>Ga0207647_10000363_pt1 | contig 36969 bp, 27 predicted proteins | sample KBSCornC2_FD_184295 | JGI IMG/M metagenome (GOLD analysis project Ga0207647, IMG submission 184295) | Corn rhizosphere microbial communities from Kellogg Biological Station, Michigan, USA - C2 (SPAdes) (version 2) | ecosystem: Host-associated > Plants > Roots > Rhizosphere ... | reverse complement strand
TGGTCCGCGAGGATCCGAATCGCAAGGGCCTGCTCGCGCTCGGCACCATGCGTGGGCTGTACCTGTCGTTCGACGACGGCGCGCATTGGCATGCGATGAGCGGCAACTTGCCGACGATGGCCGTGTGGGACATCAAGTTCACCAAATCGCCACACGACCTGGTGCTGGCCACGCACGGCCGGGGACTGTGGATCCTCGACAACATCGAGGCGCTGGAGCAGTGGCAGCCGAAGCTGGCCGACGCTTCACTCCACATGTTCCCGAGCGCGCAGGGCACGGAGTGGATCGAATTCGGCGGACGACACATCGGTCCCGCGCCGGGCGAGTTCACGACGCCGAATCCGCCGAGCGGTCCGACCATCGTCTATTCGCTTGCGAAAGCGATCGACGTGCCGAAGGCTTGCGCGAAGGAAGCGGACAAGAGCAAGAACGACGACGAAGCGGCGCAGACGGGCGCGCAGTCGAAGCAGCGCGGCGACAAGGCGCAGAAAGGCGCCGAGAAGCCCGCCAAGGAAAAGAAGAAACCCTCGTTCGAGCAGTGCAACCCGGTCGTCGTGACCGTCACCGACAGCGCGGGCAAACCCGTTGCGTCTTTCCACGCGCCCGGCAAGGCCGGCATCAACGTGGCGTCCTGGAACATGCGTTATGCCGGCGTCGAGTTGCCGAAGGCATTGCGCGCGGAAGAGCGCCCCGATGAAAACGACGCGCCCAAAGGCCCGCTCGCTCTTCCCGGTTCGTATCAAGTGAAGGTGGAAGCGAATGGCCACAACGCGACGCAAACCGTGCAGGTGGTCGCCGATCCGCGCGTCAATCCACCGATGGACGTGCAGCGTGAGGCGTTCGACACCGCGATGAGGCTGCGCGGCGAAGCCGCCGCGGACGTGGCGATGATCGGCCGCAGCTACGAAATGATGCAGACGCTCGACAAGGTGCTGGGTTCGACCAAGGATGCCGCAGCGGGCAGCGCCAAGGCCAGCCTGCACGCAAGCGCCGAAAGCCTGAAAACAACGCTCGGTGATTTCTCGAAGGACTTCTGGCTTCCGAACATCCAGTACAAGGTGCCGGAAGACGACCTGCACGAACTCTCGCCGTGGGGCATGACCTTCTTCGGCGTGTACCGCGGCGTGTCGCGGATGGGGCCGGATCAGGCACCGAACGCGAACCAGCGCGAATACATCGCCAAACAGGAAGCAGGCCTGCAACCGAAGCTCGATACCTTCAACGGTTCGCTGCGCCAGGCCGTGGAGAAGTTCAACGTTGAGGCGAAGAAAGCCGGCGTGCAGACGCTGGACATCGGCGAGCCGGTGAAGGTCGGCGATCCGAAGTTGCTGGCGGCGGCCAAGTAGCAAAATGCAGCGGCGTAACCCGCCGAATCGCGAGAATCCCTCTCCCACCGGGAGAGGGTGCCCCGCAGGGGCGGGTGAGGGTACGCACTCGCGCGGTGCAACAGTATGAAAGCTTGAACCCACTTCAAGGAGGCCCGAACCCTCATCCGGCGCTTCGCGCAAAAGAAGAAGCGGCGTTTCACGCCCCTCCTCCCGAAGGGAAAAGGGGAACAAGCGCACACGAGCAAAAAATGGCGCCACCGAGCATGCCTTCTTACCCATGACCGACGCGGAAGCGTCGCTATGATGCGTGGATTGTCCGCGTCGTGAGGAGTTGTACATGTCCGCGCACCACCGCCTGACTGCGTTGTTCGCTGCTGTCGCCCTCACGCTCGCTGGAGCACTGCCCGCATCGGCAGCGACACCCGCGCATAACAACGCCGCGACCGCATCAACCTGGGGCGCGCTGCACTGGCGCCTGATCGGCCCGTTCCGCGCCGGCCGCACGCTGGCGGTGACCGGGGTGCCCGGCCAGCCAACACACTTCTACATGGGCACCGTGGATGGCGGCGTGTGGGAGACCCGCGACACCGGCCGCACCTGGCAGCCGTTGTTCGACAACCAACCCGTGCAGTCGATCGGCGCGATCGCGGTGGCGCCCTCGAACCCGAAGATTATTTATGTCGGCACCGGCGAGTCCGACATGCGCTCGGACATCGTGCAGGGCGACGGCATGTACAAGTCCGTCGATGCCGGCAAGACCTGGACGCATATCGGATTGAAAGATTCGCAGCAGATCGCGATGATCCGCGTCGATCCGCACAACCCGAACCGCGTGTTCGTTGCAGCGCTGGGGCACCCCTACGGGCCGAACGCCGAGCGCGGCGTGTTCCGTTCGCTGGACGGCGGCAAGACCTGGAAGAAGGTGCTGGGTCCCAACGACGACACCGGCGCCATCGACATCATCTTCAAGCCCGGCGATGCCAAGGTGATCTATGCGTCGCTGTGGCAGACGCGGCGCCCGCCGTGGAACATCTATCCGCCGTCGAACGGGCCGGGTTCCGGCCTCTACAAATCCACCGATGGCGGCAACACCTGGACGCACATCGAAGGCCACGGTTTTCCATCGAAAGGCCTCGGAAGAATCGGCATCGCGATTTCCGCCGCGGCGCCCGATCGCATCTACGCGACCGTCGATGCGGAGCAGGGCGGTTTGTACCGCTCCGACGATGCCGGCAAGACCTGGAAGAAGACCAGCGGCGATCCGCGCATCTGGCAGCGCGGCTGGTATTTCGGGCAGATCACCGCCGATCCGAAGAACCCCGATCGCATCTACGCGATGAACACCATCGAGCTGCGTTCGGACGACGGCGGCAAGACCTTCCTGCCGGTAAAGGGCGATCCGACCGGCGACGATTACCACGAGTTGTGGATCGATCCGAACGATCCGGACCGCCAGATCATGGGCGTCGACCAGGGCGCGATCATCACCACTAACGCCGGCAAGACCTGGTCGAGTTGGTTCAACCAGCCGACCGCGCAGATGTACCACGTCAGCACCGACAACCGTTTCCCGTACCGCGTCTATGGCGCGCAGCAGGACTCCGGCGCAGCCGCCGTGCCCAGCCGCTCGACCTATTACCCGACGATCAACATGATGCAGTTCCACGAGGTCACCGCCGGCGGCGAGAGCGGCATGATCGCGCCCGATCCGAAAGACCCCGACATCGTGTACGGCGACAAGGTCGACAAACTCGACCTCAAGACCAAACAGACGCGCAGCGTCGATCCCACGCTGGCCGACCCCGACATTTACCGCAGCACATGGACGCTGCCGCTGGTCTTCAACGCGTCCGACAAGACAACGTTGTATTTCGGCAACCAGCGACTGTGGCAGACCCGCGACGGTGGTGAACACTGGACCGCGATCAGCCCAGACCTGTCGCGCCCCGATCCGGCGGTTCCGTCCACGCTCGACGCGACCACCGTCGCCGACAACCTGCACCAGGGTGCGCGCCGCGGTGTGGTGTATTCGATCGGTTCGTCGCCGTTGAACGCGAAGCTCCTGTGGGTCGGCACCGATGACGGCCTGGTCTGGCGCACCGACGATGCCGGCGCGCACTGGAGCAACGTCACGCCGAAGCAACTCGGCGCGTGGTCCAAGGTCGGCAGCATTTCGCCGTCGCATTTCGATCAGGACACCACGTTCGCGTCCGTCGATCGCCACCGGCTGGATGACCGCAAGCCGTACATCTATCGCACCACCGATGGCGGCAAGAGCTGGCAATCGATCGTCGCCGGCATTCCCGACGGCGATTTCGTCGACGTGGTGCGCGAGGATCCGGTGAAGCGCGGGCTGCTCTACGCCGGCACCGATTTCGGCATCTTCGTGTCGTTCGACAACGGCGACCATTGGCATTCGCTGCAGCAGAACCTGCCGGCGGTGTCGGTGCGCGACATCGACGTCAAGAACGATGATCTGGTGATCGCCACGCATGGTCGCGGCTTCTGGATCATGGACGATGTTTCGGCGCTGCGGCAGCTCGCGGCGTATCCGGCGAGTTGGGCCACGCGCCTGTACAAACCCGCGGTCGCCTACCGCGTGCGCATGCCGAGGTTCACCGGCACGCCACTGCCCAAGGACGAGCCGATCGCCGAGAGCCCGCCGTGGGGCGCGTACATCGATTACTCGCTGGCATCGAGGCCCGCGAAGCCGATCGAACTTTCGATCTACGACGCGAACGGCAAACTGGTGCGGCGTTATTCCAGCGCCGACAAGGCACCCAAGCCCGATCTCGCCAAGATCAACATGACGCCCGACTGGTTCCGCGAGCCTGTGGTGCTGGAAGCCAGGCCGGGCCTGAACCGGTTCGTGTGGCCGCTGCGCTACGCGCCGCCTGCCGCGCTGGCGCACGGCGACGCCTACGAGGACGGCGTGTGGGCGCCGCCCGGGCAGTACACGGTGAAACTCACCGTCGACGGCAAGACGTACAGCGAGCCGCTGACTGTCGCCCACGATCCGCGCGTCACCATTCCGGAAACGGCCTACCAGCAGCAGTTCGAGCTGGCGCAGAAGGTCGAAGCCGAAGGCGCGAAGCTCGCGACCGCGACGGGCGAGGCGAACAAGTTGCACGCGGCGCTGAAGAAAGCAGGTGAGGGTGCGAGTGGCGACCTCAAGCAATCGATCGACGCGCTGGATGCGAAAGTGGTGGTCGCGGCCGACATCACCGAGGCGCCCAACCCGTACAACGCCTGGACCTTCCCACCCAACAGCGTCCAGAACTTTCGCTACCTCGGCGGTGCGTTCCGTTCACTGATGCAGGCCGTCGACGGCGGCGCCGACGCCGCGCCATCACCCGACGCGCAAGCCGGCTATACCAAGCTGAGCGGCATGCTGGATGCGTCGTTGCAGAAGTGGGATGCGCTCAAGGCGAACGAGCTTTCGGCGTTGAATACGAAGCTGAAAGCTGCAGGCAAGGAGCCAATCAACCTGGAGTCGAAGAAGGCAAAATCTTGAAGCGGTTTCTCGCCAGATCTGCGGGCATCGCAAATACCGATGCCCGCCGGCGCTTGCACCCATCGCGCGCTGCCTAAACGACCCTACCTGTCGAGCAGCAGGTAGGGCGAATAACGGCCAGAAGCGGACAAACGTCAACGCCTGAAGCGACACAACAACAGTGAGGAAAGCTCGGTGTTGGACACCGTTTTTCACCGATGGGATGCCTAGGAGATTGATCTGATCGAGCTTGTCCTCGTGAATGACGATGATGGGCTTTGCCGAATTCTTGAACCGCATCTGTTAGTCCGGAAGATCCTCAGCGTGATCTTCAAAAGATCCTCATCGCTGATCGCCCTGTGGCCTTTGATGCGGGCAATACCCGAACCCCAAATGGTCGTCAACAAGCCCTGCTGAGCATAGACCCTCAGTAGATGTGATGCGGTTGAGGTATACCGCCAAGAATTGAATCCGCTTCGGACGTCCTTGTTGATTCGGGTCATCCGGGAGTCGACGGGTCAGCTTGCCTTGCGCCAATTGACCTTCACCACGCTGTCGTTCTCCTTGACCGGCGCGGAAAGGGTCGCGTTGCCCGATCCGGTCATCGTGATCAGCGATGCGCCGGTGAGGTTGTCGATGTTCAGGCTGCCACCGGCGATGCACTCGTCGAAGTAGCACGCGGCGTAGTCGGTCAGGTTGGCGACCGAGCCGTTCACGGTGGGACGTTCGACGATCCACTCGGCGACATTGCCGGTCAGCGCCGTGCGGCTAGGCGCCGTGATGTCGAAGCGGGTGCCCACCCCGGTCGACTGGTTGCTGAAGCTCACCGTCGCGTGCGTGGTGGAATCGGCGCAGATCAGGCAGTACATGACGTCGCCGGGCGAAACCGGCAGATTCGAGATCTTGACCTCGCCGGACGGAAACCACTCCCACCACGTGTAAACCTGCGTCGCGGTGAAGAACCAGATCTTGGTGATCTGGGTTTCGGTGCCGGCCTGCAGCACGTCGGAAGAATTCCAGCCGTCGATACCCACCCACTCGGATGCGTAGTACGAGCCGTCGCTCGGCGCATTCGGGCTCGGGACCGTCCATTGCCCGCCCACGAAGCGATACGGCTTGTTCGACGGCGCGAACACGGCGGCACCCGACCAGTTCGTCGACGTCGCATTCGACACGGCAAGTTGAGCCGCCTTGGCGCGTCGCTTGACGGAACGGCCCGCGCGCAGCGGCCCGTGGCTGATGTTCTCGTGGTGTTCAAACTCAGGCGCAATCCACAATCGCGTGCGGCCGATCGCCCGTTCCCAAAGCTGCGCCAGACGCGGTTCGGTCCTGGTATCAGGCCGCTGTGGAAGACGATACGCGGCGAGTTGCCGCGCCGATGCGGTCAGCGGATTGAACCCTTTGGGCAGCGCGCCGAAACCCTTCACCTTGAAGCCCTTCGACGTCAGTGTCTTGGGCACCGACGCCGTCTGCGCAGCGCGGCGCCGAATCGCTGCGCCGGTTTTCTTGCTGGTGCGCTTGATCGCCATGGTTTTGCTCCTGTCGGGGGTACGCCACGTGAGCGTGGGTGGATGTTCTTTCTTCAACGGACTGCGTTCATGCTTCGCGCAGCGCTCAACCGGATTTCAGGATTCCACCACCGGTGCCGGCGGGCAGCAGCGGTATTCCTGCGATTTTTCGAGCAGCGCGATCTGTTTCTGCAGCAGGTCGTTTTCCAGTTTCTTGCGTTCCACGTCCAGCTCGATGGATTTCAGCCGCGTGTCCTCGCACACGTTGCAAGTGTCTAGGCAACCCTTGACCAGTATTCCGGGCGTCGGCAGCGACGACTGGCGCACGAACGAATAACGTTTCTTCGCATCAATCGATACGTTGCCGTTCTTGTCGAGCAGTCCTTCCTGCACGAGTTCCTGTTGCACTTGCTTGAGTGCCTGTGCGCGCATGGCGGCAGTCAGTACCGGGATTTGCAGCCGGAACGCCGCAGCCACGGCCAGCCGGTCGTTGCCGGGAACCTGGGTCGCGGCTTCAAGATAGGTCGCGTGGCGATTGGCATCGGTCGAAAGCACGCCATTCGACAACACGCCCACGCCGGTGCTGGGCGAGAGCGGGTTGGCCGCGACGCGGGTGAAGTCGTTCGCGGGGTCGGCATCCATCATCGCGCGCAGGTCGACCGATTCGAGGGTGTAGCTGATCGTCTGGGTCTTGTTGATCTGGTAGAAGAAGAACGTCACCGCGTGGCAGTCATTGTTGTTCTGGAATTCGCGCGAGGCGGATTCGTAGTGATCCTGCGATTCGGTTTCAGTGTGGGTGCGGCTTTCGGATTCGCCGATCGATACGCTTGCGGCCTTGCGCACGCCCATTTCCGAGGCCTTGGCCGATGATTGCGCGTGCTGGCTGTGCTCGCCGAGGAAGTCGGAAACCGAACCGGAATCGTAATTCCCGCTCATGCTGGCCGAACCGCCCAGACCGAAGATGTTCACCCCGGCGTCCGCCTTGCCGTCCACGTGCGACTGCGACTGGTTGCTCGAGTGCGCCGTGTCGCGCGAATTCACGTCGAACAGCGAGTCGCTCATCTGCTGCATGAAGAACGATTCTTCCGACGACTGTGAATTGCGATAACCGAACTTGCTCTCGCTGTCGAAGGTGAATTTGGAACGCCGGTCCGAGGTGAACAGCCGCACCTTCTCACCCGGTAACAGGGTCGTGGTGTAGAGCAGGTCACCCAGCGCGAGTGGCCCGCGGCAGCGCTTGAGCTGGAAGTGCAGCTTCACCTCGACTGGGATGTTCTGCGCCGGTATGCCGGCAGGCGTCTGCTTGCCCACCGCGGTCGAATAGGTCAGCCGGTAAAAAAAATCCAGCTCGTCGCAGACCTCGTCCGGCGCGAGAGGCGGACAGCATGGCGCGGTCTGTTTGCGGGGGTCGGTCTGGGTGGCCATGGTGGATCTCCTGTGACGGGTGAAATGATTCCGTCCGTGGTCTATGCGTGCCGGCGGAAGATCCCTTTCTTGAGCAATCCGGCGACATCGCGGGCATCGACCGGCTGAACGGTACGACCGGCAGAGAACTGATAGGCGCGTCCGCTGACTGCGCCACGCACCACGATCGGCGCCGCGCCGAGATAGCGAACCAGTGCAACTGCGTTCGGCAAAGCGGCAATGAAGGCGTGTCCACTGCGTGCCGCAGCGAGCCGTGCACCGGATGGTTTCGGCGCCGCCGCCTGGCTAGCCCTCAGGGCCGTCCTGCCTTGACCGCAACACGTCATGGTCGTTGCCATCCGGAGGAAAATTCGGCGACTGCAACTGCACTTCCGCGGGCTGCCTGCCAAGACGTTCCAGCAGACACGCCGCGCCGGACAGCGCGAGCCACGCAGGGATCCACATCCATGTCGAACGCGTCACCATGAAGGTGAACGGCGCGGCGATCCACAGCGACAGACACTGGAAACAATCCATCATCCGCCCCGCCTGGCTCGTCCCCAGCTTCGCGCGCAACCTCAGCATCGAATCGAACGGACCATCCTCTTCCGCCAGGAGATGCGTGACGCGCCATGTCGCGAGGATCGCCAGCGCGACATTCAGTATCGAACTCCATGTATCCATGATCCTCGCGCCCGTGTCGTGACATGACCCTTCTCATCCCTCGTGTGGCGTTGCCCTCGCGGTCTACGCGATCTCCACTTTCCGTTCCGTGCAGACGCCGGGACACAGATCCGGGCGCAGCACCGTGAATGACAGTTCGAACTGGTTGTAGTGCGTTACGCTCGGGTCGGAGCAGCCGTTGGTGGTGCGCTTCCATGCCCACAGCCGCAGCAGGTAGGCGCAGCATTCCGGGAAGTCGGAACCGTGCAAGGTGACCTTGAAGTCACCGCCGTACCACAGCGCCCGCGGCGCGCCCTGTGCCAGTGCCTGGCTGTAACTTGGTCCAACCTCCAGAGTCGGATCGGGCTGCAGTGACCCGACGCCTCCGGTGGCATCCACATATAGCGGTGCGGTGATGTAGAACATCTGGTTGACCCCGTACTCGGCACGCATCCAGTAACCGCCGAGATGCCCGTCCTGGATCGTGTTGGGGCAGGTCACGCTGAAGTGGATAGTGAGCGTATCGGTGGGCTCCAGCTTCGCGATGTCGCAGGCCGATACGCAGGCCTGGTCCGACTGCCCTTCGTTCCTCCAGATTTCGCGGATATAGCAGTCGGGCTCGACCGTGCAGGCGTGGAGAACGCCGCTGCACCCAAGCGTTCCGGCGCAGCAATGGGGAATCTTGCATGGTGCGAACGGTGTCGGCGCCGGGTGCGCTTGGGCTTGGTTGTCGATGCGCAGGTACACCTGTTCGGCCGAGTCTTCACCGCAGGTCGGCAGGATGCGCTCGCTCGAAGCAACCAAGTTGTCGGCCGCATCCGCGGCGAAGCCATCGAACTGCAATTGATACAACGCGTCGGGGGTGAGCCCCGGTTGCGTCGTGTCGAAGTAGAACAGCGTGGCGTAGTCGTTCCAGATCACCTGCCCACCGAAGCGCGGGATGCCCGGGTTGAGTTCTTCGTAATGCCGCCGGGTGATGATGACCATCTGCCCGTTCTTGAGCGCAGGTGTGAACGCGATGGGCACGAACGTCGTGCCGTCCCAGTAGCTGCGCGTGAATCCCGCGAAAGCCGGACTCGGCAGATCGGTCCACGGCCCGCCATCCTTCGAATACTGCACCTTGAAATAATCCACGTCCCAACCCACGCCGCCCTGAATTTGCAACGACCCGCAGAACGGATTGTCCTTCCATGGATCGCTCGCCCATGCAGTGGTGCGCGCGAAACCGCGCAGGTCGGGCGGGCCAGCATCCGCGCTGATCTGATCGGTTGGTGTGCAGCCGACCCAGGTGAGCTTCAGGCACTCCGGGCATTCAGGATCACGGCAGGTTGGAATGCAGCAGGCCAGCTCGTTGGCGATCAGTGTGACGTTGAGCGCGGTCGGAATGTCCCAGCGTGTCTGGGCGTTGGTTTCCGAAACGATCGCGTTGATGCGGTCGCCGCAGCGCTGGGTCGCGCGAAACACCACGTCCGGCGCGCAGTCGCTCCAGTCCCACCACGGCCACACGCGCAGCGCCGCCAGCTCTGGTGATGGCGGCAGCGCGGCGCGCAGGGACTCCGCCGACATTCCCGGTGAAGATTGCTGTAGTGCAGGCAGCGACAGCGCGCCCTGCGTCGCGGCGGCCAGCACCGGTCCTGGCAGGCTTGCCGCGCCACCCAGCATCCGCTGGAAGATCGTCGGATCCGGATCCGGGCCCGGTGGAATCGGCGGCAGCGGCGGTTGCATCGTGGCCAGCAATTGCTGGATGCGCGCCAGAACGTCGGGGTCGATCGCCGGTTGCGGACGCAGCCATGGTAGCCAGCGCAGGCAGCACCAGCGGAAAGTCATGTGGAAGTTGCCGTTGACGTCGGTGACGGCGCTGGTGATCTGGTCGCGCCAGTACCACCACCAGAAACGATCCACGTCGTAGACTTCAACGACCGCGCCGGGCACCGGTTCGTCGCAAAATGTCCAGCGATGCAGGATCGGGTTGTAGTACCAATGCCGGCAGACGATACGGCCGTTGATCGTGTAGGTCCGGCAGCAGATCAGCCAGCAGCCGTAGATGGCAGGTTCGATCGCGATGCGTCCGAGCTTCAACTCGGCGATCTTCGCTGCGGCGGGTTTGGCGCCGGAACGCCCCTTGGCGTAATCAAACTCGACGACGTGTCTCACGGTGTCGATAGCCAGCAATTCATTATCCGCCAGGTCGGGCCCGGCGACGAACGTGACTGGACAGGGAAGATGGCCGCCCGGCAGGATAGGCGGCTCGAATTCGATTTCGAACGGAAACCGCTTCTGGCGTGCCGTGCCGGCCTTCAGGGTCGACGAACCGAGTACGGTGCCTTCGCGCACGACAGCGACGCGCAAATCCAGATCGGACTTGTACTGTTCGTCCGGAATCTGACTAAGATCGAGTTCGCCCGTGATCCTGACCATGGCCCGTCTCCCTCGACGCCGTGTGGCGCGATCGTTGCCGACAGGGAAGACAAGTGTTGATCAGAAGCGGTCGGTGTCGTTAGAACCGAGCTGCGCTCGAGTGGAACGATTTGCATGAAACAACGGGGTTCTCACTGCGCCATAGTCGCCGTCGCGAGCTGAAGATTCCGTTGATAGCGGGTGGCGGGCATGCCGACAATGCGCCTGAACATCCGTCCGAAATGGGAAAGGTCGTTGAAGCCGACCGCATACGCGACCTCTGAAACGGATGAGTGGGGTTCGGCGAGAAAATCGCGCGCCTTGGCGATGCGGTATTGCAACAGGAAGCGCCGGAACGAAATGCCGTGCTCGCGATGAAAGACGCGGCTGAATTCCGATTCGGACAAATGGCAGAGCCCCGCGATGAGTTCGATCCGGCACGCTTCCGCGTAGTGCTCGCTGATCCAGGCGACCGCAGCCGCCGTGTGCGGGGCCGCGACCAGCGGTCTGCACAGGTGCCCCGCAGGGGCGATCAGATCGGGCGGGAAAGGTTCGGCCAGCCAGCCGTCGTCCCGCGCCGCCCGGCTCGCCTGCGCGATTGCATGGATGAGACGGGCAAGCGTGTGCTCGTCGACCGGCTTGACCCGGTAATCCCAGACGCGCGAGCGGAACGCCCACACCGCGAGCGCCTCGGAGTGGAATTCGGTGAGCATCAGGAGCGGCAGCGTCGGGAATTCGCGCCGTACCCGCAACACCGAACGGAGTCGCGCCTGGTCGGGATAGTCGTATTCGATGCAGATGAAGTGCGGCCTGTGTCCGTGGATGGCCGCGGGAATCGCCTCAGGCTGCGTGATGCGCAAGACGGCGCAGTCGCGTTGCACATCCAGAAAGAGGCCGTGCCGTTGGGGTACGCGGCAGAAATCGATCCAAACCGCCCTCAGGGTATCCATTGCCTGCACCATGCACGCATCCACCCCCCGATTCCCGCGGCGATGTTTGCACATGGCCGGAGGTTCGACGAGGTTACGCTAGCACAGCGGCATACAGACGAGGCATGATTTCCGTCACGGTCGCATTGGCATCGCGCAACCGGCCTATGTCCGGATACGCGTGTCTAGCCGCGGCAACACGCCACCCTTGTTGGCGATGACCTCGAGGCCGCGGTACGGGGACTGAAGACAAAGCTCGCCGGGGAGATTGCAGTCGCGGGACCGCGCCTGGCGCAAAGCCTGACCGAGCTTGGCCTCATCGATGAATATCGAATCTACCTTCACCCCGTCGTGCTGGGTCGTGGCAAGCCGTTCTTCGCCGGTCCGCGATCGCGGCTCCGCCTCGTGGCGAATGATTTGATCGTCGAGGACGTGATCAGGCTGACGTACGTGCCTGCCTGATGGCGTGACGCGCGTCGACGGAACAGCGCCGACGCGTCAAATCCTGATCGGCTCGCTTCCGCCCATCACATCCTCAATTCGAATCCCGCATACCACGTGCGGCCATAGGCCGGTTCCGGCCGGTCTGCCAGACGCGGAAATAAGGGGACCGCGGAAATAAGGGGACGGAGGTAATTAAGCCGGAGGTAATTAAGCCGGGTAACTCCACATCGTTGCCTATCTTGGAATGGATGCCCGCGCGAAGCGATCATGCAGCAGCTCGCGCAAGTCGCGACGGCCATCAAAAAGCGCGATCACCCGCACCACGTCCGTGTCGATGGTGTAGAACATTCGCCAAGGGGTTACGACCAATTCACGGTGTTGCCGAAATCTTGTGCCGCGCAGTTCCGGAACCACGCGTCCACGCTCCGCGAGGCGATTAAGGCTCGATGCACGCGATTGCAGGCGGTCCAGAATGCGTTGGGCGGTGAGTGGATTGTCGAAGGCGATGAAATCGACGACTTGAAGCAGGTCGCCGCGTGCCTCCGCGGTCCACTCGACGCGCCGCTCAGCCACGTTTGCGGCTTTCGAGATGCTCGTTCAAGCGCGCTTGCGCCGATGCAAAAACCTCTTCGGTCGTGAACGTGCGTCCTGCCGCCACGTCGGCATCGGCCCGCGCGATGAGCTGCAGCATTGCAAGCGCATTCTGCGATTGCTGCCAGGCTTCGTAGCTCTGGACCACCGCTCGTCCCTTGCCGTTCTGGGTCAGGATGACCGATGGCTGATGTTGCAGACGTTCGATCCAGCCACTGGCGTCGTTCTTGAACTCGGTCAGGCTGATGATTTCTTCCTTAGGCATTGTTTCAGTCTCCGGACTGAATTCGGTCCTAGTCTACCACGGGCGATGATCGGGAGCGGCAGACGCTGCCGCGCGCCTGCGTCACATCTTCAGCTCGAATCCCGCATACCACGTGCGGCCGTAGGCGGGCTCCAGGCCGGTCTGCCAGACACGGTTGTAGTACTGGCGATCGGTGAGGTTGCTGATGCCGGCGAGCAGCTTCAGCCACGGCGTGACTTGCCAGTCGCTCGCGAAATCGACCACGGTGTAGGCGGGAATCTTGGCGGGGATGAAAGTTGCGCCGCTGCCGAACGGCTGGTTGGAATCCTGCCAGTACTGTGCGGCCGAGGACACCGCGGTCAGGCTGGCCTTGTACTTCTGGTCCACGCGCCAGGTGAGGCCGGCCTTGGCGAGGTAGCGCGGCGCGTAGGCGGGGATCTTGCCGACCTGTCCCGGGATCACGCTGCTGGTGAAGCGTGCGTTCAACAGGCTGAGGCTGAAGAATCCTTCGAGGTGTTCGCCCTTCGTCGCCAACGTGGTCGGCGCGAAGAAGTCGTAATTGATCTGTCCCTCGAAACCACGGTTGCGGGTGTCGCCCGAGTTCACTTCGAGCACGTCGGTGGCGTTGATGTGTTGCGCCTCGATGCGGTTCTTGAAGTCGATCCAGAACACGCTGACGTCGTAATACAGGCCGGTCACCGGCACGCCGTGCACGCCGGCTTCCCACGACAGCGACTTCGACGGATCGGGCGCGTGGCCCGGCACCACGTTGGCGAACGGCGAGGCCATGTCGAAGTAGCGCAACGGACGCCAGCCCTTCGAGACGTTGAAGTAGGTTTCGTTGCCTTTGCCGAAATCGTTGCCGATGCCGAGGCCGAACAACGGCACGGTGCGCGAATCGGATTCGTGGATCAGCGGTCGGATGAGGAACGGCGGACGCACGCTTTCGTCCACCGCGACGCGTTCGCGTTCCAGCCGGATCGACGGCACGATGTGGATTTCGTGCGGCAGGCGGAACACGTTTTCCGCGAACACGGCGTAGTAATTCGACTGCCGCTTCTGGCGAAGGCGCGGCACGCCGTTGTGGTCGTAGCGATCGACGTACAGATCGGAGTCGGTCCATTGCCGGAACGGATCGTTGCCGTGGAACGCGACCACGCCCGCGGTGAAGGCGTTGCCTTGTCCCCACTTCTTGCGCACGCGCAGGTCCACGCCCTGCGTGCGGAACTGTTCGTCCTGCAGCGTGGTGCTGGACGGCGGCGGTTGCGGTGCAAGGTCAGGCGCCGGCGCGCCGTTCGCGCCGCGGCTGGCGAGATCCTGGTAACCCGCCCACAGCTTGCCGATGAACAACCAGCCATTGCTCCATTCGTGTTGATGGCCCAGCACGATCTGGTAGCGATCGACCCAGTCGCGGTTCCACGGCGTCGGCGTCGCATCCGGATTCACCAGCCACTGCGGTTGACTCATGCGGCCCGCATCGCCGGAATCGGCATCGATCGCGTGCAGGTCGAGCCACGTGTATTGCTGGTCGTTCGGCCGGTATTCGATGTACAGGTCGGCCTGGCGCATCTGCGATTGCGCGTTCTGGCGCGTGCCGTCACTGCGCACGTAGCCCGCGTCGGCGCGGTATGTCCATTTGCCGGTGCTGCCTTCCAGCACGTTGTAAGTGGAATACAGGCCGTGATCGCCGATCACCTGTTCGGTGCTCATCGACAACGGCGTGCCGGGCTTCGGTCGCTTCGACACCATGTTGATCACCGGCGCGGGTTCGGGCCCATACAGCAGGCTGGAACCGCCGCGGATCAACTGGATATCGGCGATGCTGTGCGAGAGCGGCATCGCGTACAGCGTGGGAAAACCGATCCAGTCCGATTCCAGCGGAATGCCATCCTGCACCACCAGCACGTATTCCGATTCCTGCGGATTGCCGAGTCCACGGTAGCTGAGGTTGAACTGCGTCGGCGTCGGCTGCTGCGATACCAGCACACCCGGCGAGCGCGCGAAGAGTTGTTCGAGATTGTTCCCGATCACCGTGGGCTGCAGGTCGAGGTGCGTGACCGTGGCTTTCTTGGTCACGGTGATCTCGGTGCCCGAAACTTCGGACATCTGGTGCTTCAGCTTGGCGGCGACGTACTTGCGCCAGTCGTACGGCTTCTTGCCCTTGACATTGATCGTCGGGAGCGTTTGCGTGGACTGGTCTTGCTGTTGCGGCGCGGATGGCGCATCGCCGGTTTGTTGCGCGAGGACAATCGGGGTGAACAGGGCGAGCGAGAGGGCGAAGGGCAGGGCAGCGGGACGCAAGGGTTGCATCAGGTTTCCGTGAATGCGAATGGCAATCGCTAACCTTTCACGATTCCGCTCGATCACGCCATAGGCCATTCGTTTACCCGGAGCGGTCTCTAGGGTCCGCGTGCTCTACCCAGCCCGTTGTGCAGAATTCGGCATGCAACGCCAGCAAGAGAATCTAGACTCCACAACTGCTGGCTGCGAGCATGTGCTCATGCACACCATCGACATCGTTGACTCGCACACGGGCGGCGAACCCACCCGCGTGGTTACGTCTGGTTTCCCGGACTTGGGGCCTGGCAGCATGGTCGAGCGCCTGCAGCATTTTCGGCAGCAGTACGACCGATGGCGGCGCGGCATCGTGCTGGAACCGCGCGGCTCGGACACCATCGTGGGCGCCTTGCTGCTTGAGCCCGATGATCCGCGCGCTTGCACCGGCGTGATTTTTTTCAACAACGTTGGCTACCTTGGCATGTGCGGCCATGGCACCATCGGCGTGGTCCGCACCCTGCAGCAACTCGGCCGGATCACCACCGGGCGCCACTTGCTTGAGACACCGGTGGGCATGGTCGGCGTGGAATTGCTGGATGACGACCGGGTGGCCGTCGAAAATGTCGAGAGCTATCGCTTTGCTGCCGATGTAGTGTTGGAAGTCCCCGGCCATGGTCGCGTGCGGGGCGATGTCGCTTGGGGCGGCAACTGGTTTTTCATCACCCGCGACACGCCCTATGCACTGCAACTTGCGAATCGACGCGAGTTGACCGCTTATACGGAAACCGTTCGTGCCGCCCTGGTGCGTGCGGGCGTGACCGGCGCGCAAGGCGCCGAGATCGATCACATCGAAATCAACGGGCCGGCAGCCCAGGAAGGTGCGGACGCGCGCAATTTCGTGCTGTGTCCCGGCATGGCGTACGACCGGTCGCCGTGCGGTACCGGCACCAGCGCCAAGGTCGCCTGCCTGGCCGCGGACGGTCACCTTGCACCGGGACAGGTATGGCGCCAGGAAGGCATCCTCGGCAGCATGTTCGAGGCGAGCTACCGGCCGGGCAAGATTGGCGTGTTGCCACGCATCATCGGCCGCGCCTGGCTCACCGGCCAAGGACAATTGTGGCTGGACGAAGCCGATCCCCTCGTGTGGGGAATCGATGCGTGATGACCCGGTACGACCTCATCGTGGTCGGCGCGGGCATCGTCGGGGCCGCGTGCGCGGATTGCGCGGTTTCCGAAGGGCTCAGCGTGTTGCTGCTGGAACCGGGTCCTGTCGGCGGCGGCGTTACCGCGGCCAGCATGGGACATCTGGTGTCCGTCGACGGCTTGCCCGCGGAACTGGCGCTGGCGAGCTATTCGCAGCGGCAGTGGGAAACGCTGCGCCACCTTCCGGATATCGAATACGACCGCTGCGGTACGTTGTGGGTGGCCAGCGATGATCAGGATTGCGCACGCATTCCGTCGAAACGCGAGCGGCTGGCCGCGGCCGGGGTCACTGCCGTTCCGGTCGACGCGAAAGGGCTTTACGAACTGGAACCATCGCTGGCGCCCGGTTTGCCGGGCGGACTGCTGGTCGCGGAAGAGGGCGTGGTGTATCCGCCGGCGGTGGCACGCCAGTTGGTGAAACGCGCATGCTTGCGGGGTGCCACGCTTCGCCGTGCACGCGTTGCCGCGGTGGGCGACCATGAAGTCCGGCTCGACGATGGCAGCCGTGTGGCCGGGACGGTGCTGGTGGCGAACGGTTGCAGTTTGCCCGAGTTGTTGCCGGAATTGCCGCTGCGCCTGCGCAAGGGCCACCTGGTCATCACCGAACGGTATCCCGGGATGGTGCGGCATCAGTTGGTGCAGATGCACTACACCGACACCGCGCACGGCGAGATCGACGACGTGGCGTTCAACGTGCAGCCGCGGCCGACCGGGCAGATCCTGATCGGTTCTTCGCGCGAGTACGGCAGCAACACCACGGACGTGTCGCTGCCGATGGTGCAGCGCATGCTGCGTTGCGCGTTCGCATTCGTTCCCGGCCTGCGACAGCTCAACGCCTTGCGCATCTGGGCGGGTTTGCGACCGGTCACGGCAGATGGGTTGCCCTACATCGGCCGGGTTGCCGGACGTCGCGGGATATGGGTTGCCGCAGGCCACGAGGGTCTGGGAATCACCACGGCGCCCGGGACCGCGCGCCTGCTGGTGGACCTGTTGCTGGGGCGCCAGTCGGCCATCGACGCGCATCCCTATGATCCGGCGCGGGTGGCGGCATGAGCGCGCGGGTGCAAATCACACTCAATGGCGCCGTGGTCGAAGTGCCGGATGGAATCAGCCTCGCGGCGGCCATCGCGCATGCCGGGCAGGCATTCCGGCGCTCGATTGGTGGCGATCGGCGCGCACCCTTCTGTGGCATGGGCGTGTGTTTCGAGTGCCGCGTCTGCATCGACGGCATGGAGCACCAGCGCTCGTGCATGGTGATGGTGCGCGAAGGCATGCAGGTACATACCGATGGCTGAGCGCTACGACGTCGTGGTGATCGGCGCCGGTCCGGCCGGTCTCGCTGCGGCTGTTGCCGCGGCCCGGCAGGGCGCACGGGTGGCGCTGATCGATGCGCAGCCGCATCCCGGTGGCCAGGTCTGGCGCCGGGACGTTGGGCATGTGGCGCCGTTGCCGGCGCGCCGACTCCTAGCCGAGGTGCGGGCACAGCCGGGCGTTACGTGGATGACGCAGAGCCAGGTTGTCGCCGCCGAGCACGATGCCATGCTGGTGGAAGACCCGCGACGAGCTGACTGGGTCGCTTATGGCGCATTGATCCTGGCAACCGGCGCACGCGAGCTGTTGCTGCCATTCCCCGGCTGGACGCTGCCGGGCGTCACTGGCGCGGGCGGGTTGCAGGCGCTGGCCAAGCAGGGCTGGCCGTTGCGTGGCCAGCGCGTGGTGGTGGCGGGCAGCGGTCCGCTGCTTTTGGCCGCCGCGGCTACCGCGCGCCGCCACGGGGCCCATGTGTTGGGCATCCACGAACAAGCTGCCCGCAGCACGATGATCCGTTTTGCCGTTGGCTTGTGGCGCTGGCCGGCGAAGGTGTTTCAAGCCACCGCGTTGCGCACGCGCCTTGCCGGCGTGCGTTATCAGTGCGCCAGCGTAGTCGTCGCCGCGCATGGCGATGACCGGCTGCGCGAGATCGAGCTCGACGGGCCCGGTGTGCGCCGGCGTGTCGCATGCGATTACCTGGCCATCGGCTACGGATTGGTGCCCGACGTGCGGCTGGCGCAGATGCTCGGGTGTCGTATCGGGCCGGAAGGTGCTCATGCGCGGGTCTTGGTGGATGCCGAGCAACGCACCAGCATCGCCAACGTTTATGCGGCCGGCGAAGCCTGCGGCATTGGCGGGCTTGATTGTGCCTTGGTGGAAGGGACCATTGCCGGGCGCGTGGCGACGGGCGCGACGGTGGGTCTCGACGGTCTCATGTGTCGGCGGCAGCATGCGCGTGCGTTTGCCGCTCACCTTCGCGAACATTTTGTGCTGGATGCGCGGATACGTGCACTGGCGGATGCGGATACGCTGGTGTGCCGGTGCGAGGACGTACCGCTGCGGGCGCTGGAGGGCCTGCGCGACGGCCGCAGCGTCAAGCTTGCCACCCGCTGCGGGATGGGAGCCTGCCAGGGCCGCATCTGTGGCAGCGCGTTGGCGGAAATGGGACTCCCCGCGCCGGGTGGCCAGCGGCCGCCCTTGTTTCCGGTTCGATTGGCCACGCTGGGCGATACCGGGTTGCCTACATGCTGATTGCCGAGCGCCGTGCATCGCGGCACTACCCAGCCATGGATGGCGAACTTGACGACATTGCTGGCAGATGCCCCCGTGCTCGGCGCGGGTGTACGGGCAAACGGCCATCACGATTTCCGGCAGCCCCACGAGCGCCTCGCGTGCTTGGTCAGGGCACGGAAGTGACGATCAGTCCACCATGAGGGGCGTACACGTGGCAGAACCATCACCGGAACATTTCAAGCGTCAAATTTCCGCCACCGACCTGGTTCTTGTCGGCGTGGGGTCGATCATCGGCTCCGGCTGGTTGTTCGCGGCCGGCAAGGTGGCGGCCATCGCAGGGCCGGCCGGCTCGCTGTCCTGGGTGATCGGGGGCATCGCGTTGCTGTTGCTGGGACTGGTCTATGCCGAGCTGGGTGCTGCACTGCCGCATGCCGGCGGGCTGGTGCGGTATCCGTTCTACACGCACGGACCGCTGGTGAGCTACATGGTCTCGTTTGTCACGGTGATCGCGTTCTCCAGCCTGATTGCGATCGAGGTGCTGGCGGTCCGTCAGTACGCCTCCGGCTGGTGGCCGGGGCTCAGCCAGCCCAGCGGCGCACCGACGGTGCTGGGTTGGGTCGTCCAGGTGCTGCTGTTCGTGGTGTTCTTCCTCCTGAATTACTGGAGCGTCGGCGTTTTCGCGAAATCGAATGCGATCGTCACCTGGTTCAAGTTCATCGTGCCGACGTTGGTGGTGGTGATTCTCCTGGGCCACCTCAAGGGCGCGAATTTCGAGGTCCGCGGGTTCGCCCCGCACGGCATCGGCGGGGTGACCTCCGCCGTGGCCACGGGCGGCGTGATGTTTGCGTATCTGGGCTTGACGCCGCTGATGGCGCTGGCCGGCGAAGTGCGCAATCCGCAACGCAACCTGCCGTTGGCATTGATCGGCACCACCATCGCCTCGACGGTGATCTACATCCTGCTGCAGATTGCCTTCATCGGCGGCGTGCCCACGGATCTCGTCACGGCAGACGGCTGGTCGAAAATCGGCGAGGTCTTCAGCTTGCCTTACTACGACATCGCGATCGCGCTGGGCGTTACCTGGCTCGCGGTGCTGGTTTCGATCGATGCGGCGGTATCGCCGAGCGGCACCGGCAACATCTACATGTCCACCACGCCGCGGGTGATCTACGGCTGGGCGCGCACGGGCACCTTGTTCGGGATCTTCGGCAAGGTCGATGAGCGCACCGGAATCCCGCGGCCGGCGCTGTGGTTGACCTTCATCCTGTCGATCTTCTGGACGCTGCCGTTCCCGTCCTGGAATGCTTTGGTCGCGGTGGTGTCCTCGGCGCTGATTTTCAGCTATGCGCTGGCCCCCATTTCGGCGCACGCCCTGCGCCTGAGCAACCCCGACATGCCCCGGCCGTTCCTGCTCAGGGGCATGAACGTGATCAGCCCGCTCGCCTTCGTGATCGCATCGTTGATCCTCTACTGGGCAGGCTGGAGCACGATCTCGTGGTTGCTCGGGGTGCAGGTCGTGATGTTCCTCGCCTACGTCGCGTTCGGGCGACGGCTGCGCATCGCGGATATGCCGCTCGGCGCACAGATCCGCGCATCGGTGTGGCTGATTTTCTACTACCTGCTGATCATGCTCGTTTCCGGCCTTGGCAGCTTCGGTGGAACCGGATGGCTGCCCAGCCCGTGGGATCAACTGGGTGTCGCGATTGTGGCGCTCATTACCTATTACTGGGCGGTGTACGCGGCACGGCTGCCCCGCGCGTTGCTGCCTGCCCATGTCGAAGGCGAATAAAAGGAGTCGACCGATGAAACTCGATGGCATTTACGTTCCGCTCGTCACGCCCTTCGATGGCGCCGGGAAAATCGACCAGGCGAAACTGGAAACGCTGGTCGAGGCGATGATCGACAAGGGGGTTGCGGGGCTGGCGGCCTGCGGGACCACCGGCGAGTATTACGCGCTCGATGACGCAGAACGCACGCAGGTCCTGGAGACCGTGCATCGCAGCGCCGCCGGGCGCATCGAGCTGATCGCCGGCATCGGCGACATGTGCACATACCGCTCGGTGGCGCGCGCCGCAGAAGCCAAGGCGATCGGTTACGACGCCTTGCTGCTCTCGCCTCCACCCTACAGCTTGCCCCGGCAGTCCGGGATCCGTGCGCATTTCGAATTCGTCGCCGACCGCTCGGAACTGCCGATCATCCTGTACAACTTTCCCGCGCGTACCGGCGTGAACATCGAGTTCGAAACGGTCGCGGCACTGGCGAAGCACCCGAACATCATCGGCATCAAGGAAAGCAGCGGCGACTTCAGCCGGGCACTGCACATGCTGCAGGCGGGGTTTGCCGATTTCGAGGTGATCTGTGGTTGCGACGACCAGCCCGCCGATTTCTTCTTCTGGGGTGCGAAAAGCTGGATCGCGGGCGCCGGCAACGTGTTTCCCGGCGAGCAGGTCGCGCTGCACGCCGCGGCGATGGCGGGCGACTGGGATCGCGTGCGCGAGTTGATGCGGCGCATGTACCCGGCGCTGCACTCGATGGAATCGGGCGACTACAACCAGAAGGCCAAGGCCGGGTGCCTGAACGGCACCCTGGACGTTGGCGACGTGCGCCTGCCGCTGACGCCGCTGGATGCGGCCGGCAAGCAGGCATTCCGCGAATTGCTTTGAATGATGAGGCCAAGACGATGGCACTGAACAAACAAGAGGTCTTCCAGCGCGCCGCGCGCGCCGAACTGAAGGCCCCGCAACTGATTCCCGGGTTCACCGGAAACAACGACGGGCTGGAGAATCGCACACCGATCGACAACAGCGTCATCGGAACGCTGGGCGCGGGCGGCAAGGCCGAGGTGGATGCTGCGGTCAAGGCCGCACGGGCCTGCTTCGAGGCTGGCGAATGGCGCCGCGCGAGTCCGGCCGCGCGCAAGGCCACGATGCTGAAATGGTGCGATCTGCTGGACGCGCACGCCGAGGAGCTCGCCGCGCTCGACTGCATCGATGCCGGAAAGCCGATCGACGAATGCGAGAACACCGATATCCCGGCGACGATCGACACCTTGCGCTGGTATGCCGAAGCCGCGGACAAATGCTACGGCAAGGTTGCGCCGACCGGATCCGGAGCCACCGGTCTCATCGTCAAGGAAGCGGTCGGCGTGGTCGGCGCGGTATTGCCCTGGAATTTCCCGGCGCAAATGTACGCGTGGAAGGTCGGCCCCGCGCTCGTCACCGGCAACAGCGTGATCGTCAAGCCTGCCGAGTTGACGCCGCTTTCCGCCGTTCGCATGACCGAACTCGCGTACGAGGCGGGCATCCCCCAAGGCGCGCTGATGGTCGTCAACGGGCTGGGCGAGCAGGCAGGCGAAGCGCTCGGGCGGCACATGGACGTCGACGTGGTCTCCTTCACCGGTTCGACCGAGGTCGGACGTCGCTTCCTGACCTATTCCGCCGAAAGCAACCTCAAGCAGATCGTGCTCGAATGTGGCGGCAAGAATCCGCAAGTGGTTTTCGCCGATGCCGACCTCGATTTGGCGGTGGGAGACATCCTCAATGCCGCGTTCTGGAACATGAGCGAAAACTGCAGTTGCGGCTCGCGGCTGCTGGTCGCCACTGAGGTCCAGGACGCGCTCGTCGAGAAGCTGCTGCGCGGCCTTGCCGACTGGAAGCTCGGCGATCCACGCGAAGCGGGCGTGCGCCTCGGGCCGATGGTCGAAGGGCCGCATCTGGAAAAGGTCAAGGGCTTTCTCGAACAGGCCAAGGCCGACGGTCTCCGTTGCGTCACCGGCGGGCAGATCAGGGGCGACTTCCTGAGCGGTTGGTATGTCGAGCCGACCGTCTATACGGATGTGGGCCCCGACACCCGGTTGTTCCGCGAGGAGGTCTTCGGGCCACTGCTCGCGGTGACGGGTTTTTCCAGCGAGGAGGAGGCGATTCGCCTCGCCAACGACACCAACTATGGACTCGCCGCCTCGGTCTACACGGAGAACGTGCATCGTGCGCAGCGCGTGGCCAGTGCGATTCGCGCAGGTACCGTATCCGTCAACGGCTTTTCCGAAGGTGACATCACGACACCGTTCGGAGGCTACAAACTCTCCGGGTTCGGCGGCCGCGACAACGGCCTGGAAGCGCTGGATCAATACCAGGAAATCAAGACCATCTGGTATGTGAACCGTGCGCGCGGTTCTGATTGACGACAACGACGCCGGCGCATGATGGCGCCAACCGGCGCCCGGTCCGATTGGCGCGCGCTCGCGGACGCGAAAATCAGGAATCGTGCGCGTCGTTGCCCGCGGTGGTCTGGACCCGGCGGGATCCCCGGCCGTGCAGCCTGCGGTATTGGCCGGGCGTGAGCCCCGACACCTTGCGGAACTGGCGGGTAAAGGCGCTCTGGTCGCTGTAGCCGCAGTGCTGCGCGATCACGGCAATGGGCTCGCGGCTGCGGAGCATGCCCATCGCGGCGTCGATCCGTATCTTGGCCAGCATCTGGCTCGGGTTGATCTGGAACACGCGCCGGAAGTGACGCTCCAGTTGCGAGACCGAGAGTTCCGCAAGTTGCGCCAACTCTTCGACGCGCGGACTGCCGGAGTAGTTCGCCTCGAGATAATCGACGACACGGACCAGATGATCGTAAGCCGGATGGCGCCCGTCGGAGCGTCCGAGGTCGCGGGAAATGCCGATCACACCCAGCACTTCGCCAGCCTGCCGCAGCGGATATTTGCTGGTCAGGCACCAGCCCGGCGAGCAATCGGGAAAAAGGTGCACCTCGAGCCGGTTTTCCAGGCGCTGGCCGGCCAGGACCCGTCGATCCTGTGCGCGATAGCTCGCGCCGAGCGGATCGGGAAACAGGTCTTCCGGACTGCGGCCGACCACGTCATCGCGGTGCTTCAATCCCAGCCTTTGCACCAGTGTCTGGTTGACCTGCGCGTAGCGGCCCTCGCGGTCCTTCACAAAAAAACCACGTCGGGCAGCTTGCCGAGTAAATGCGCCAGTTCGTCAACCGGAATCAATGGAACATGCAACGGAAAGCACTCTCGAATGGCCGTCCATTATGCCGATTTCCGCAGAAATCGGGTAGAGGACAGACAAGACATCCTGCGGCCGCGATCGGTACGCTGACGGCGTTCGTGCATGGCAGCCGTGGTTTTGTTGCGTGCATGCTGGTTGGAAGGGTTTGCGTTGGCCACGACACAAGCTTTCAACTCCGGCGGTTCTCGCGGTAACGGGCGTCGAAAAGTACTGTCCGCTTATTACCCGATTCGGAGCCGATACGGCCGGGGCAGGCCAGATTGCGCGCATCCTGTTGCCTACCGCAAACCTGGGACGGATAGGCGTCAAGGGCGTGGATTTGACGGCGAGCTACCGGTTGCCGGCCTTTTCGCTCGGGCAATTTGCCTTGACCCTGGGCGCGACCTATCTGTCGCAGTACAAGATCCAGACGGCGCCCGGCCAGGACGGCAACCGCGTGCTGAATGGGTCGGTGAAATGGGCTCGATCGGATCTCCGCTGACCGCGGCGTGTCCGTTCTCGGGAGGGCAGGTCTGTTTCTTCCCGCGGGTCCGTGCACAAGGTGGCGTGCAATGGCAGCTCGGTCCGTGGGATGCTTCCTGGAGGCTGCGCTACATCAGCGATTTCAACCTGGGCTCGCCCGATCCGTCACAGGGCTTCAGCGCCGCGCCCGGCTTTGCGCATGACAACCCGTTGGTGTTGCACTACGGGTCGACCACCTACAGTGATGTGACCGTCGGCTACAACGTCGCACCGATCAATACGCGCATCGAAATTGGCGTTGACAACCTGTTCGACAAGCAGCCGCCCTTGCTGTACGGCAATAATGCGCCGCAGGCCAACACCGACCCGAACGATTTCGACGTCATGGGTCGTTACTACTGGGGCCGCGTCACGGTGAAGTTCTGATTGATGACGTTTCGGTTTGCGTGTCGGCAAGCGGTGGCGTGTCGGCGCGCGGCCGATACACTCGGGCTGGCGGCAAACATGGGGAGTACTGATCCATGCGTAACATGCGAATGAGTTGGTGCAGCGTTTCTCCGGTCCTCCTGGCTGCACTGTGCGTCGCGCTGGCCGGGCCGGCTTCCGCGCAATCGCGCGATGCCACGCATTCGCCGAAGACGACGACTCCACCGCCGCTGCAGTTCCACTACATCGGGCCGCCGGCCGGTGGACGCGTCGCTTCGGTCGCAGGAATTCCCGGTGACTACTCGACGTACTACCTCGGCTCGGCGTCGGGTGGGCTGTGGAAATCGACCGACGGCGGGCATACCTTCAAGCCCGTCTTCGACGAGCAGGATACGTCCGCGATCGGCGCGATAGCGGTTGCGCCCGCCGACCACGATACGGTGTGGGTAGGCACCGGCGAGCCCTGGACGATTCGTCCGAGCGACATTGTCGGCGACGGCGTGTACAAGTCCACCGATGGCGGCGCGACATGGAAGCACATGGGGTTGCCGAAGACCGGCCGCATCGCGCGGATCATCGTCAACCCGAAGGACACCGACAACGTGCTGGTGTGCGCCGAAGGTTCCGGCGCGGCGCCGCAGCAGGAACGCGGCGTGTTCCGCACCACCGATGGTGGCAAGACCTGGAAGCAGACGCTGTTCGTCAATGAAGAGACCGGTTGCAGCGGGCTCAGCATCGATCCCGGCCATCCCGACACCGTGCTCGCCGGCACCTGGCAATTCAGCGTGCGCACCTGGGCCGAGCTGAGCGGCGGCCCGGGCAGCGGCGTGTACCTCTCGCACGACAACGGCCAGTCCTGGACGCATCTCACGACGGCCAACGGACTGCCGAAGCCGCCGCTCGGCAAGATCGATGTGACCATCGCGCCTTCCAATCCACAGCGCATGTATGCGCTGATCCAAACCAGGGACCAGGGATCGGTGTGGCGCAGCGACGACGGCGGCGCCAACTGGAAGGTCGTGAGCTGGGACCGCAACCTCATCATGCGCGCCGGCTACTACATCTTCATCGAGGCCAATCCCAAGGACGCCGACGGCGTGCTGGTCCTCAACAGTGGCGACCATTATTCGAGTGACGGTGGCCAGACCTTTTCGGGCGAGGGCGGCAAGAACGTGAAGCCGCTGGGCGCCGCGTCCTGCGGGGACTGCCACGACGGCTGGATCGATCCGACCGATCCCGCGCACTACGTGCTGACCGATGACGGCGGCGCCAACATCGCGACAGGCGCGGGGACTTCCATGCACGTTGCGCTGCCGAACGGGCAGATCTACCACATCGCGAGCGACGACCAGGTGCCGTACTGGATCTACGGCAACCGGCAGGACGATGGCGGCTGGCGCATTTCCAGCGATATTTCACAACCCAGCGGCAACGGTCTGCTGCCGAAAGACGCGTTCATGCCGGAGGGTCACGCCTTCGGCCGGTACCACGACGAAGACGAGGACAGGTCTGGAGGCAAACCGAAGGTCAACAAGGAACTGCTCGCCAAATATCCGAAAGCCACGCCGCCGCCGAAAGGCTGGGCACTCGGGCCGAACGGCGAACCGAAAACGCCGCCCGAGCGCAGCGGCTTCGAAGGGCCGAATGAAGAGCTGCCCACCTACCAGTATTTTCCGAACGCCTGCGAGTCGGGGTTCACGATCCCTAAGCCGGGCAATCCGGACATCGTGTGGTCGTCGTGCTACGGCAACGAGCTGTACCGCTTCGACCTGACGCAGGGAACACCGCATTCGGTTTCGCCGTCCATCGTCGGACTGGATTCGCCGCCGGACAAGCTGAAGTACCGTTGCCACTGGACGCCGCCGCTCGCGATCGATCCGTTCGACCACGACAGCGTGCTCTATGGCTGCCAGATGGTGCTGCGCACCACCGACAAGGGCCATTCGTGGACCGAGTTCAGCCCGGACCTGTCCACGCGCGACCCGTCGATGATCGTCCCGAGCGGCGGCATCATGCAGGACAACCTCGGCCAGTACTTCGGCGCGCTGGTGTGGTCATTGGCTTACTCGCCGATCGAGAAGGGCCTGCTGTGGGCCGGCACCAACGACGGCAAGGTCTGGTACACGAAGGACGCGGAGTCACAAGGCCAGCCGCAATGGATCGATGTCACCGCGAACCTGCATCTGCCGCCACGCGGCAACATCAACCAGATTGCGCCGTCGCATTTCCGCGCGGGCACCGCCTACATCGCGGTGGACTTCCGTTTCGCGGGCGAAGGCAACCACAAGCCGTACATCCTCAGAACCACCGATTACGGCAAGACCTGGAAAAACATCAGTAGCAATCTGCCGTCGGACCATCCGCTGGACTACACGCTGAGCGTGGCCGAAAACCCGAACCGCGAAGGCATGCTGTTCGCGGGCACCGGTCATGCGTTCTACTACACGATGGACAACGGCAGGCACTGGACGCGCTTCAGGAAGGGCCTGCCCCCTTCGCCGGTGACCTGGATCAACATCCAGCCACACATGCACGACGTGGACGTGTCGACTTATGGCCGCGGTGATTACATCCTGCCGAACATCGCGACCTTCGAGCAGACCGGCAGTCCCGATCAACCGAATAGCGGACGCACGCAGCTGTTCAAACCGGGCGAGGTCTATCGCCAGGCGCGCGGTGCCTACCCGACCGCGGCCCAGCCGGCGCGGCCACAATTCCAGTTCTATCTGGCGAAAGCGCCCAAGGACCCGGTGCAATTGCAGATCCTGGACGCGCAGGGGAAGCCGGTCCGCACCGAAAAACTGAAGGTACATCAAGGCCTTAATGGCGCCTGTTGGGACCTTTTCTACGACACGCCGACCGATGTCCGGCTGCTCACGACGCCGCCCGAGAATCCGCACATCTGGGACGAGCCGCGCTATCAGGGCAAGACGTATCGCACGATCATCCACTGGGGCGTCAATCCGCATACCGGCACGCCGATCGCGGCGCCGGGCAATTACCAGGTGCGGCTGACCGTGGATGGCCGTAGCTACACACAGCCGTTCGAGGTGGTGAAGGACCCGAAGATCAAGGCAAGCGATGCGGTGTTGAACGATTCGACCGCCTTGCAAGTGCAGATTGCCGGCGCGATCAGCGAGACGTCGGACATGGTCAACGCCATGGAAAAGTGGCGCAAGCAGATCGAGGAGCAATTGAAGACGCACGCTTCGGGCGCTGCGGCAGATGCGCTGCAACGCCTCGATGCGCAGATCCTGGAGGTCGAGAATCAACTGGTCAGTCCGGAAGCCAGGCTCAGCGACGACAAGCAATACTCGACGCCGTTCCGGATGTACTGGAATCTCCGCTGGCTGGCCGGCCGTGTCGGGCAGGGCATCCAGAACACCGCCGGGGGTTCGGACTACGAACCGACCGTCGTGCAGCGCGAAAATTTCGCCAAGCTCCAGGCGCAGCTTGCGGCTATCCGCACGGCATTCGGGAACCTCAAGACCACGACCGTGCCGGCGTTCAACCAAGCCATGAGTGGCAACGGCGTCAAGCTCGACATAGGCGGGTAGCCGGCGCTCAGCCGCCTGTCGCCGCATCCTGATAGTCGAGGGCCTGGGTGCGGTCCGGTGGGCCTTCGCGCCTGAGCCACGCCGCGATCGGCGTAGCAAGGATGGCGACCACGAAGTTCACGGCGAGTGCCAGCAGGCCGATGTAGATGCCGTAGTGCGCATCGCCGAACACGAACGTGTACACCGGCTTCAATCCCTGGTGCCAGGCAAGCACGCAGCCAAGGATCATGCCGGCCAACCAGCCAGCCAGCAGCGCCGATGCGCGCAGCCAGCGCGTGAACAGACCACAAATCACCGCGGGAAAAATCTGCAGCATCCAGATGCCGCCGAGAAGCTGCAAGTCGATCGCGAATTTCGTGGGCAGGTACAGCACTGCCAGCAGCGCACCGAATTTCACCAGCAGCGAGATGTTCTTGGCAATGCGCGATTCCTGCGCGTCCGTCATCTTGTCGTTGACGTACGCCCGCCAGATGTTGCGGGTGAAGAGGTTGGCGGCGCCGATCGACATGATCGCGGCCGGCACCAGCGCGCCCAAGGCGATGGCTGCGAAGCAGAATCCGGCGAACCACGGTGGGAAGCTCGCATTGATCAGCGCGGGCACTGCCATCGAACCGTCCTTGACGTCGACGTGCGCAGCCAGCGCCATGTAGCCGAGCAGCGCCACCAGCCCCAGCATGATGCTGTACGCGGGCAGCCAGACCGCGTTGCGGCGGATGGTGGCGGGGCTGTCGGCCGACAGTGTCGCGGTGGTGGCGTGCGGGTACAGGAACAACGCGAACGCCGAACCCAATGCGAGCGTCGCGAACGACCAGTACTGGTCGGGCTTCAGCAGCACGCCGGTATCGCCGCCCTTCGCTGCGAAGGCTTTTTCGGCGGCGTCGAACACCGCGCCGTAGCCACCCAACTTGATCGGGATGATCACCACCGCCGCGATCACGGTGATGTAGAGCATCGCGTCCTTGACGAACGCGATCAGCGCCGGCGCGCGCAGGCCGCTCGAATACGTGTACAGCGCGAGGATCACGAACGCGACGATCAGCGGCGTCTCGCGGCCGATGCCGAGCGCGCCCAGGCCCATCGCTTCGAACACTTTTTCGAGCCCCACGAGTTGCAGCGCGATGTACGGCATGGTTGCGAGAACACCGGTGACCGCGACGGCCAGCGCGAGGCTGCGGCTGCCGTAGCGCCCTTCCACGAAATCCGCCGAGGTGATCCAGCCGTGCTTGCGGCACACGTTCCACAACCGTGGCATGGTCAGGAACACGATCGGGTACACGAACACCGTGTACGGCATCGCGAAGAAGCCGTAGGCGCCGACCGCGTACACCAGCGCCGGCACCGCGATCAGCGTGTAGGCGGTGTAGAGATCGCCGCCCAGCAGGAACCAGGTGACGAACGCGCCGAATCGACGTCCGCCGAGCCCCCATTCGTGCAACTGCGAGAGATCGCCGCGCCGCCAGCGTGCCGCGAAGAAACCCAGCACCGTGACCAGCGCGAAGAAGAACGCGAATACGCCGAGCGCGGTGCCGTCGAACCGAATGCCGCTCATGCTCGCCAGCCGCGATGCACGACCCAGGTCAGCAGCGCGGCCAGCACGACCCACGCGAATTGCCACACGTAGAAAAACGGAAATCCCGCGACCGTCGGCGGCACGCGGTTGTAGAACGGCACCCACAACAGCGCGACGAACGGAATCAGCAACAACCAGGGCGTGAGTTTGCGCGGCATGGGCTGCGTGCTCTCGGGTGCGGGGCAGGACGTCCGGCGGCGGCCGTGGCATCATACGCGCCTTCGCTGCCGATCGCGGAATCCGTGGAACCAAAGCGCGTCCAGTTCGATTTCGAGATCGCTTTCAGCAACGGCGGTGGCCTCAAGGGTTGGGATTTCCGGCTGGACATCGACGGCGACGACATCTCGGATGAGGCGCTGGCCGAATATATCGTCCGTGACATGCGGCTGTTGATGGTCGGAAGCGTGACGATCAGCAACAAGAAGATCATCAGCGAGCCGCACAAGCGCGTGTCTTGAACGGGTCGCGCGATGCGCGATTCAAGAACACAAACGCGCCCGGCGCGGGGGAGAACCAATGCCCAGCAACATCAACCGCGGCCCGCGCCAGATCTGGCTGGCGTTCATCTGGTCCATGAAGGGCTTGCGCGCGGGCTGGCGCATCGAGGCATCGTTCCGTCTCGAAGTAATCCTGTTGGTGATCCTGTTTCCGATCGGGTTGTGGTTGGGCAACGGCGCGATCGAAAAGGCGTTGCTGGCCGGTTCGTTGTTGCCGGTGCCGGCTGCGGAGATGCTCAACTCCGCGATCGAGGCGGTGGTGGACAAGCTGTGGCCCGAACACCACGAGATCGCAGGGCGCGCCAAGGACATGGGCTCGGCCGCCGTGTTCCTGCTGATGGTCAACATGTTGGTGATCTGGGGTGTGATACTGCTTCCGCGCGTACTGTAGGCCCGCGTCGTTGCGCGTATGCGCCGCGCATGCTGCAATCAGCGCAGAGATTGGCTCGGAGGATCTCCAATGCGCGCTGTCCGGCTTGCCGTTTCCAGTTGCATGTTGATGCTTGCCTGCGGCCTCTTGTCGGGCTGCGGTTACAACCAGATCCAGACGAAGGACGAGGCGGTCAAGGCCGCATGGTCGGAAGTCATCAACCAGTACCAGCGTCGCGCCGACCTGGTGCCGAACCTGGTCGCGACGGTGAAGGGTTACGCCGCGCATGAGGAGCAGGTGTTCCGCGAAGTCACCGAGGCACGCGCGAAAGTCGGGCAGGTGAAGGTGAACGCCGACGACGCCGCGTCGCTCGCGAAATACCAGGCGGTGCAGGGCGAACTTTCCAGTGCGCTGACGCGCCTGATGGCGGTGTCGGAAAACTACCCGAACCTGAAAGCCGACGGGCTGTTCCAGAACCTGCAGGCGCAACTGGAAGGCACCGAGAACCGCCTTACCGTGGCGCGCCATCGCTATGTGCAGGCGGTGCAGGATTACAACAGTTACATCCGCGGGTTTCCGGTGAACCTGACGGCGAAGGCCTTCGGGTACAAGGTGAAACCCAACTTCACCGTCGACAACGAAGCTGCGATCTCGACCGCGCCGAAGGTGGACTTCGGCACACCATCTGCGCCTGCGTCCGCTTCGAGCACGCATTGAGCGCAGCGTGGAGAACGCATTCCATCGCTGGATGCCATTCGCGGGCTTGTTGTTCGCGCTCGCCGGCGTGGCGCACGCCGACGTGGCCGTGCCGGTACTGAAGGCGCGCATCACCGACCTGACTGGCACCCTCACCGCGCAACAGACGCAGCAACTTGAATCGCAACTCGCCGCGCTGGAACAGCGCAAGGGCGCGCAGGTCGTGGTGCTGATGCTGCCCTCGACGCAGCCAGAAGACATCGTCGACTATGCGACGCGCGTGTTCGACCAGTGGAAGATCGGCCGCAAGAACGTCGATGACGGCGTGCTGGTGGTCGTCGCGAAGGACGACCATCGCGCGATGATCGAAACCGGCTATGGCCTCGAAGGCGCGATTCCGGATGCGGCCGCTTCGCGCATCATCCGCGAATACATGTCGCCCAAATTCCGGGTCGGCGATTTCTACGGCGGTTTGAATGACACGATCGGTGCCCTGACGAAACTGATCGACGGCGAACCGTTGCCGCCACCGCTGCAAGGCCCGCAGCGGAACACCGGCGGGGTGGCGCACGGGCAGGATTGGTTCACCGGCTTGCTGGTCGCGGGCTTCATGTTGGTCTGGGCGCGCGGCATGTTCGGCCGGTTGCCGCGGGTGCCGCGCGCCGGTGCGGTGGGCGTGCTGACCGGCGCGCTGTCGTGGGTGTTCAGTGGACTATGGACACTGGGGCTTGCCGTCGGTCTGATCGGGTTGGTGTTCGGCTTCGTCGGCGGAACCGGCGGTACTTTCGCGCGGCGCGACGGCTTCGGCGGATGGGGCGGTTTTGGCGGCGGTGGCGGTTTCGGTGGAGGTGGTTTCGGCGGCGGTGGCGGATTTTCCGGTGGCGGTGGCGGCACCGGCGGTGGCGGTGCTTCAGGGAGTTGGTGATGGATGCGATGCGATGGTTGCGGCACTGGTTTCACGCGCCGGCGAGCCGGGCGTTTCCGCCTGCCGCGATGCAGGAAATCCAGGAGGCGATCGCGGCGGGCGAGGTGAAACACGACGGCGAAATCTGCTTCGCGGTCGAGGCGCGTCTGCCTGCGCGTTACCTGCTCGGCGGGCGCCGCATTCGCGCGCGCGCCGAAAGCGTGTTCGGTGAACTGAAGGTGTGGGATACCGAACGCCGCACGGGGATCTTGATCTACGTGTTGCTGGGTGACTACACGATCGAGATCATTCCGGACCGCGGCGTTGCGGCGCGCGTGCCGGAGGGCTCGTGGGAACGCATCATCGGTTTCATGAGCGAGCAGTTCCGGCAGGAGCATTGGAAGGAAGGCGCGCTGGACGGCATCATCGCCACGCACAATCTGCTGGAGTTGTACCTGCCGCCCGGACCGGGCCGTCGCAACGCGTTGCCGGACAAACCGGTGGTGCTGTGACGGTGGCTATTTCGTGAGCGCCGTGCGCAATGATTCGACGAGCGCATCCGGCGACGCGACCGGCGCCTGGCAGGTCAATCCCGAACACACGTAAGCGGCACCGTCACCGCGGGACCCGCGCGCCGCGAGCACGTCCGGCAGGTTGGTTGCGTCGGCCGGAATCAGGAAGGCGTCGACGGGATCGCCACCTGGCATGAGACCGGCACCACGCAGCGCGGATTGCACGGCCACCCGCCAGCCCGCTGTGCATGCCGTGGGGCAGCGCACCACGATCTGCGGGCGCGGACGGGCGGATTCATCCAGCGCGCGCAACAGCGTGGGGCACGCGTCGGGGTAGCGGTTCAATGCACCGCCCGCGGCTTGCAACGCTCGCGAGGCACGATCGAGATAGCGCGTTTCGCCGATCAGATGACCCAGCCGCAACAGTGAGCGGATCGCCACGGCGCTGCCGTTCGGCAAAGCATCGTCCGTCCAGTTTTCGTTGTGGACCAGCGGCGTGGCATGTTGCGGTGTGGAAAAGCGGAAGGTGCCGGATGCTTCATCGCCGAAGCTGTCGAGCAATGCGTCGGCCAGTGCGATCGCCCATTCCAGGTCGCGCGGATCGAAGGCCAGTTGCAGCGTTTCGAGCAGCGCGTCCAGAAGGAACGCGTGGTCGTCGAGAAAGCCGGTGATTCGCCAGGCGGGTTCCGCGGCGTTGGCATGCAGATGCCCGTCGATCCAGACGGCTCCGCGCAGTGCGTCCAGGGCGCCACGCGCCATGCCGGCGCAACGCGCATCGTCCAGCAGCCTCGCGGCACGCGCGAGTCCGGAAATCGTCAGCGCATTCCAGGCCGTGAGGATCTTGTCGTCGCGTGCAGGCGGTATGCGCGTGACGCGGACATCGAGCATGCGGTGGCGGATGACGTCGAGCCGCGCCGTGATTTCCTTCGGCGCTCGTTCGAATCGGCCGGCCAACGCACCGACCGGAACGGCGCGCAGCAAGTGCCACGCGCGGCCTTCGAAATTCGGTGGCGCATCCAGTCCGAACCCGGCTTCCCCCAGCAGAAAATCGGATTCGTCCAACGCGGCACGTACTTCATCGCGCGTCCACAGGTAGTACTTGCCTTCCTGGTGTTCGCTGTCCGCATCGAGCGAGCTGAAAAACGCGCCGTTCGGCGCGGTCATATCCCGCGCGAGCCAATCCACGACGCCTTGCGCGGCCGTCGTCGCCTGGTCGCGCAGCGTGGGATCCGCGCCGGGGTCGACGGCTGCGCGTGCATACACGGGCAGCAGCTGCGCGTTGTCGTACAACATTTTTTCGAAGTGTGGAATGGTCCAGTCGGCGTCCACGCAGTAGCGGAAGAATCCCCCGCCCAGGTGATCCTGCAGGCCGCGCGCCGCCATGTTCGCGAGCGTGAGGTGCGCCATCCCAACTGCGGCCGTATCGCGTATGTCGAGCAACCACTCCAATTCAGTCTCACGCGGAAACTTGGGCGCGCCCGTGTTGCCGCCATGCTGGTGATCGAAGCGCGTGGCGATGCGTTGCATCGCCTGGGACTTGGTGGCGTCCGGATCCACGGCTTGTTCTACGGTATCGGTGTGCGCGTGTTGCACCCAGTCGCGGAGTTGCGCGGCCTGCGCGCGCAGTTCGCCGCGATGGCCATCGAAGTATTCGCGCACGCGCTTCAGCACTTCGGGAAAAGCCGGCAACCCATGCCGCGGCGCTGGCGGAAAATATGTGCCGACATAGAACGGCGAGAGATCCTGCGGATCGAGGAACGCCGTCAGCGGCCAGCCGCCGCCGCGACCGCTGAGCGCCTGGTGCGCCAACTGATACACCCGGTCGATATCGGGACGCTCCTCGCGATCCAGTTTGATGTTGACGAATGCGCGGTTCATTGCCGCGGCGATTTCCGGAGTCTCGAAACACTCGTGCGCCATCACGTGGCACCAGTGGCAAGCGCTGTAGCCGATCGAGAGCAGGATGGGGGTGTCGGTGTCGCGCGCATGGGCGAGCGTCGCATCGTCCCACGGTTGCCAATGCACCGGATTGCCCGCGTGCTGGCGAAGATACGGGCTGGATGCGCCGGCCAGCCTGTTGCGTGCGAAGTCGTCATTGTTCATGCCGCCATGCTAGCGCGGGCTGGCATCACGGTTCGCTTGTCGGTGCACGCTCGGTTGCGATACCGTGCCAAGTCAACTTCCGGGCAAGCACCGTGAACCAGTCAGTCGAATACCCCGCGTTGTACCTGAAGCGTGGCGAGGATGCACGTTTGCGCGCGGGCCACCTGTGGGTGTTTTCGAACGAAGTCGATGTGGCGCGTTCGCCGCTGGTTGATTTCCAGCCGGGCGAGCCATGCGTCGTGGTCGCCGCCAATGACAAGCCCATCGGCGTCGGTTACGTCAATCCGCGTTCGCTGATCTGCGCGCGGCTGGTGGCGCGGGGTGTGGAACATCCTCTGGATGTGTCATTGCTGACGCTTCGCTTGCAGGTGGCGCTGGCATTGCGCGAGCGGCTGCACACGGAACCTTTTTACCGCTTGCTGTACGGCGAATCCGATGGCGTGCCGGGCCTGACGCTGGATCGTTTCGATGACGTGATCGTCGCGCAGGCGACCACGGCCGGCATCGAACGCCTGAAGCCGCAGGTCGAGGCGGCGGTGCAAAAAGTCATCAAGCCGCGCGCGTTGATCTGGAAAAACGATGCGGGCGTCCGCGCGTTGGAAGGCCTGATCGATTATGCCGATATCGCCTTCGGCGATCCGCCCGGTGCATTGCACGTGCGCGAGGGCGGCGTGGAATTCGCGGTGGATGCGATCGGCGGCCAGAAGACCGGCTGGTTCTACGATCAGCGCACCAACCGCGATGCGCTGGCGCCGTACGTGAAGGGCACACGGGTGCTGGACATGTTCGCGTACCTCGGCGCTTGGGGCTTGCGTGCGGCCGCGGTGGGCGCGAAGGAAGTGGTGTGCGTGGATGCTTCGGCGTCGGCGGTGAAGCTGATCGACGACAATGCGGCGCGCAACGGGCTGGCCGATTGCGTGCGAGCAGAGCGCGCGGATGCCTTCGATTTCCTGAAGGACCTGCGCGAGCGGCGCGAACATTTCGACGTGGTGATCCTCGATCCGCCCGCGTTCGTCAAGCGCAGGAAGGATCTGAAGGAAGGCGCACTGGCCTACCATCGCATCAATGAACTGGCGATGCAGGTGCTCGGCAAGGACGGCATCCTGGTGACGTGCTCGTGCTCGTACCACATGCCGCGTGCCGGGTTGCTGGATGCGGTACAAAAGGGCGCGCGCCACCTCGATCGCAATGTCCAGGTGCTGCAATCCTTGCAACAGTCGCCGGATCACCCGGTGCACCCCGCCATTCCCGAAACCGACTACCTGAAGGGTTTCATTTGCCGCGTGCTGCCGACTGCTTGAGGTCCGATCGCCGTGTCGTAGGCCATGCGCGGAACGGGTGCTTTATCATCGGCAGCTTCGGCACGGCTGCCGCAATCCACGGCATTCTTCATGTTGATCGTCGGACTCGAAGGCAAACAACTCGCCGCGCACGAACGCGCGCGCCTGCTGGCGCCCGAAGTAAGCGGCGCGATCCTGTTCACCCGCAACTACGAAAACCGCGACCAGCTCGCGCGGCTGGTCGCATCCATCCGCGAGTTGCGCGGCGACGGCTTCGTGTTGAGCGTGGACCACGAAGGCGGTCCGGTGCAGCGGTTCCGCGACGGCTTCACGCGCCTGCCGCCGCTGGCGTGCATCGGCGCGCTGTACCGGCGTGATCGCGCCGCCGGCGTCGCGATGGCCGAACAGCACGCCATCGTGATGGCCAGCGAAGTGCGCGCCTGCGACATCGACATTTCGTTCGCGCCGGTGGTGGATCTCGCGCGCGGCAACCGCGTGATCGCGGAGCGCGCGTTCGATCCCGATCCACAGGTCGTCGCCGAACTTGGTGCC
>Ga0207647_10000362_pt1 | contig 36989 bp, 31 predicted proteins | sample KBSCornC2_FD_184295 | JGI IMG/M metagenome (GOLD analysis project Ga0207647, IMG submission 184295) | Corn rhizosphere microbial communities from Kellogg Biological Station, Michigan, USA - C2 (SPAdes) (version 2) | ecosystem: Host-associated > Plants > Roots > Rhizosphere ... | reverse complement strand
TTTCAGGTTGTTACCGGTCAGCCTTATCGGTGTAACGAGCCGAGGGTATTGAAAAGGAAAACCTATGCAAACCAGTTTGTTGAAGCCCAAGATCATCGCCGTGGAATCGCTTGGCGAGAACCACGCGAAAGTGGTCATGGAACCGTTTGAACGCGGTTACGGCCACACGTTGGGCAACGCGCTTCGGCGCGTACTGCTGTCGTCGATGATCGGCTACGCGCCGACCGAAGTGACGATCGCAGGCGTCGTGCATGAGTATTCGACGCTCGATGGTGTGCAAGAGGACGTCGTCAATCTGCTGCTGAACTTGAAGGGTGTCGTATTCAAGCTGCACAACCGGGATGAAGTGACGGTCACGCTGCGCAAGGAAGGCGAAGGTCTCGTGACGGCGCGCGATATCGAATTGCCGCACGACTGCGAAGTGATCAATCCCGACCATGTGGTTGCCCACCTCTCGAAGGGCGGCAAGCTCGACGTGCAGATCAAGGTCGAAAAGGGCCGCGGCTATGTGCCCGGCAACGTGCGCCGGTATGGCGAGGAAACGGCGAAGATCATCGGCCGCATCGTGCTCGACGCATCGTTCTCTCCGGTCCGCCGTGTGAGCTATGCGGTCGAGAGCGCGCGTGTCGAGCAACGTACGGACCTCGACAAGCTCGTGATGAACATCGAAACCAACGGCGTGATTTCGCCCGAGGAAGCGATTCGTCAATCGGCTCGCATTCTGGTCGACCAGCTTGCCGTCTTCGCTGCGCTGGAAGGAACGGAAGCTGCGGCCGAAGCGCCGTCGCGTGCGCCGCAGATCGATCCGATCCTGCTGCGTCCGGTGGACGATCTCGAACTGACGGTGCGTTCCGCGAACTGCCTGAAGGCCGAGAACATCTACTACATCGGCGATCTGATTCAGCGTACCGAAAACGAGCTGCTCAAGACCCCGAACCTTGGTCGCAAGTCGCTCAACGAGATCAAGGAAGTGCTCGCGTCGCGCGGTCTCACGCTCGGCATGAAGCTCGAAAACTGGCCGCCGGCCGGTCTCGACAAGTAAGCTGACTGGCAACGACGCGGATTTTCCTTTAAAATCCGCGTCTTGCTTTTTCATACCGGCCCGTGTCCCAGGCTTTTCCTTCAGGAAAGCCGCGACGATAGAAGAGCTGGATCAAAACTTTGAATCAAGGAAACTGAGATGCGTCACCGTCATGGTCTGCGGAAACTGAACCGCACGAGCAGCCACCGTTTGGCAATGCTCCGTAACATGTCCAACTCGCTGATCGAGCACGAAGTCATCAAGACGACGCTGCCGAAAGCGAAAGAACTGCGCAAGGTCGTCGAGCCGCTCATCACGCTCGGCAAGAAGCCTTCGCTCGCCAACCGCCGCCTCGCGTTCAACCGCCTGCGCGACCGCGATTCGGTCACGAAGCTGTTCGACGTGCTCGGTCCGCGCTTCGCGAACCGCCCCGGCGGCTATCTGCGCATCCTGAAGTTCGGGTTCCGCGTCGGCGACAATGCGCCGATGGCGCTCGTCGAACTGCTCGACCGCCCGGAACCGGTGGAAGGCGAAGAAGTGCAAGACGCGGAATAAGGCGTCCGTCAACGCCGCGAAGCTCTTGCGGCAGCGATAAAAGGGGTCAAGCGCAGCTTGGCCCTTTTTTTATCGTGCGCCCGGTGCGACGGACGAGTGTGCGGCGCCGATCGGCGGGTGAATGGCGGCCGATGGTACGATAATGCGAGCATGTATGCCGTTGTTGGAGAGACCGTGTCTGTCGAAATCGTTCTGATGCTGACCACGCTGCCGGACGCCGCATCGGCGCAGGCGCTGGCGGATGCCGTCCTCGATGCGCGGTTGGCTGCGTGCGTTGCCGAATCGGCTCCGCTGCGTTCCCGTTATCGCTGGAAGGGGCAGAAGGAATCGGCTCAGGAAATCCAGTTGCTCTTCAAGACCAGCGTCGCGCGTGCGCTCGAGCTCGAGCAATTCATTGCGGAGCACCATCCCTATGAGACGCCCGAGATCGTATCGTGGCCGGCAAGTGCCTCGACGGCTTACGGGCAATGGGTGGTGGCCGAAACTCATCGTCCAATCCATGTTTAGATCGCCCGGCGCGCATGCAGGATCGCTCGCGCGCTTCGTCTTCCTGATCCCGCTCGTGCTCGCCGCTTGCTTGATGGCGAGCTTCGGCACGTCGGCGCGCGCCGACGATTTTCTCGATCCCTCGGCTGCGTTTCGTTTCAGCGCATCGGAGGTACCGGGCGCGGTCGACGTTCGTTTCCAGATTGCCGATGGCTACTACCTGTACCGGGAGCGCTTCGCGTTTGCGGTGAAGACTGGAACCGCGACGCTCGGCGAACCGCAACTGCCCGCCGGCCATGTCAAATTCGACGAGACCTTCCAAAAGAACGTCGAAACCTATCGGCAAAGCGTCGTCGTTCATGTACCCGTGAAAGCGGCGAGCGGGCCCTTCGAATTGGCTGTGACCTCGCAAGGTTGTGCGGACGCGGGGATCTGCTATCCGCCCGATACGCATGTCTATCGGGTGAGCGGCGCCGCCTTGCAGTCGGGCGCACCGGGCGCGGGCACAACGGTCGCGGGCACAACGGTCGCGCCCGAGGGCACCGCTGGAAACGGCGGGTCGTCTTCCTGGTATGACCGGCTCACGAGCGCGGATTACGCGGGCTCGCTGCTGCAAGGCGGCGGCTTCGCGGCAACGGTCGGCCTCTACTTTCTCGCGGGTCTCGTGCTGAGTCTGCTGCCTTGCTCGTATCCCATGATCCCGATTCTCTCGGCGATCATCATCGGGGAAGGGCATCGCGTCACCCATGCGCGCGGATTCGCGCTGTCGCTGTCATATGTGATCGGCATGGCGCTCGTTTATACGGCCCTCGGTATTGCCGCGGCGCTCGTCGGGCAGAGCCTTGGAGGATGGTTGCAGAATCCGTGGGTCCTCGGCGCCTTTGCGCTGCTGCTGACATTGTTCGCGTTGTCGTTGATCGCGGGCCTCGATATCGCGTTGCCGCAGCGCTGGCAGGACCGGATGTCCGAGGCATCGAACCGGCGACCGGGCGGCAAGCTCGCAGCCGTCGCCGCAATGGGCGCCTTGTCGTCCCTGGTCGTCGGTGCGTGCATGACGGCGCCGCTGTTTGCCGTGCTCGCATTCATCGCACACACGGGCAACGCGTTGCTCGGCGGGGTGGCACTTTTTTCGATGGGGATCGGGCTCGGTGTGCCGCTTTTGATCGTCGGGCTGGGTGCCGGCGCACTCCTGCCGCGCGCGGGCGGATGGATGGAGGGCATCAAGGTCTTCTTCGGCGTCGTGTTGCTGGCGGCCGCGCTGTGGATCGTCTGGCCCGTTTTGCCGGCGACGGCGCAGATGCTGCTTGGCGCGCTCTGGCTGCTGTTTGCCGCGGCGACGCTCGGTCTTTTTTCGCCGCATGCGGGCGCAGTCTCGACCTGGCGGCGTCTTGGACGCGGCATCGGAGCCGCATTTGCCATCTGGGCGGCCGCGCTCATCGTCGGGCTTGCCGCAGGATCCACCGATCCATTGCGCCCGCTCGCGGTGCTCGCCGCGCGTGTCGGTGCATCTGCCGCGGCGACCGAGCAGCGGTTGGACCGCTCGTTTCAACCCGTGCGAAGCTCGGCCGAGCTCGATCGATCGATCAAGGCGGCGGGACGCCCGGCGATGCTCGATTTCTATGCGGATTGGTGCGTCAGCTGCAAGGAGATGGAGCGCTTCACCTTCGCCGATCCGCGGGTCCGCGCGCGCCTTGCTCAGTTGCAACTGCTGCGCGCCGACGTGACAGCCAACAACGCCGACGATCAGGCGCTTCTGAAGCGCTTTTCGCTATTCGGGCCGCCGGGGATCATTTTCTTCGACGCGGGCGGCAAGGAAGTTTTGCGTGTCGTCGGCTATGAATCGGCCGACAAATTTCTGCGCAGCCTGGATCGGGCGTTGCCGTCGAGCGGATCGTCAGTCGCGCTGACGATCCGGTAGCACAACTCATATCGGTTAGCGCTGATCCCGCAGCAACCGAGCGGCGTCCAGTGCGAAGTAAGTCAGCACACCGTCGGCGCCTGCGCGCTTGAATGCGAGCAGCGACTCCATCATCACCTTGTCGTGATCGAGCCAGCCGTTTTGTGCAGCGGCTTTCAGCATCGCGTATTCACCGCTCACTTGATAGACATAGGTGGGGAAGCGAAACTCGTCTTTCACCCGCCGCACGATGTCCAGATAGGGCATGCCGGGTTTCACCATCACCATATCGGCGCCTTCCTCGATATCGAGGCGGACTTCGCGCACCGCTTCGTCCGAGTTCGCCGGGTCCATCTGGTACGTCATCTTGTTGCTCTTGCCGAGGTTGGTCGCAGAGCCGACGGCGTCGCGGAACGGCCCGTAGAAGGCCGATGCGTACTTCGCCGCGTAGGCCATGATCCGAGTGTGGATGCGACCCTCGCTTTCGAGCATCTCGCGCAGTGCGCCGATGCGGCCGTCCATCATGTCTGACGGTGCGAGGATGTCCACGCCGGCCTCCGCTTGGGTGCGGGCCTGTTCGACGAGGATTTCAACCGTCTCGTCATTGAGCACATAACCCGCTTCATCGAGCACACCGTCTTGGCCGTGGCTCGTATAGGGATCGAGCGCGACATCGGTGAGGACGCCGAGTTCGGGGAAGCGGGCCTTGATCTCCCGCACCGCGCGAGGAACCAATCCTTCGGGATTCGCCGCTTCGCGGCCGTCCGGCGTTTTCAGCGAGGGCTCGATGGCCGGAAAAAGCGACAGCACGGGCACGCCCAGTTCGACGCACCGGTGCGCCACATCGAGCAGCAGATCGACCGATAGGCGTTCGACGCCCGGCATCGATGGCACCGCCTGCCTCACGTTCGAACCCTCGACGATGAATACCGGGTAAATGAGATCGTTGGTCGTCAATACGGTCTCGCGCATGAGGCGGCGCGAGAAGTCGTCGCGTCGCATCCGGCGCGGACGATGATGCGGATAAAAGCTCATGGTGTTTGTCGAGAACCGCTTCGAAGTTCGTCTAAATTCCGGCAAAACCGGCGCCAATCGTTTTTCGGACAGTTTGCAGGGAGCGGGAACCTGCCCGGACGCTACTCTTTGCACGATGGTATATGATAGCGATCGAGTAACGCGCCTGGCGCGGAGCTCCCCGCTTCTCCTCCCTGAGCGGGTGCCTGTCGTTTTTCGATTAGGCTGTTTAACCCGCCGAGGTCCGGCGGGTTTTTTTCTGGTTTTGAGATAGTGCCCGCAATGCGGGTTTACGAACCTCGTTCGGATGCCGCCAGCCAACCCTCGATGACGACATGAGCGTCTTCGAGCCCTGTCCGTTTGAGCGCCGAAAAGAGTTGCGCGGTGAGCTCGCCGCGATAGCCCGCGTCGCGATATTCGGCGAGCCCTTTTTGCGTGGCCCGCAGTGCATTGGTGCCCTCTTGGCGCGTCAATTTGTCGCACTTCGTGAGCAGCGTGTGAATCGGCTTGCCCGTCGGCGCGAACCACTCGATCATGCGGCGATCGAGCTCGGTCAGCGGACGCCGCGAATCCATCATGAGGATCATGCCGCGCAACTGGGCGCGGCTTTGCAAGTAGCTGGCGAGCAGCGCCTCCCAATGTGCCTTCGCGGCTCCGGGCACTTCGGCGTAGCCGTAGCCGGGCAGATCCACGAGATAGCCCACGGGTTCGTCGGCCGGCCCGACGCCGAAATAATTGATATGCTGCGTCCGGCCGGGCGTCTTGCTCGCGAAGGCAAGGCGCTTCTGGTTGCAAAGGACGTTGATGGCCGTCGACTTGCCGGCGTTGGAGCGGCCGGCGAACGCGATCTCCGGCGTGACTGTGCTGGGCAGGTCGCGCAGATGGTTGACGGTCGTGAAAAAGCGGGCTTGATGCAGCAAGAAGGCCATGGCGGAAGAGGTGGGCGGTCGAGCGAGACCGAAAAGTGGGGGCAAGCGCCCAGGGTGCAGCCGACTGGCGTCTTGGCGCATAGCGAGGTATTGTACAATACGACGGTTTGGCCGAAGACCGGACGAGGCCGCCAGCACGCGCTTCGCACGGCCTTTCGAGCCCGTATGGGCATGACGCCGCAGGCGTTTTTTTGCGGCGGAAATGATGGGCGCCGTCGTTTTTCCGAAACCTCTCGAGGAACTGACCGGGCCGCTGGGCAACCGCTTGCAGCCCCAAGGGGAGATTGCTTGCTTGCGCCGCGAATGGGCTTCGGGACACTCAATTCTCAAAAGACGAAACCGGGTGTGCGAATGAATCGACTGTGCAAGTCTTTGGTGGTCCTTGAAGTCGTGGCGGCAGGTTTGATGGGTGTGGCGACAGGAGCAAGCGCGGCGGAAGCGCTCAAGCCCGATGCCAACAAGGGGCAGGCGATCGCAACGAGCGTGTGCGTAGCGTGCCATGGAGCGGACGGTAACAGTGCCAGCGCGGCATTTCCGAAGCTGGCCGGGCAGCATGAGCAGTACCTCCTGAAGGAGTTGAAGGACTTCAAGGTCAAGCCGGGCGAAAAAGCCGCGGTGCGGCAAAACCCGGTGATGGCGGGCATCGTCGCATCGCTGTCGGACCAGGATATGGCGAACGTCGCCGCGTATTTCGCCTCGCAAACGCCGAAGGGCGGCGCGGCGCGCGACGCCGCGACGGTCGCGTTGGGGCAGAAGATTTACCGGGGCGGCATTGCGGACAAGGGCGTGCCCGCTTGCGCGAGTTGCCATGGACCCACCGGGCAGGGCATTCCCGTGCAGTTCCCGCGCGTGTCGGGACAATGGGCCGATTACACGCATGCGCAGCTCACGGCGTTCGAGCAGGGAACGCGCAAGAACGATGTCATGCAGCCGATCGCCTCGCGGCTGACCGACACCGAAATGAAAGCGGTGGCGGACTACATGGCCGGCCTGCATTGACAGGTACGCGCCGCATTACATTTGACGCTCCGCTGTGCGACACGCGCGGCGAGACGCGGCAAGAACAAAAAAAGGGTGGGGGCGTCGTGTCGTCGGCGGCCCTACCCTTTTTTGCTGGCAGTTGGAGTTGGAATGAGCGTCACCACGTCGGGTTATGAATTGAAATCGGAACGGCGCACGCTGCGAAGCGCCGTGGAGCTCGTGAGCTCGATGCGTTTCGCGATCGCACTGCTTGTCGTGCTCGCGATCGCGAGCATCGTCGGCACGGTGCTGACGCAGGATGATCCTTACCCGAACTACGTCAATCAGTTCGGCCCGTTCTGGGCCGATATCTTCCGCGGGCTGAGCCTCTACACGGTCTATAGCGCGTGGTGGTTCATGCTCATTCTGGGCTTTCTGATCGTCTCCATTTCGCTTTGCGTGGTGCGCAACGCACCGAAGATGATTGCCGATGCGAAGAGCTGGAAAGACAGAGTGCGCGAGGGTAGCCTGCGCGCGTTTCATCACAAGGCGGAATACGCGTGCGGCGGTACACGTGCCGAAGCGGCGGGGCGTCTGGGCGCGTTGCTCGACAGGATCGGCTACAAGTACGTCGTACGCGAGAGCGGCGAAGCCACGCTGATTGCGGCGAAGCGAGGCGGGCTCGCGAAGATCGGCTACATCTTTGCGCACATCGCGATCGTGGTGATCTGTATCGGAGGATTGCTCGACAGCAACTTGCCGATCAAATTCCAGATGTGGCTCTTCGGCAAGACGCCGGTCACGAGCAACAGCACCATCAGCGAGATCGGGCCGGAGCATCGACTCTCGACCGGCAATCCCACGTTTCGCGGCTATGCGTGGGTGCCCGAGGGGCAACATGTATCGACCGCGATTCTGAACCAACCCAACGGTTCGCTGATTCAGGACCTGCCGTTCTCGATCCAGCTCGACAAGTTCATCGTCGATTACTACTCGACCGGCATGCCGAAGCTGTTCGCGAGCGACATCGTCATCACCGACCATAAGACCGGTGCACGCGTACCCGCGCGTATCGAAGTCAACAAGCCGTTCGAGTACGACGGTGTCTCGATCTACCAGTCGAGCTTCCAGGACGGCGGCTCGCAGATGACGATGACGGCGTGGCCGATGGTCGGCGCAACCGTCGCGACGGTCCCCGTGCACGGTGCGATCGGGGGCTCGGCCCCGCTTCCTGCGTCGATGCCCGACGCGGCCGGCCAGACGATCGAATTCTCCGACTTTCGGGCGATCAACGTCGAAAACGTCACCAACGGCTCCGGCAAGACGGACGTGCGCGGTGTCGCCGCTCAGCATCCGGTCGAGCGGTTTCTCGAGAACCGGCTGGGCTCGGGTGCAAAGAGCTCAAAGCCGGTCGACTTGCGCAACGTCGGCCCATCGGTGCAGTACAAGGTCCGGGGCAGCGATGGCCAGGCGCGTGAATTCAACAACTACATGCTGCCGGTGGACGTCGACGGCGAGCGGATGTTTCTTGCCGGGGTGCGCCTCGCTCCCGACGATCCGTTCCGCTATTTGCGCATTCCGGCCGATCAGGCGGGCACGGTCAAGGAATGGATGATGCTGCGCGCCGCGCTCGACAATCCTGCGCTGCGGACCCAGGCAGCCGAACGGTTCGCGCGTCGCGCAGTGGCGGATCAGAACCCGGAACTGCGCCAGCACTTGCAGGAAAGCGCGCAGCGCGTCATGTCACTGTTTGCCGGGGCCGGCGAGGGCGGGGGCAAGACGCCGGCAGGTCAAGCCAACGCGGGCTTCCAGGCGATCGCGACCTTCATCGATCAGTCCGTGCCGAAAGGTGAGCAGGAAAAGGCTGCATCGCTGTTGCTGCGCATGCTCGAGGGATCGATGTGGGAGCTTTGGCAATTGGCGCGCGAAGGTGCGGGCGAACCCGACGCGAGCCCCGATGCCGCCACGAGCCGCTTCGTGCAAAGCTCCATCAACGCCCTGTCGGACAGCTTCCTGTACGGCTCCCCGGTCTATTTGCAGCTCGATTCGTTCAAGCAGGTGCAGGCGTCGGTGTTCCAGTTGACGCGCGCGCCCGGCAAGAAAGTGGTATATCTTGGCAGCCTGTTGCTCGTGGCGGGCATCTTCTCGATGTTCTTTGTCCGCGAGCGACGGCTCTGGCTTTGGCTCAAGGAAACGTCCACGGGCGTGTCCGTGGTCATGGCGATGTCGACCGCGCGCAAGACGCTCGACTTCGACAAGGAATTCGCGCAAACGCGCGATACGGTGGGCGCCACGCTCGGCGTGGCCGCTCACGATATTGCAAGCGCACCGCCTCGCGGTGCCGACGATCTTACTCGGTAACATCATGGATCTGACCAACGCTTCCCGCTCCCGGCCCGCAACGGCTCGCCCTGCCGGCAACGTCTTGGACGAGCGTTCGTTTTTGCGACGGCTCACCGCCACCGACTGGTTGTTCGCTGCCGTGCTCGTCGCCGGCGCGGGATTTGGGGTCTCGCGCTACCACGCGTTCATGAACTACTACGACAAGCTCGTCCTTGTCGGCGCAGTGCCGGCGCTCGTCGTATTGGGGTGGCGCTGGAAGCCCGCTCGGCTCTTGATGGCGGGCATCGCATTGTTCGCGCTGTCGTCGATCGCGCTCTATCACGGCGATCTCACACGTGCCGAGGGGGCGTTCCTTCTCAAATATTTTCTGTCGAGCCAGTCCGCCATTCTCTGGATGAGCGCGCTTTTCGTGCTCGCCACGCTGTTCTATTGGATCGGCCTGCTTTCGCGCTCGCCGTCCGGTGCGGCGATCGGCTCGAAGCTCACCTGGTTCGCGGTGCTGATGGGCTTTACCGGAATGATGGTGCGCTGGTACGAGTCCTATCTGATCGGCGCGGACGTCGGGCACATTCCTATTTCGAACCTCTATGAAGTGTTCGTGCTGTTCTGCCTGATCACCGCGCTCTTTTATCTGTATTACGAACAGCATTACGGCACGCGTGCGCTCGGCTCGTTCGTGCTGCTCGTCATCAGCGCCGCGGTCGGTTTTCTGATGTGGTATTCGATCGCGCGCGACGCCCAGCAGATCCAGCCGCTCGTGCCCGCGCTGCAAAGCTGGTGGATGAAGATCCATGTGCCGGCGAATTTCATCGGTTATGGCAGCTTCGCGCTGTCCGCCATGGTCGGCGTGGCTTATCTCGCCAAGGAGCGCGGCGTGCTGGCCGATCGGCTCCCTGCGCTCGAGGTGCTCGACGACGTGATGTACAAGTCGATCGCGGTCGGCTTCGCGTTTTTCACGATCGCGACGATTCTCGGCGCACTCTGGGCCGCCGAGGCATGGGGCGGGTACTGGAGCTGGGATCCGAAGGAGACCTGGGCACTCATCGTCTGGCTCAATTACGCCGCCTGGCTCCATATGCGTCTAATGAAAGGGCTGCGCGGTTCGGTTGCCGCTTGGTGGGCGTTGACGGGCCTCATCGTGACGACGTTCGCATTTCTTGGCGTCAATATGTTCCTGTCGGGGCTGCACAGTTACGGCAAACTGTAGGTGTTTAAGCGCGTGTGCCGCTGGGTTCGAAAAAACCGCCGAGTGGCTCACCGGCGGTTTTTTTACGTCCGGCGCGATGCTCCAGCGGGCGCTTCGCGCTCATGCGGCGCAAATCGTCCGTTTATTTCGATGCATCCGGATGCGCCCGCGAACGGTATATAGAAGCGACGGGCCGATCGGACGGACCGACGCTTTCATGGAGCAGTCATCGTGTGGATCAAACGACAGCAACGCATCCTTGTCGCCGGTCAGGATATTTCACCGAGCGAGATCACGCCGCGCGCCGTGTTCGAGAATCGGCGCCGGATCCTGCGGGCCGCGACCGGCATGGCGGCGGCAGGTGTGGCAGGGGCGGGCGGTCTGCTCGGCATGAGTGCCGAGGCGCTTGCCGCCTATACGTCGCCTGACGCCCACGCCCGAAAGCTCGCGGCCGTCACGAACGCAAAATTCGTCGTCCCGGACAAAGCGACGTCGTACAAGGACATTACGACCTATAACAATTTCTATGAGTTCGGCACCGACAAAGGCGATCCCTCGCGTAATGCCGGTACGCTGCGACCCCATCCGTGGCGTGTCAGCGTCGAGGGCGAAGTCAAGAACGCCAAGGTGTACGACATCGACGAGCTGCTCAAGCTCGCACCGCTCGAAGAGCGCTTGTACCGCCTCAGGTGTGTGGAAGGGTGGTCGATGGTGATTCCGTGGATCGGCTATCCGCTCGCCGAACTCGTGAAACGGGCGCAGCCTACGGGCAATGCGAAGTACGTGCAATTCATCACGCTTTCGGATGCCTCGCAGATGCCGGGCCTGGCCGATCCGATTCTCGAGTGGCCCTATTCGGAGGGGCTGCGCATGGACGAGGCGATGAACCCGCTCACGCTCCTGACGGTGGGCGTTTACGGGCAAGCGCTGCCGAACCAGAACGGCGCGCCGATACGCGTTGTCGTGCCCTGGAAATATGGATTCAAGAGCGCGAAATCGATCGTCAAGATTCGTTTCGTCGAGAAGCAGCCGCCGACGAGTTGGAACACCTACGCGCCGAAGGAATACGGCTTCTACTCCAACGTGAATCCGACCGTCGATCACCCGCGCTGGAGCCAGGCTACGGAGCGGCGCATCGGCGAGGACGGTTTCTTCACGCCGAAGCGCAAGACGCTGATGTTCAACGGCTACGGCAGTCTCGTCGCGTCGATGTACCAGGGCATGGACCTGCGCAAATATTTCTGATGCTCATCGGGTTGTTGATCCAGCGAACGTAAATGCCACCATCATGACGACCGAGACTCCGACCTTGAACCGCCGCGCCGACGCAACGGCTACGCGCGAACCGCGCCGCGCCGCGGTATCGCCGCGCAAGGGCGAGCCTTGGATCGCGCCCGCGAAAGTGGCAGTGTTCATCGCTGCCTGGTATCCGCTCTTGCGGCTCGTGTTCTTGGGATTCACCGACGGGCTCGGAGCCGATCCGATCCGGTTCATCACCTGGTCGACCGGGTTATGGACACTCGTCTTTCTTTGCATCACGCTCGCCGTGACACCGCTGCGCAAGTTATCGGGCATCAATGCGCTGCAGCGATTTCGCCGCATGCTGGGGCTCTATGCGTTCTTTTACGCGACCCTGCACTTCATCACCTATATCTGGTTCGACAAGTGGTTCGATCTTGCCGAGGTGGCGAAGGATATCGGCAAGCGGCCGTTCATCACCGTCGGGTTCGCCGCGTTCGTGCTGTTGATCGTATTGGCAGCGACCTCGCCACGCGCCGCCGTGCGCAAGCTGGGGCGGCGCTGGCAGACACTGCATCGCGCCGTGTACGTCATCGGCGCACTCGCGATCCTGCACTTTTGGTGGATGAAGGCCGGCAAGCACGATCTGGCGCTGCCGAAGCTCTACGGTGCGATCATGCTCGCGCTGCTGGGCTGGCGGTTGCTCGCCTGGATGCGAGCGCAGTGGGTGGCGCGACACGGTGCGCGTTGAGCGGGCCGCGCGAGTTTCGCGCCCATGCAGTGCGCGTGCCCGTCTTTGCGCGTTCAGCCTTTAACGCGGAAGCACCGTCTCGGAGCTGAAAAGCGCCTGGACGGTCTCGCGTGCGCGAACCAGATACGCATGGCCGGCATCCACCATCACTTCCGCCGCGCGTGGCCGCGTGTTGTAGTTCGAACTCATCACGAAACCATATGCCCCGGCCGAGCGAATCGCGAGCAAATCGCCCGGCGCAACAGCCAGTGCACGGTCGCGCCCGAGCCAGTCGCCGCTTTCGCACACGGGGCCGACGACATCGTAGACGCGTTGCGCATCGCTGCGCCGAACGACGGGCTCGATCGCGTGAAACGCCTGATACATCGCGGGGCGCGCCAGATCGTTCATCGCGGCATCGACGATCGCGAAGTTCTTTTCGGCGCCTGATTTCAGAAATTCGACCCGCGTGAGCAATACGCCCGCGTTGCCGGTCACCGAGCGGCCGGGCTCGAAGAACACCTCTCGATGCCCGTGTCCGCGCGCATCGATACGATCGAGCAGCGTGCGCACGAAAACGGTCGTATCGGGAGGGGTTTCATCGTCGTACCGGATGCCGAGGCCGCCCCCGACGTCGATATGACGAATCGCAATGCCATCGGCTTCGATCGCCTCGACGAGCTCCAGCAGCTTGTCGAGCGCGTCCAGGTAGGGCGCGATCTCGGTGATCTGCGAACCGATGTGGCAATCGATGCCGATCACTTCGAGGTTCGGCATGGCCGCGGCGCGTCGGTAGGTGGCGACGGCATCGTCGAACGCCACACCGAACTTGTTCGCCTTGAGCCCCGTCGAGATGTACGGATGCGTCTTCGGATCGACATCGGGATTCACGCGCAGCGACACCGGTGCCTTCATGCCGAGTTCGCCCGCCACCGCATCCAGACGATCGAGTTCCGGGATCGATTCGACGTTGAAGCACTTCACGCCGGCCGCGAGCGCTTCGCGGATTTCTCCGACACTTTTGCCGACACCCGAAAAAACGACGTTTGCGGCATCGCCGCCGGCGGCGAGGACGCGGGCCAACTCGCCGCCCGAGACTATGTCGAAGCCTGCGCCGAGCCGCGCGAAGACATTCAGTACGGCAAGATTGCTATTGGCCTTGACCGCCACATGAATCGCGGCACGACGGCCGACGCAGGCGCGGGCATAGGCTTCGTAAGCCGAGGTGAGCGCGGCGCGCGAATAGACGTAAAGCGGCGTGCCGAACTGCTCGGCGAGCGAGACGGTGCTGACGCCTTCGGCGTGCAACACGCCATCGACGTAATGAAAGGCGGAATCTGACATGCGACGAGTGGGATCGGTGTGTTACTGGTTGGCGCCTGGGGCAGCATCCGAGGCGGCGCTTGCGGGCGACGGAGCGCGCACGCCGGAAGCCGCGCCGCCGAGTTGGTCGGCCGGTGCGAGCATCAACGGTTTCGATGCCGAATCGTCCGGCGCTTGCTGCGCGTCGGGCTCGGGCAACGCGGCGGGCGTGCGTTCGGAGGACGGCTCGGTATGCTCGACGGGTTTGGGCGGCAGAGGGGGGACGCTCGGCAAATAAAGCGGCCCGCGCTGCCCGCATCCCGCTATCGACACGCTTGTCGCAACGGCCAAAGCCGCTACAATCGCGCTCATCCTGAAGACGACTCGCATGACTGTCTTTGAATTGGCCTGTGAATAGGTTTAAGCGCCGGAGTTTAGCATGAGCGACAGTGACTACCTGAGCCGCGCGGAGGCCGTGCTGGCCGCCGTCGAAGCGGCACTCGACGATATCGATGCCGACATCGAGGCTGAGCGTAACGGCAACGTCCTCACGCTCGAATTCGAGAACGGATCGAAGATCATCGTCAACCTGCAGCCGCCGATGCAGGAAGTCTGGATCGCGGCCAAGGCCGGCGGTTTTCACTTCAGGTATATCGACGGCGAGTGGCGCGATACGCGCAACGGCACGGAGTTCTATGCCGCACTTTCCGACTATGCGACGCAGCAGGCCGGTGAGCCGGTCAGATTCGCCGCCCGCTGAGCGCGACGAATCGGGCTCCCGCCGCTCGCGCGAACGGATAGGCGGCTAAGGGCGGTGAGTCGTGGCGGCCTTGTCTTGTCGTCGCCCGTATCAGTGGCCGTCCAGCAGATTCATGACACGCTGCCCTTCGTCGGCGGCACCCGCGGCGGGCGCCGCGCCCGGCGGAGCATCCGATGCCGCGGCGGTTTCAGATCCGGCTTCTCCCTCCTGCGCGGCTTGCGGCACACCGACTGACGCGACGAAACCCTGACCCGGTTCGAATCCGTCGATGTAGAGCTCGCCGCCGAGCGTCACCACATCCGAGGGCATCGGCATCTCGTACGGCGGCACACCCTTGAGCGCTTCGCGCATGTAATCCATCCAGATCGGCAGGGCGACGCCGCCGCCGGTCTCGCGGTCGCCCAAGCTGCGTGGACTGTCATAGCCGACCCATGCGATGGCCGCGAGCGTGTGCTGGTAGCCGGCGAACCAGGCGTCGCGCGATTCGTTGGTGGTACCTGTCTTGCCGCCCAGATCCTTGCGTCCGAGCTGGTTCGACTTGGCCCCTGTGCCGCGCTGCGCCACGCTTTGCAGCAAGCTGTTCATGATGTAGGCGTTGGCTTCGTTGACGGCGCGCGGCGCGTTTTGCTCGGCGACGATCGGTTGCGCGCGGGCGAGCACGATGCCTTGAGGATCGGTGACTTCGGCAATCAGATAGGGATTGACGCGATAGCCGCCGTTGGCGAAGACCGAGTACGCGCCGGCCATCTGCAGCGGCGTCACGAGTCCCGCCCCGAGCGCCATCGGCAGGTAGGCGGGGTGCCGCTCGGCATCGAACCCGAAACGGGTGATGTAGTCTTGTGCGTAATGCGTGCCGATGTGCGCGAGGATGCGGATCGACACGAGATTGCGCGACTTTTGCAGCGCCGTGCGCATCGTCATCGGGCCGTCGAATCCGCCGCCATAGTTCTTGGGCTCCCAAGGCGTGCCGCCCGTTTGCGCCGCGCTGAAAAAGAGCGGCGCGTCGTTGATCATCGTTGCGGGCCCGAGCCCCTTGTCGAGCGACGCCGAGTAGATGAACGGCTTGAAGCTCGAGCCGGGCTGGCGCCATGCCTGTGTGACGTGATTGAACTTGTTCTTGTTGAAGTCGAAGCCGCCGACGAGCGAGCGTATCGCGCCATCCGCGGGCGCGATCGAAATAAACGCGCCTTCCACTTGCGGCAGCTGGACGATCGCCCACTGTCCGTCGTCGCGTTTCATGACCCGCACGATCGCGCCGGGGCGAATGCGGGCGGCCTGCGAGCTCTTCGTGCCGAGCGCCGGGGCGGCAAAGCGCAGTCCTTCGCCCGTGATGGTGACGGTGCTCGTATTGACGAGCATGGCGTGGACTTCGCGAGGCGTGGCCGAGACGACCACCGCTGCCGCCACATCGCCGTTGTCGGGGTGGCTCGCGAGTGCATCGGCGATGGCCTGCTCGCGTGCACTGCCCGCAGCCGGTAGGTCGATGAAGCCCTCCGGGCCGCGATAGCCGCGCCGGGCGTCGTAGCTCATCAAGCCGCGGCGCAATGCGCGGTATGCGTTGGCCTGATCGGCCGAATCGATCGTCGTTACGACATTGAGCCCGCGCGTATACGCTTCGTCGCGATATTGCGCATACATGGCCTGCCGGACCATCTCCGCGACGTACTCGGCATGCACGCTGAATTGCTGCACGGTCGTTTTCGCGACGACGAGCGGCTCGTTGACGGCTGCATCGTATTGAGCTTGCGTGATGTCGCCGAGCTCGAGCATGCGTTGCAAGATGTATTGCTGACGGACTTTGGCGCGGGCCGGATTGACGACCGGGTTGTACGCCGACGGCGCTTTCGGCAGCCCGGCCAGCATGGCGGCCTCAGCGAGTGTGACCTGACGCAGGTCCTTGCCGAAGTAGATCCGCGCGGCCGAGGCGAAACCGTATGCGCGCTGGCCGAGGTAGATCTGATTCATATAGACCTCGAGGATCTGATCTTTTGTCAGTTCCTGCTCGATCTTGTAAGCCAGCATCATCTCGTAGATCTTGCGCGTGAACGTCTTCTCGCTCGACAGGAAGAAGTTGCGCGCCACTTGCATGGTGATCGTGCTCGCGCCTTGCGTCGCATGCCCGTTGCTGAGCGCGGCGAGGCTCGCGCGTGCAATGCCCGCGAGATCGACGCCGCCATGATCGTAAAAGCGGGCGTCTTCGATGGCGAGTATCGCCTGCTTCATGTAGCGGGGAACCTCGGCTATATGGACGACGTCGCGCCGCTCCTCGCCGAATTCGCCGATCAGTACGTGGTCCGCCGTATAGATCCGCAGCGGGATTTTCGGACGGTAATCGGTGAGCGCCGCGATCGACGGCAAGCGCTGACTCGCGACGAGCCAGCCATAGCCCAGCACGAGGCCGACGCACAGCACGCCGGCGGCAGCCAGGCCAGCGAGTACGGCGAGCGTCTTCATCGCAATACGGGCCCAACGCCGGGTGGGCGGGCGCGGCGGTTCAGGCGCAGGCGGCGGAGGATCGAGGGGCTGCATAAAAGAGCTGTCCAGAGGAACCCATCATTATAGCCACCGGTCGGGACGGGCTTTCGATTGGCTTAACGGCATAGCCGGCAGGCACGGGCGGGGGCGATAGGCCTTGGCCTGGCCGTTCGGTCGAATGTTCAGACGATACGTGGGCCGGCACCATTTCTCCATCTCAACCGAGGCGAGCGCTGCACGCGCGTGCCGCATCGCTGCCGCAAGGAGAAATGATGCTGATCGAAACGCGATGGATGCCCGCGATGCGCCGGTTCGCCGCCGGCATCGATCTGAGCGAACACGAATTGAGGCTCGTCGTGGTCAGCCGGTGTATTCGGCCTTTGGCCGCGTCGCGCGTCGAATGGCTTGGTGCGGAGCCGCTTCCGAGCTCGGCAATGGCGAGCGGACATATCGCCGATGTTCGCGCCATCGCCGCGGCGCTTGCGGCACTTCTGGGCCGGTGGCCCGCCGCATGCACGGTCCGTGCGCTGCCGGCGGCCATGGCCGTGCCGGGCAGCCTCACATGGATTGCCTCGATGCCGTTGCCGCAGTTGCGCGCGGGGCTCCCCGGCGCGCGAGGTACTGGAGTTGCCGATCCGCTCGAAAGCGCGGCGCGCGCGCACGCGGAGCGCATTGCGGGCATCGAGCGCGAGGCGTTGGCTGTCGATTGGCGCGTGGAGCGCAGTGCCGCTTCCGATTGCGTACAGGTGGAAGCCGGCGCCGGGAGCGCCTCGCATCTGACGATCGCTGCGACGGCCCGCGCTCACCTCGAAGCGCGCATCGAGGCGGCCGCGGGTGCGGGTATCGCACTGGTTGCGGTCGATAGCGAGCCGGCCGCGGCTTTGCGCGCGCTCGTTCGAACCGCGGCGCCCGCGCTGCGGGGCATGGAGTCCTTCGCCGCGCTCTGGGCCGGCGACGACGGCGTCTACGGCTGGCGCATTCGCGGCAGCACCATCGAGGCGCATGCGTGTTGTCCGGTGTTGCAACGCCGGGGCTTGCCTGACATGTTGCGCGAACTCGCAGGGCCGCACGCGCTCGCGTGTGCCGTGGCGGGCGGCGACCTCGATGCGCTTGCGCGCGACAGTCTTGCGCTTGCCGATATCGGCGATCTGCTGGGGTGTCTCGCGTTGCCATTCGCATGCGCTCCGTTTCTGGCGCCGGGCTCGTCGCTTTCACGCGCGCACGAGCCCGGGTTCGCCGTTGCTTATGGGCTCGCGTTGGGCGGGGTCGAGCAATGATCGCCCGGGTCCTCGTCGATCGCTCCGGACGTGCGGTCGGACTGCATGTGGGGGGCTTCAATCTGCTGCCGCATCGGCAGCGCGACGCGCGCAGGCTACGCGGGCGCGTTTTGCGCGAATGCGCGGCAGCCGGTCTCGCGGGTGTGGCAGCCGCGCTGATCTGGAGTGCGACAGACTCGTTTGCGCAGGAGCGCGCCGAGCGTTCGCGTCATCGGCTCGAAGCCGATCTCGCCGAATTGGCGGCGCCGGTCGCGGAATATCGGCGGCTCGAGCGCGTACAGGCGAGCATGCGTGCGCACAGCGAGCGCTCACGCATGCTCGCGCGCCCGCGCGATGCGCTGTGGGGCGTCGCCGATGTACTGCGTCGCGAGCCTGTAGCCGGTATCGTGCTCGAGCGACTGCATTTGAGCAGCCGCGGCATCGAGATCGTGGCGAGTGCGGTGGACACCGCAATGCCCGCGCTTCTACTCGAGCGGCTTGGGCGTGTCCCGGGCATCCGCGCGGCCGAGCTCGCGGACCTGCGCCTCGGCTCAGGCAGCGGCGCGGGTCACGGGACGGTCGCGTTCCTCGCGCGGCTGGCGGTGAACGGCGCCGATGTCCAGGCGCAGGCTTCCGAGCCGCACGCCTTCGAACGGGGGCGACGATGAGTCTGTTCGAACGCATGCGGACTTCGCCGTCGGGGCTGCTGCGCACATTCGGCCGCCAGGTCGGGATGCCGCGCCCTTCGGAACTGGGCGAGTGGTGCCGCACGCTCGTTTCGATGCCCGAACGGTGGGGCGGATCGCATCGGCTACTGATGGCCGTAGCTGTTGCAAGCGTTGCGTTTGCGCTGGCCGTGCAGGGCTGCCGAGCGTTGCGCCACGATCGGAGCGACACGACCGACAGTGCTGCGCTCGCCGCATTGGCGCATCGCCTCGACGATGCGCGCTCGAAAGCCTCGGCATTGCCTGAGTTGCGGCAGGCCGTGCAGGGTTTGCCCGCGCCGGCAGTCCCCTCGGACGGAATGCGGCCGACGGCCTGGCAGTCCATTGCCGCGCTGGCTGAGCGCAGCGGTATGACGCTGCAATCGGTGGAACCGGGCGAGCGCGCGGCAGGCGGCGAGCAAGCAGGGCATGTCGTCAGGTTGGCGGCAAAATCCAGCTTCGCTTCCTTCGTCGCGTTCCTGAGCGCGCTTTCGACGTTGCCGGTACTGGTGGTGCCGGCTGAGCTCAAACTGGAACACGGCGCACAGGGGCTTCTCCTCCAGGCTGAGCTCGAGGTCCACGACTCGCTGCCCAGCGTACCGGCGTCGCACGCAGGCGAGATCGGGGGCCCGTCCGGCGATCCGTTCCGGGCGCCGCCGGCAGCCGTGCCCAGCCCGGCATCCGAGCTGCGACTGACTGGCCTCATGATCGAAGGCGCCCGTTCGCTCGCGCTCATCGAGGTGGAGGGCCAAGGCGCCGTCTATCTGCCCGGTCAGATGCTCGGCAATGAACGTCTGATGCGGATCGGGTCGGCCAGCATCACGCTGGCTCACCAAACGGGTACGCGCGTGTTGGCGATCGGAGCGGGGTCATGACGTCGCGCTGTCCACGCCTTGCAATGGTGGCCTTTATCTTGCTGACCGGTGCTCCGGCCCTTGCGCGCTTACCGGTGCTGCCGCCGCTCCCGCCCGGCATGCCAACCCAAGGCGCATGGCCTGCCGAAGGCGGGCTGGATGCCGATCGCGGCACGCTGCCGGACATCGACGCCCGCGGTACGGCTGCCGAGCACGATGAGGACGTCGGCACAGCGAAGCTTGCGGACCGTGGCGACGCGCGCGACGCGGACAGCGGCGATGCGCCCGAGGCTAACGGTACTTCATCACGTAACGCCGACGAGACCGCTGGCAGACGGGCACCGGAGCGCGCCTCCGGCGATGGGTCGAATCGACTCGAGGGGCCGCCGGTGCCGCTCGGTCCGCCCCAGCGAATGAGCGATGGTATGCAGCGCCATGGCGGGCGCGAAGACGGGGATGGCCAACCCATCACGCTGCATTTTCGCGACGCGCGGCTCGCCGACGTATTCGACGCGTTCGCCCGGTTCACGGGCCTGAACATCGTGGCGAGCGGCCGTGTACAGGGCAACGTATCGCTTTTTCTCGACGCCGTCCCGTGGCGCAGCGCCTTCGATACGCTACTGGACGCCAATGGGCTGGCCATGATCCGGCGCGACAACGTGATATGGGTGGCCCCGGTAGCCGAGCTGGCCGCTCGCGAGCGATTGCGCTTCGAGGCCCATGCCCGCGCGGCGGATCTGGAGCCGCTGGCGAGCCGCACGTTCGCGCTGCGTTATCCTCGGGCCGAGGACGTGCAGCGGCTTCTGACAGCTTCGGGCAGCCAGCGGGTGCTCTCGAAGCGCGGCGCGGCGATGGCCGATGCCCGAACCAATCTGCTTTTCGTCACTGATCTGGAGGCTCGGCTGGCACAGGTCGCGGAGCTCGTCGCGGCGATCGACAAGCCGAGCCGGCAAGTGCTGATCGAAGCGCGTATCGTGGAGGGCGTGCGGGGTTTCTCGCGCGATCTCGGCGCGCGCCTTTCCGTACGCGGCCCAGGCAGGGCAGCGAGCGACGATGTCATTGGGTTCTCGGGCGATCGCAACGGGCTCGTGCATGACTTGTCCGCGCAAGCGCTGGCGGGCTTCGATGCCGCCACGGCGGGGCTTACGCTTTTCGCGGCGCGCGCCACGGGTCTCGTAACGGCCGAGTTGAGTGCGCTCGAGGCCGAGGGGCGGGGCGAAATCGTGTCGAGCCCGCGTATCGTCACGGCCGATCGCATGAAGGCGGTCGTCGAACAAGGCAAGGAGCTGCCCTACCAGGCGAAGGTGCGCAACGGCGTGTCCGGCATCCAGTTTCGCCGTGCGACGCTCAAACTCGAGGTCGAGCCGCAGATTACGCCGAATGGCCGCGTGATCCTGGACCTCGATATTGCGAAGGACAGTGTCGGGGAGGCGACGGCCGCGGGGCTCGCGATCGACACGAAACATGTGCGAACGCGTGTCGAAGTCGAGGATGGCGGCACCGTATCGATCGGCGGAATCTACGAGAATCGCGATCGCGACGATGTGACGCGCGTGCCGCTGTTGGGCAAAATACCGGTTTTGGGCGCGTTTTTTCGCCATCGAACGCAGCGCGAGCATGCCAGCGAACTGGTCGTTTTCATTACGCCGCGCATCGTTTCGATCGATTGACGCGCCGGGGCGGCCGGCTGCGCCGCGGTGGGCGACTCGACAAGCCGGCGCCTTTGCCAGTAAGCTGCGCCACGAACCACATCCGAATTGATCAGAGGGTACTGTTGCAAGAGCAGGGCGCAAACACCAGCATTTTCTTCGTCGGGCTCATGGGGGCGGGTAAGACCACTGTGGGCCGTGCGGTCGCGCGCCGGCTCGATCGGCCGTTTTTCGACTCCGATCACGAAATCGAAGCGCGTACCGGGGCGCGAATCCCGGTGATTTTCGAGCTCGAGGGCGAGGCCGGCTTTCGAGACCGCGAGGCTCACGTCATAGCGGAGCTGACCGGGCGCGAGGCGATCGTCCTCGCGACGGGCGGCGGGGCGGTCCTGCGTCCGGAAAATCGCGCACTTTTGCACAGCCGCGGTATCGTCGTCTATCTTCGGGCCAATCCGCACGATCTCTGGCTGCGGACTCGCAAGGACAAAAACCGGCCGCTGTTGCAGACGGAGGATCCTAAAGCGAAGCTCGAAGCGCTTTATGCGGTGCGAGACCCGCTTTACCGGGAGTGCGCGCATTTCGTGGTGGAGACAGGGCGCCCGTCGGTCAACGGATTGGTCAATATGGTCCTCATGCAACTCGAAATGGCCGGCATCACCCGGCAGGCAAATACATGATTACCGTTAACGTCGATCTGGGCGAACGTAGCTACCCCATTCACATCGGGGCCGATCTGATCGGCCGCACTGAACTGTTCGCGCCGCATATTGCCGGCGCATCGGTCATGATCGTCACGAACACGACGGTGGAGCCGCTCTTCGGCGCGCAGCTGCGCGCCGCGCTCGCCCCGCTCGGCAAAGAAGTGTCGACGGTCGTGCTGCCGGACGGCGAGTCCTACAAGCATTGGGAAACGCTCAATCGCATCTTCGATGGGCTGCTCGAAGCCCGTGCGGACCGCAAGACGACGCTGATCGCGCTCGGCGGCGGCGTCGTCGGCGATATGACCGGTTTCGCGGCCGCCTGTTATATGCGAGGAGTGCCGTTCATCCAGGTTCCAACGACCCTGCTTTCGCAAGTCGATTCTTCCGTCGGCGGCAAGACCGGCATCAATCATCCGCTGGGCAAGAACATGATCGGCGCGTTCTATCAGCCGCTTGCCGTCATTGCCGATATCGGCACGCTGCGCACGCTGCCGGAGCGTGAACTCGCGGCCGGCATGGCGGAAGTCATCAAGACGGCGGCGATTGCCGATGCCGGCTTTTTCGACTGGATCGAGGCCAATATCGACGCGCTCAACCGCTGCGACGAAGACGCGCTCGCCCGTGCGGTCAAACGTTGCTGCGAGATCAAGGCGTCCGTCGTCGCGGCCGACGAGCGAGAGGGCGGATTGCGCGCGATCCTGAACTTCGGCCATACGTTCGGTCATGCCATCGAAGCGGGTCTCGGCTATGGGCAGTGGTTACATGGCGAGGCCGTTGGCTGCGGGATGGTGATGGCGGCGGACTTGTCGGTACGCATTGGCCGGCTCGATGAAGCCGCACGCCGGCGCCTCGTCGCCGTCGTGGCGGCGGCACGGCTGCCGGTGCGTGGGCCGCAGCTGGGTGACGATCGCTATATCGAATCGATGAAAGTCGACAAGAAGGCTGAGGCGGGACAAATCAAATTCGTATTGCTGGAACGCATCGGCGGGCCTTTCATGACTGGCGTGCCGGAAAACGTATTGCGCGAGACGCTCGCGGCCAACGTCTGAAGCGAGCGCGGACGTCCGGCGCAGCGCGCCGATTCGAAAGGGGGGCATGTGGAGCAGAACCCGACGCATGACCGCTCGCCTGGCGCTGCGCCGGGCGAGCGCGGCTCACAAGCGGTTTCATCCGTTTGGGGCGCACCCACGGTCGAAATGCTCGAAGCGCATCTGGCGCCTTATGCCGCCCATTCGGCGCGCTCGCGGGGCCGCCGCTACGAGGAATCGGCGCCGCTCGCGCGCACCGAGTTCCAGCGCGACCGGGACCGCATCGTTCACTCGACGGCGTTTCGCCGTCTCGAATACAAGACCCAGGTCTTCGTCAATCACGAAGGCGATCTGTTCCGCACACGGCTGACGCACAGTCTCGAAGTGGCGCAGATCGCGCGCTCCGTGGCGCGCAACCTGCGCGTCAACGAGGATCTCGTCGAAGCGATTTCGCTCGCTCACGATCTCGGTCATACGCCGTTCGGCCATGCCGGGCAGGATGCGCTCAACGATTGCATGCGTGCGCACGGCGGCTTCGAGCACAATCTGCAAAGCCTGGCGGTCGTCGACGAGCTCGAGGAGCATTACGGCGGCTTCAACGGCCTGAACCTTTGCTTCGAGACCCGGGAAGGCATTCTCAAGCATTGCTCGCGCGAAAACGCATTGAACCTCGGTGAGCTCGGAGAGCGTTTTCTGACGGGCAAGCGGCCGTCGCTCGAGGCTCAGATCGCCAATATTGCCGACGAGATCGCGTACAACAATCACGATGTCGACGACGGGCTGCGTTCCGGTCTGCTCACGATCGGCCAACTCGCGGAAGTCGAGCTTTGGCATCGGCATTACGAAGAGGCCAGGCACGCGCATCCCGAACTCGAAGGGCGCCGCCTCGTGCACGAAACGGTGCGCCGCATTATCAACACGCTGATCGTCGACTTGATCGAGACGACGCGCGCCAACCTTGCCGAGCACTGCCCCGATTCGCTCGACGCCGTGCGCGCGGCCCCATCGCTCGTGGCGCACAGCAGTGCCATTGCGGCTCAAGCGGTCGAGCTTAAGCGCTTTCTGTTCAAGAACCTGTACCGGCACTATCGCGTCATGCGCATGGCGAACAAGGCGCGTCGTGTCATCACCGGCCTTTTCGATGCGTTCACCGAAGATCCGCGCCTCTTGCCGCCCGATTACGTTGCCGAAGATCCAGCCCTTCAGCCGCGGCTGATCGCGCATTACATCGCCGGCATGACGGATCGCTATGCGCTAAAGGAGTACCAACGTCTGTTTGTCATAAACGATAACTAAACTGCTCGCCCGGTTGGAGCTGAAATCGATTTCATCTCCGACCGGCGCGATGTTGCGTCCACTACGGAGAGGAGAAGACATGAAGGGATACAAAACGCTGGTCCGTTCTGCGGCAATCGGGGTTGCGCTCTTCGCGGGCGTGAGTCAGGGCGTTTTCGCGGCAACGGAGATTCAGTTCTGGCACGCGATGGAGGCCGCGCTCGGCGAACGGGTGAATCAGATCGCCGCGGATTTCAATGCTTCCCAGAGCGACTACAAGATCGTGCCGGCATACAAGGGTTCGTACGATCAGACGCTGGCGGCCGGCATCGCGGCTTATCGCAGCGGCAATGCGCCGGCAATCCTCCAGGTCTATGAAGTCGGCACGGCCACGATGATGCAGGCGAAAAAGGCGATCGTCCCGGTGACCGAGGTCTTCAAGCAGGCTGGCGTACCGCTCGATCAATCGGCGTTCGTGCCGACGATCGCGAGCTACTACAGCGATGCGAAGACAGGCGAGCTCGTTTCGATGCCCTTCAACAGCTCGACGCCGGTGCTGTACTACAACAAGGATGCGTTCAAGAAGGCCGGGCTCGATGCGAGCCAACCGCCGAAGACGTGGGACGAAGTGGCCGCGGACGCGGCCAAGCTCAAGGCTTCGGGCATGTCCTGCGGCTTCACGACGGGATGGCAGGGATGGGTCCAGCTCGAAAACTACAGCGCGTGGCATGGACTGCCGTTCGCGACCCGCAATAACGGTTTCGACGGTACTGACGCCAAGCTCGAGTTCAACGGCCCGCAGCAGATCGCGCACATCGCATTTCTGCAGAAGATGGCCAAGGACGGCACCTTCACGTATGCGGGCCGCAAGGACGAAGCGATGTCGAAGTTCTACAGCGGCGATTGCGGGATTTTGACGAGCTCCTCGGGCTCGTTGGCGTCGATTCGCAAGTACGCGAAGTTTCAATTCGGCACGGGCATGATGCCGTACGACGCGGGAGTCAAGGGTGCGCCGCAAAACGCGATCATCGGCGGGGCAAGCCTATGGGTGCTGTCCGGCAAGGACGCGAACACGTATAAGGGCGTTGCCAAATTCCTCGCTTATCTGAGCTCGCCCGCGGTCGCCGCAAAATGGCATCAGGACACCGGCTACCTGCCGGTGACCAAGGCGGCTTACGAGGAAACGCAGCAGCAAGGCTTTTACGCGAAGAACCCCGGTGCGGACACGGCGATCAAGCAAATGCTGAACAAGCCGCCGCTGCCGTACACGAAGGGTTTGCGTCTCGGCAACATGCCGCAAATCCGCACGATCGTCGACGAGGAACTCGAGCAGGTCTGGGCGCAAAAGAAGACGCCGAAAGATGCGCTCGATTCGGCCGTTTCGCGCGGCGACGAGTTGTTGCGCCGCTTCGAAAAGTCCGGTACCTGACGCACGGGTTCGCGCATCGCCGCGCTGCCGGGAGCCGCGATACCTCGCGGTCAGTGGCAGCGCGGGCAGTGCGGACCGAACGTCTTTCCCAGCTGGATGCGCTTGGCCGCCGGCCCGCATGGGCGGCGGCGCCGCGCCTTAATCGAGCGACGCGCCATGTACGAACGTTCCCGCTTTCCCACGAGCCCACTGCCCTATTTGCTGATCGCGCCGCAGTTGGCCATCACCGCAATCTTCTTTCTCTGGCCGGCCGGCGAGGCGCTGTGGCAGTCCACGCAAATGCAGGATGCGTTCGGCACATCGAGCGAGTTCGTCGGTCTCGGCAACTTCCAGCACCTGTTTGCCGATCCGCTTTATCTCGGTTCATTCAAGACGACGATCGTCTTCAGCACCCTCGTCACGGTGATCGGTCTCCTCGTCTCGCTCTTGCTCGCGGCGTGCGCCGACCGCGTCACCCGCGGTGCACGGACCTACCGCACGCTGCTGATCTGGCCGTATGCCGTCGCGCCGGCCATCGCGGCCGTGCTATGGGCGTTCCTGTTCAACCCAAGCATCGGCCTCGTTACCTTCGCGCTGGCGAAGGCCGGCATCGTCTGGAATCACGCGATCAACGGTGGGCAGGCGATGTTTCTCGTCGTTCTGGCATCGGTCTGGAAGCAGGTCAGCTATAACTTCCTGTTCTTTTACGCGGGCCTGCAGGCGATACCGCGTTCACTGATCGAAGCGGCTGCGATCGACGGCGCGGGTCCGGTACGCCGATTCTTCGGCATCGCCTTGCCGCTTTTATCGCCGACCACGTTTTTTCTTTTCGTCGTCAATCTCGTCTACGCATTCTTCGACACGTTCCCCGTAATCGACGCCGCGACGGGCGGGGGCCCCGCGCAGTCGACGAAAACGCTGATCTACAAGATTTTCATCGAAGGCTTCCAGGGGCTCGATATGGGCAGCTCCGGCGCGCAGTCGGTGGTGCTGATGGTGATCGTCGTAGGGCTGACCGTCGTTCAATTCCGTTTCATCGAACGCAAGGTTCAATACTCATGATCGAAAATCGCAGAGGCTTCGATCTTTTTTGCCATGCCGTCCTGATCCTGGGCGTGGCGCTGATCGCGTTCCCGGTCTATGTCGCGTTTTGCGCGGCGTCGATGAACGAGCAGCAAGTTTTTTCCGTGCCGCTTTCGCTCTTGCCGAGTACGCACTTCATCGAGAATATCGTCCATGTCTGGAGCCATGGGGCCGGCGATGCCGCGAGCCCGTTCGGCCGCATGCTGCTCAATTCGCTCATCATGGCACTGGCTATCTCGCTCGGGAAAATCGCTGTGTCGATCATCTCGGCGTACGCGATCGTCTTTTTCCGTTTCCCGTTTCGCAATACGGCGTTCTGGCTCATCTTCGTGACGCTCATGCTGCCGGTCGAGGTGCGGATTTTTCCGACCGTGCACGTGGCTTCGTCGCTTCACCTCATCAATAGCTACGCAGGGTTGACGCTGCCGTTGATCGCCTCCGCCACGGCGACGTTTCTGTTTCGGCAGTTCTTCATGACGTTGCCGGATGAACTGATGGACGCGGCGCGCATCGATGGCGCTGGCCCGTTGCGCTTTTTTCGCGACGTGGTGTTGCCGCTGTCGAAAACGAACATCGCGGCGCTTTTCGTCATCACGTTCATCTACGGCTGGAATCAGTATCTTTGGCCGATTCTCGTCTCGAGCGAGCCATCGATGACGACGGCTGTGGTCGGCATCAAAACCATGATAGGGCAGGGCGACACGGCGACCGAATGGCATCTCGTCATGGCGGCGACGCTGCTTGCGATGTTGCCGCCGCTCGTGGTCGTGATCGCGATGCAGCGGTGGTTCGTGCGGGGGCTCGTCGATGCGGAGAAATAGTGCGATGCCGACGACGGCAGGGATAACGGATTGTCATATCAGCGAGGGACCATGGCTGCGTTGAGTTTGAGAGGCGTTCGCAAGACCTACGACGGAAAGCAGTTCGTGCTGCACGGCATCGACGTGGACGTGTCCGACGGCGAATTCGTCGTGCTGGTGGGGCCGTCCGGCTGCGGGAAGTCGACGCTGTTGCGCATGGTTGCGGGGCTCGAGCGCGTGTCCGAAGGGCAGATCGCCATTGGCGAGCGCGTCGTCAACGACCTCGAGCCGAAGGACCGCGATATTGCGATGGTGTTTCAGAACTATGCGCTTTATCCGCATATGAGCGTACGCGAGAACATGGCGTACGGCCTGACGATCCGCGGGCTCGCGCGGGCTGACATCGATACTCGTGTCGCCGCGGCGGCAAAGATACTCGAGTTGGACCCTCTTCTGGGGCGCAAGCCGCGCGAGCTTTCGGGCGGGCAGCGGCAACGTGTCGCCATGGGGCGCGCGATCGTGCGCGAGCCGTCGGTGTTTCTTTTCGACGAGCCGCTCTCGAATCTCGATGCGAAGCTCAGGGTACAGATGCGGCTGGAGATCCAGCGGCTGCATGCCCGCCTCGCCACGACGAGCCTTTACGTCACGCATGATCAGGTCGAGGCCATGACGCTCGCTCAGCGTGTCATCGTCATGAACCGCGGATATGCCGAACAGATCGGCGCGCCGACGGAAGTCTACGAGCGTCCGGCGACCATTTTCGTGGCCGGCTTTATCGGCTCGCCGGCGATGAATCTGCTGTCGGGCCGGCTCTCGGACGACGGGCGGGCCTTCGAGGTGGCCGGCGGCCCCGTGCTCGCGCTTCAGGCGCATCCGGCCATCGGCAGCGCCATTGCGTGCGGGCGCGAGTGGGTGCTCGGCATCCGTCCGGAGCATATGGCGCCGCGTGCCACTCAAACGTGCGCGAGTCTTGCGGTGGACTCCTGCGAGCTGCTCGGCGCGGACAACCTCGCGCATGGCCGCTGGGGCAGCCACGATGTCACGGTGCGGCTGCCCCATGCAGACCGTCCCCTATCGGGCGAAATCTTGCCGGTGGGGCTTCCGTCCGAACACCTGCATTTTTTCGATCCCGAAACCGGCAAACGCGCCGGTTGACGGCATGATGTTGGCCTCGGAAGACGAAATACGAAGATGACGACTGGACTGAACGGTTGGCCTTACCCGCGCGTCGTCGCGCATCGCGGTGGCGGGACCCTCGCACCCGAGAACACGCTTGCCGGTATCGACACGGGGGCTGCGCTTGGGCACAAGATGATCGAGTTCGACGCGAAGCTCTCGGCAGACGAAGTGGTCTTTCTGCTGCACGACGACACGGTGGATCGAACCTCCAATGGCCATGGTGCCGCCGCGCGCATGAGCTACGCTCGGATCGCCGCGCTCGATGCGGGCAGCTGGCGCGATGCGCGCTTCGCGGGCGAATCGATGCCGACGCTGGCGCAGGTGGCGGAGCGCTGCGCGCGCCACGGGCTGATGGCAAACATAGAGATCAAACCCTGCCCGGGACGCGAGATCGAAACGGGGCGGCGCGTCGCGGCCGAGGCGGCGAGGCTGTGGGCCGAGTCCTCGCCTCCGCCGCTCTTGTCGTCGTTTTCGATGGAAGCACTGGCGGCCGCCCGCGATGCCGTAGCCGTGCTGCCGCGCGGGTTGCTCGTGGGTGCCGTGCCTGCCGAGTGGCGCGCGCTCGCCGCGGCGCTCGGTTGCGTATCGCTACACGCGGATCACCGCAAGCTCGATGCGGCGCTCGTCGCCGAGATCAAGTCCGCGGGGCTCTTCATCCTGGCCTACACGGTGAACGATCCGGCTCGCGCGCGAGTGCTAGGCGAGTGGGGAGTCGATACGATCTGCACCGACCGGATCGATTCGATCGGGGCGGATTTCTTCGACCGCAACTGAAGGAAGCGGTCCGGCGCGCGAGTCCCCGGCGGGTGTCTCGCGCGTGTCCTGCCTCAGCGAGAGCGTGCCATCAACCAGCCCGTGATCAGAGCAAGGCCGCCGACCACGGCGACCGTCTCCCATGGGTTCTCGCGTACGTAATCGTTGGCACCGGAAATGGCGGTCGCAGCGCGGGCGCGAATGTTATTTCGCGCGCCATCGAGCCGCGAGCGGGCCGCATCCAGACGTTTTTTCATTTGTTCGCGCAGTTGGGCGACGTCGGCCTGCGTGCCGTCGGCGAGTGTCTCTTCGAGTTCGGAGAGCAGTTCTCGCATTTCCGAGCCGATATCTTCGGCCGCGTTTCGACTATGCCGGGCGATACGGCGTGCATGACGGCTGGCGCTCGTCCATGATGTATCGAGCGCGTCTCGCGTATTCGGTAGTGCGTTCATGGTCGCTCCGTGAGCATGATTGACGGGGTGGACGTACCCGCGTTCCTGTTTCGAATGGCGGGAAAGCCCTTGTTCCGCAACTTCGATGCCAAGCCGCCTCGGACCGGGCAACGCCCTTGTACGCCGGTCGCGCGGCTGTCAGGCCAAGCGGCAAAGGTGCGACGAAAATCGGGTAGAAACGTCAGCGCAGTGCAATACCGGCGGTGGAAATTACAACGCCACCGGTCCGGTGGCGTTGCGAGCGAAGGGTCGAATTGGACTATGCTAAAAGGCGTAGCCGATCTTCGCGAAGGTGACGATCGGGTTGAGCTTGATCTTTGCTTGCGTATGGGCAGTCAAACCAAATGGCCCGACGTTGGTCGTAGTGAGGTCGGCGGTGACGCTGACCGGAATGTACGACACGGACACCCCTGCAAACCAATGCTTGTTGAACGAGTAATTGAAACCGGCGTTGAAAACGGGCGCCCAGGAACGATCCGTCGATACGGAGGTCGGACCTCCGTGCAAGACGGCGGATTGGAACGTGCTGTTGGTGATTTGCGCGTCGGTGAACCAGACGCGCGTCACGCCGACGCCGAGGTACGGGCGGAACTTGTCATCGGGCTTCCTGAAGTTCCATTTGACGAGCAGGGCGGGACTCCACTGGCGCGCGCTGCCAAGCTTGCCGAACTGGGAGAACGAGCCAGCCCCTTCGATGTTGAACTTGGGAGGGACGCCGATTTCGAGCTCGGCTGCGAGGTGATCCGTGATGAAGTAGCCTACGCTCAGGCCAAGCGTGTCGGATTGGTCGATCGAGGCGCCGGTCCCCGCCACCGGTGTGTTCACGGGGGCGCCGCCGATGCTGACGACCTGCAGTGGATCGCTCGAAGATTGAGGTGAGAAATGGAACCAACCCGTTGCAGCGTAGAACGTCCCGGCCGATTGTGCGTGTGCAGCCGTTGCGCATACGAGTGCCGCAACCGCCCCCGTGATGGCCTGTTGTAATTTCATATGTCTTCCTCCATAAAAGGCCCGCCTATTATGAGTAGAAGGTTTCACACAAACCAAGCGCGCGCGCTAGAGCATTCTCCCTAAGCGTTGCGTGCTCGCGGCACCAGTCGCATTCGGCCGTTGCGAACGCTTGCGCGGCGCTTCGCCTTCGGGTACTCACCAACGAACTCACGGAATCCAGCATGGCACGGCTTGCACGTCTTTACGTCCCTGAACAGCCGCAGCACGTCATACTGCGCGGCCTCGATCAGCAGCCCGCCTTCGTCGACGAACAGGACTACGAGTTGTTCGTCGATTGCCTGAAAGCCGCGTCGCGCGATCATCGCCTCGCGGTTCACGCTTATGTGCTGATGCCGGGCGCGGTTCAACTGCTCGTCACGCCGAGCGACGAATCGAGCTTGCCCAAGGCGATGCAGGCCGTCGGCAGGCGCTACGTCGCACACTTCAATCGCCGCTACTCGCGGCGCGGCACATTGTGGGAAGGGCGCTATCGGGCGACGGTCATCGAGGGCGAGCGGTACTTTCTGCTCGCCAGCCGGGTGATCGAACTTTGCCCCGTGCGCGAGCATCTCGTCACGGCGGCCGAAGATTACCGATGGTCCAGCTATCGGCATCACATCGGACTCACCGTCGATAGCCTCGTCACCGATCACCCGCTTTACTGGTCGCTCGGCAACACGCCGTTCGAGCGACAGCGCGCGTACAAGGATCTGTGCGAACAGCCGCTCGACGAGCGCGAGGCGAACGAGCTTCAACAGGCCACGTTGAAAGGGTGGGTGCTCGGCGGAGACACCTATCGGGAGTGGGCCGCGCGCGCCGCGAACCGCCGCGTTTCACCGTTGCCGCGCGGCCGGCCCCGGAAGGTCCGCGAAGTCACTCCGCATAAGGCGCAGCAGTAGCGCTGGTTGCCGCCCCATCCTTGGCGCCAGGGGCGATCGGCCGCCCGCAGTTGAGCGGGGGCGGGCTGGGGCGAAGCCGTAAGCAAGCGAGAACGGCAGGAGATGCCGTTTTCTTTTGCACCGATTTGATATGGAACTAATAAAAAGGCACTATCCGAGTGCGCCGCACAAATTAGTTCCATATCAAGCGATTTTTGTTGCTATTCCTTTGATTCGTCGCGTATATTCCGATTTCCGGCGGTTCAGGGCAGCATGCCCGTCGGCGGCGCCCAGTGCGCGTGCCGCCAGAACCGAGAGAAGCCCTTATGCGAACGGCCAAGCCCGGCCCCCAATAGACGGTGTCCCCATGAACGACCAGCAACCGATTCTTTCGGTCCCCGCCGCGCAGGGTCTGTACGATCCGCGCAACGAACACGATGCCTGCGGCGTCGGTTTTGTCGCCCATATCAAGGGTCGGAAGAGCCACGAGATCATTCAGCAAGGGCTCAAGATTCTCGAGAACCTCGATCATCGGGGCGCGGTCGGTGCCGACGCGCTGATGGGCGACGGCGCCGGCATTCTGATCCAGGTGCCGGACGCCTTTTATCGCGAGGAAATGGCTCGCCAGGGCGTGACGCTGCCGCCGGCGGGCGAGTATGGCGTCGGCATGATCTTTTTGCCCAAGGAGCACGCCTCGCGGCTCGCTTGCGAGCAAGAGCTCGAGCGCACGGTCAAGGCGGAAGGGCAGGTGGTGCTCGGCTGGCGCGACGTGCCGGTCGATCACGCAATGCCGATCTCGCCGACCGTCAAGGCGACGGAGCCCGTCATCCGCCAGATCTTCATCGGGCGTGGCCGCGACATCATGGTGACCGATGCGCTCGAACGTAAGCTCTACATCATTCGGAAAACGGCGAGCCACCGTATCCAGGCGCTCAAGCTCAAGCACGGCAAGGAATACTTCGTGCCGTCGATGTCGGCGCGCACGGTCGTCTACAAGGGCTTGCTGCTCGCGGGCCAGGTCGGCGTCTACTACCGCGACCTTCAGGACGAGCGGGTCGTCTCGGCGCTTGCGCTCGTGCACCAGCGTTTCTCCACGAACACGTTCCCGGCGTGGGAGCTTGCCCACCCGTACCGGATGATCGCGCACAACGGCGAGATCAACACGGTCAAGGGCAACGTCAACTGGCTCAATGCGCGCACCGGCGCGATTGCGAGCGCCGTGCTCGGCGACGACCTGCCGAAGCTCTGGCCGCTGATCTATCCGGGCCAGTCCGACACGGCGTCTTTCGACAACTGTCTCGAACTGCTCGTGATGGCGGGCTATCCGCTCGTGCACGCCATGATGATGATGATTCCGGAAGCGTGGGAACAGCACACGCTGATGGACGAGAACCGGCGCGCATTCTACGAGTACCACGCGGCGATGATGGAGCCGTGGGACGGCCCGGCGGCGATCGCATTCACCGATGGGCGGCAGATCGGCGCGACGCTCGACCGTAACGGATTGCGTCCGGCGCGCTACATCATCACCGAGGACGACCTCGTCATCATGGCGTCGGAGTCGGGCGTGTTGCCGATTCCCGAATCGAAGATCGTCAAGAAGTGGCGCCTACAGCCGGGCAAGATGTTCCTCATCGACATGGAACATGGCCGCATCATCGGCGACAAGGAACTCAAGGACAACCTCGCCAACGCCAAGCCCTACAAGAGCTGGATCGACGCGGTGCGCATCAAGCTCGACGAGATCGAGCCGAAGCCCGAGGACGTGGCGACGGAACGCCGCGAGGCCGCGGCCCTGCTCGATCGTCAGCAGGCGTTCGGCTATACGCAGGAAGACGTCAAGTTCCTGATGGCGCCCATGGCGCAGCAGGGCGAGGAGGCGATCGGCTCGATGGGCAACGACTCGCCGCTCGCCGTGATGTCGAACAAGAACAAGACGCTCTATCACTATTTCAAGCAGCTTTTCGCGCAGGTCACGAACCCGCCGATCGATCCGATCCGCGAGAACATGGTCATGTCGCTGGTATCGTTCGTCGGACCGAAGCCGAACCTGCTCGACACGAACAACATCAACCCGCCGATGCGCCTTGAAGTGTCGCAGCCCGTGCTCGACTTCAAGGACATCGCGAAAATCCGCGCGATCGATCAGTACACGGGCGGCAAGTTCAGCTCGTACGAGCTCAACATCTGCTATCCGGTGGCCTGGGGCAAGGAAGGCATCGAGGCGCGGCTCGCCTCGCTTTGCGCCGAGGCGGTCGACGCTGTCAAGTCGGGCTACAACATGCTGATCGTGTCCGATCGGCGCGTGGACCGCGACAATGTCGCCATTCCGGCGCTGCTCGCGACGGCGGCCATTCACACGCATCTGGTGACGCAGGGGCTGCGTACGAGCACGGGTCTCGTCGTCGAGACCGGTTCGGCCCGTGAGGTGCATCACTTCGCGCTGCTCGCCGGCTACGGTGCCGAAGCGGTCCATCCGTACCTTGCGATGGAAACGCTCGCGCAGATGGCGCAAGGCATGAAGGGCGATCTCTCGCCCGAGAAGGCCGTCTACAACTTCACGAAAGCGATCGGCAAGGGCCTGCAAAAGGTCATGTCGAAGATGGGCATCTCGACCTACATGTCGTACACGGGTGCGCAGATTTTCGAGGCAGTCGGCCTGGCGAGCGATATCGTCGAGAAATATTTCAAGGGCACGGCTTCGAAGGTGGGCGGCATCGGGCTTTTCGACGTGGCGGAGGAAGCCATTCGCCTGCATCGCGACGCATTCGGCGACAACCCGGTGCTCGCGGGCATGCTCGACGCGGGCGGCGAGTATGCCTATCGCGTGCGCGGCGAAGATCACATGTGGACCCCCGATGCGATCGCGAAGCTCCAGCATTCGACACGCAGCAACTCGTATCAGACCTACAAGGAGTACGCACATCTGATCAACGATCAGACGCGCCGTCACATGACGTTCCGCGGGCTGTTCGAGTTCAAGGTCGACCCGTCGAAGGCCATTCCGATCGACGAAGTCGAATCGGCCAAGGACATCGTCAAGCGCTTCGCCACGGGTGCCATGTCGCTCGGCTCGATCAGCACCGAGGCGCATGCAACGCTTGCAGTCGCGATGAACCGCATCGGCGGCAAGTCGAACACGGGCGAGGGCGGCGAAGACGAGAACCGCTATCGCAACGAGCTGCGCGGCATCCCGATCAAGAACGGCGATACGCTCGCCTCGGTGATCGGACCGGAAGTCGTGCGCGACATTCCGCTCAAGGATGGCGACTCGTTGCGCTCGAAGATCAAGCAGGTCGCGTCGGGCCGGTTCGGCGTGACGGCGGAGTATCTCGCATCGGCCGACCAGATCCAGATCAAGATGGCGCAGGGCGCCAAGCCCGGCGAAGGCGGCCAGCTCCCCGGCCACAAGGTCTCCGAGTACATCGGCAAACTGCGTTACTCGGTGCCCGGCGTGGGTCTCATTTCGCCGCCGCCGCACCATGACATCTATTCGATCGAGGATCTGGCTCAGCTCATTCACGACCTGAAGAACGCGAACCCGTCAGCGAGCATCTCGGTCAAGCTCGTATCGGAAGTGGGTGTCGGTACGGTCGCCGCGGGTGTGGCCAAGGCGAAAGCCGATCACGTCGTGATCGCCGGCCATGACGGCGGCACGGGCGCATCGCCGCTTTCGTCGGTCAAGCACGCCGGCACGCCGTGGGAACTCGGGCTGGCCGAGACCCAGCAGACGCTCGTGCTGAACCGGCTGCGCGGGCGCATTCGCGTGCAGGCCGACGGCCAGATGAAGACGGGCCGCGACGTCGTGATCGGCGCGCTGCTCGGCGCCGACGAATTCGGCTTCGCGACGGCGCCGCTCGTCGTCGAGGGCTGCATCATGATGCGCAAGTGCCATCTGAATACCTGCCCGGTCGGCGTCGCGACGCAGGATCCGGTGCTGCGCGCGAAGTTCCAGGGCCAGCCCGAGCATGTCGTCAACTACTTCTTCTTCGTGGCTGAAGAGGTGCGCGAAATCATGGCGCAGCTCGGCATTCGCACGTTCGACGACCTGATCGGCCGTGCCGACCTGCTCGACATGAAAAAGGGCATCGAGCACTGGAAGGCGAAAGGGCTCGATTTCTCGAACGTGTTCTATCAGCCTCGCGTGGCGGCGGAGATCGCGCGCCGCCATGTCGACGAGCAGGATCATGGCCTTGCGAAGGCGCTCGATCACACGCTGATCGAGAAGGCCCGTGCCGCGATCGACAAGGGCGAGCACGTCTCGTTCATTCAGCCGGTGCGCAACGTCAATCGCAGCGTCGGTGCGATGCTCTCGGGCACGATCGCGAAGAAGCACGGTCACGACGGACTGCCCGACGATACGATCCATATCCAGCTCAAAGGCACGGCCGGTCAGAGCTTCGGTGCATTCCTCGCGCGCGGCGTCACGCTGGATCTCGTCGGCGACGGCAACGACTATGTCGGCAAGGGCCTCTCCGGCGGTCGCATCATCATTCGCCCGACGAACGATTTCCGCGGCAAGTCCGAGGAAAACATCATCTGCGGCAACACCGTGATGTACGGTGCGATCGAGGGCGAGGCCTATCTGCGCGGCGTCGCGGGCGAGCGTTTTTGCGTGCGTAACTCGGGGGCGAGCGCCGTCGTCGAGGGCACCGGCGATCACGGCTGCGAATACATGACGGGCGGAACCGTGGTCGTGTTGGGCGAAACCGGCCGCAACTTCGCGGCAGGCATGTCGGGCGGCGTGGCGTTCGTCTACGATCCCGACGGCACGTTCCCCGCCAAGTGCAACAAGTCGATGGTCGCGCTGGAGCCGGTGCTGCAGCAGGCCGAGCAGGAGCGCACCGTCGATCGCGCGCTCTGGCATACGGGCGTCACCGACGAAGCGTTGCTCAAGGGGCTCGTCGAGCGCCACTTCCAGTTCACCGGCTCGCCGCGCGCGAAGTCGCTGCTCGAGGAATGGGATACCTCGCGCCGCCATTTCGTGAAGGTCTTCCCGACCGAGTACAAGCGCGCACTGGGCGAACTGGGTGCGAAGAAGGCCGCCAAGGAAGCGCTTGCGGCATGAGGCTCGGAGGCTTT
>Ga0207647_10000360_pt1 | contig 37076 bp, 35 predicted proteins | sample KBSCornC2_FD_184295 | JGI IMG/M metagenome (GOLD analysis project Ga0207647, IMG submission 184295) | Corn rhizosphere microbial communities from Kellogg Biological Station, Michigan, USA - C2 (SPAdes) (version 2) | ecosystem: Host-associated > Plants > Roots > Rhizosphere ... | reverse complement strand
TGAGCTATGGAAAACTCTAAATCAAGCCTTGCGGATTTCGAAAAGAAAAACCTTGTCATTTTTGCTTCTGGTGCAGGAAGTAATGCCCAGCAGATCATCAACTATTTTAGAAACTCAACCGTTGCAAAGGTGGTTTTAATTGCCTGCAACAAAGCAGGTGCAGGTGTCATTTCAATTGCACAGGAAGAAAAAATTCCTGTTTTGATGATCGAAAAAGAAAGGTTTTTCAAAGGCGATGCTTATCTGCCCGAATTTCAAAACAGGAAGGTTGACCTCATCATACTTGCCGGTTTTTTGTGGAAGGTTCCACAAAAACTGATCGATGCCTATCCACGACGTATTGTTAATATACACCCCGCCCTGCTTCCAAAATATGGAGGAAAAGGAATGTATGGACAATATGTCCACGAAGCAATATTAAATGCAGGCGAAATGGAATCAGGCATTACCATTCATTTTGTTGACGAACACTATGATAATGGCGATATTATCTTTCAAACGGCCTGTCCGGTTTTGGATAGTGACACCTCAGAAACCCTGGCCCAACGCATCCACCAACTTGAACATCTTCATTATCCCTTAGTGATTGAACAAACCCTAAAAGATCTGTAGTGGTGCGATAATTGAACGATTGGGGATAATGAAAAAGATATCCGTAATCTTCCTCATTATTGGTGTAATTGCAATTGCCGCGTATTTTTTTGTGCGGCATTCGTTAAATACACCCGGCTTTACGCCAGCTGAGGCAAAGGAGCCTGTTGCGGAAACCAAGCATGAAGAAACCGTTTTGGATCTGCGGCCAAAACTGATTGAAAAACTTCAACAATTGGTGAAGCAGGGATCAAATGGTTTATACAACTTATCTGTGCACGAAGTAAACCCTGACGTTTTAAATTCTACAGTTGGCATCTCTCATGCGATGCTCGTTCCGGATACGGCCGCATTGAAAGAATTTGCAAAAACAAACCACCTTCCTTCTGAGGTTTTTAAAATCGAATCCGATTCTATTTGGATAACCGGCTTAGGTATTAAAGACATTCTATCGAAAGATGTAATCGATGTAAAAACAATTCACATTTACCGGCCGGTGATCAATGTGTACAGCGAAAAAGCCTCGAATGATGAAAACAGGGACTCAAAGACTTTGTATCAAAGGCTAATGAACCAGATGAAACACATTGGAATTGGAAGGGTCATTATTGAAAAAGGAACACTCATTCACCACTCTAAAAATAAAAGCACGAAGTTTAATGACATTGCTATCAGTCTTTCCAACATTGCTATTGATTCTACGACCCAATACGATCATAAACGTTTTCTTTTTGCCAAAGAAGCAGAATTAAGTCTCAATAATTATTCAGTTCCAACATCTGATCATTTGTATACATTCAAAATAGGAACCATTTCGGTTGCCGCGACAAAACAACTTTTAGTCGCGAAAAATATTGTTCTGCAACCCAACTACACGAAAGAAGAATTTCAAAAGCATCTTGCTGTTCAAAATGAACGCTATGAAATCTCTGTTCCATCTGTTTCCTTTAAGACCGTGGATTGGTGGAATTTGATCAATGAACAAAAACTTGAAGCAAGTTTTGGAGAAATTAATATTGCAGATATCAAGATTTATCTCGACAGAAGGTTACCGTCCGGACCAGAGATATTCGGAACATATCCCCATCAACTTTTAATGAAGCTTCCACTGAAAGTCAACATTCAAAAATTAAATGTGAATGATCTTGATCTTTCTTACGAAGAATTCAGCAAAGCTTCCGGTAAGCCGGGCAAATTCTTCTTTAATAATATGCATGGCAGCATTTATAATGTTACGAACATGCCTGAAGTAATCAAACGTAATAAAACAACGACCGTTCATGCAACAGGAACGTTTATGAATATTGAACCAACCCAACTCGACATTTATTTTGATCTTGCCAACTATAGAGCAGGAACTTTCTCTGCAGATTTCCAGGCTAAAAAAACAATTGACGGAACTGCTATAAATTCAATTGCGGAACCGCTTGGTCTATTTATGGTAAAACGCGGTGAATTGAAAGAACTCAGCTCCCATGTAAGGGGAGATAATTATAAGGCTTCGGGAAATGTTACTTTATTGTATAGCAACCTTCACCTGACTCCATTGAAAAAAGACGAAAGCAAAACCAATGGCCTGAAGAAAAAATCAGTAACCAGCCTTATTGCAAACACGTTTGTTTTAAAAGATGAAAATCCGTCAAAGGACGGAGAGGTAAGAAAAGTAACGGCATCCTACACACGGGGGAAAGGAACATTTTTTAATCTCATTTGGAAAACAATTTTCGTTGGTATTTTAAAAACGATCGGTGCTCCGGAAAAACTTGCTTACCAGTAATGAAAAACAAGGAGGGTCTCATTATTGCTTGTATTTGGCAATTCACAAGTCAATCTTATTTCCTAACTTCAATAAGCTTCTTGTTTTATGAAAAAAAGGTTTAAATCCAAACTTGGCTTCATAATTCCAATTTTGTTGGTGCTGTTTGCTATAGAAGCTTTCATGATCTGGAAAAATCTTTTCATTGGCATTGCCGTTACAGCCCTTCCAATTCTTTTCATTCTTTATCTGTATTTGGCCACCAGGTACGTTGTTACTAAGGATCAAAAATTAAAAATCAGGAGCGGCTTTTTTTATAACAAGGAAATTTATATCAAGTCGATTAAAAAAGTTCGATCAGTAAAAAATCACAGGGCTTCTCCTGCTTTATCATTCGATCGCCTGGAAATTTCCTACAACCGCTACGGAAGAGTAGTTGTGTCTCCAAATAAAAAATCTGAATTTATTAAAGAACTCAAGGAAGTGAATCCAAGAATTAACACTGATTAACATCCACCATTTTATCATTGCATTTAGATTTTGTTTAGTTACTTGCTGCAATTGAAAATAACTGCCTCCATAAAATTTCTTATCCTCTTTAGTTTTGTTCTTGTTGCCGGAAAACTTTCTGCCCAATACAAAGTGAAAGGGGTTGTTTTCGACAGTTCCCGTCTTTACCGCATTGAAGCGGTTTCGGTAATGACCACCGGTGGCCGCATGTCAGTTACCGACAGTATGGGACGCTATCAAATTGACGTGGGAGAAAAAGATTCCATCTGGTTTTCTTATCTCGGCAAACCCACTCCAAAATATCCGGTTTTAAAAATTCCAGACGTCAATCAGTTCAACATTGCATTGCAGTTGAAAACTGATGTGATGGCAGAGATCAAGATTAAAACCCGCAGTTACAGGGAAGACTCGGTTCAAAACAGGAAAGACTACGCAAAGATTTTTGATTTTCATCGTCCGAACATCGCAAGCATGACCACCATCGGCCCGACGGGAGCAGGAATTGATCTGGATGAACTGATCCGGGTATTCCAATTTCGCAAGAACAAGCAAACAGAAAAATTTAAAGAACGTTTGGAAGAACAGGAAAGACAAAAATTCATCGATCACCGCTTCAGCAAATTGCTTGTGAAAAGATTAACCGCTCTCGATGGAAATGATTTGGATGTTTTTATGATCCGGTATCGTCCATCTTATGCTTTTGCACTGGTAGCAAGCGATTATGATTTTCAGCTGTACATTAAAAAATGCTACGAGTTATTTAAACAGACAAAGACTTTCTGATGGTTTTGTGAAATGCAGTAAATTGACTGCATAATTTTTTCATGTCAAAATTTTTCTGCCGTTTATCTTTTTTATTTCTTTATCATGGTTTACACAATCCTGGCAAAAAATTCATGACAAGCCAATTGTTTTCGACACACAAAATGATGTTTCTTCGACAGCGCTGAAAGTTTGGACACTGGTAATGACCATACGGAAAAATCGCAGTCCCATGCTGTGGGATTTAAAATGGGTGGATTTGACACCTAAGTGTTCTAAACTGTTTGCGACGAAAAGATTTATTTTAAAAAACACAACATCAGATAATTTATGGAACAACTAAACTTAGGAATAGGAACAAGATTACAGCATACGCAATTGGGGCCGGGAGTAATCGTTGGAATTCGTTATGCGACTTACCTCATTTCTTTTATCAATCATGGCATAAAAGAAATCGATAAAAATGACAATCATCTTGAAGAGATCATTGCCGAAAATGTTACTGAAGAAATAGAAACGCATTCAGACATTGAAAAATCTCTTTTGAAAATCTTAAGACTTTGGGGGGGAATAAATGAAGTTGTGCGCCTTGGTGATCGCTGGCTTGGTGGAACAATGATTCTTCAGCCTGCAGACAAATCCTTAAAGCCGAAAGAAATTCCGATTGAAGATTTCTTTCACAAAATAGTAATGCTTCGCGACAGGTTGAGAGTAATGGAACAGCAAATCAATGCACATAAAAAATTGACCGATGAAGACAAGGTAGGCCTGCAGCAGTACATCACAAGAATTTATGGTTCGCTTACAACTTTCAACGTTTTATTTAAAAACAAAGAGCAATGGTTTGTCGGAGAAAAAGGAAGCAAGGAAGAATGAGAACCTATCTGATTGTTTCCAGTTTTATTTGCCATTTGGTTTGTTTATCCCAAACAAAAATTCCATCGTATTACAAGCAATCAACAAAATTTGATGAGCAACTTAAATCAATTGTTCATGAAGTTGGCTTGGATAGTACGTTTGATGCAGGTGATGATGGCAAAGAACAAATTTCATTTGCAGTAATCGATCTTACCGGAAACAAACCCCTGTTCGGTGGAGTGAATGCTGATAACTTTATTTATCCTGCTTCCGTCTATAAAATGTATGTGGCAATGGAAGTGTTGAAACAGGTGAGCAACAAAGAGTATTCCCTTTACAAACCTTATATTGTTAGATCACCAAACGATGTTGACCGATCAAGGGAAATCGATTATGATCCAAGACCGCTTTTAAAAAATAACGACACTGTTACCATCAATTATCTTTTGGATTTAATGATCACCCGCAGTGATAATTCTGCCGCCAATTGTTTAATTGATGTTGCAACAAGACCTCGCATAAATGAGACTATCCATCAATACAATTGGTTCGGCAGCGAAGTGACAAGAAAATTTTTGAAAAGAAGTTTTGAAGATGCCGGTTATGATACAATTAAAAGCACACAAACCTGTGCATTGGATGCGGCGGATTTTATGTATAAAATTTGTTCCGGGCAATTAGTGAATCCCTGGGTCAGCAAACAAATGAAAGCATTACTTGCAAGACAACTTGATACAACAAAGCTTTCAACAGGCTTACCGTCGAGTGCTATGTTCTATCACAAAACGGGATGGTGGAGCATTTACACCAATGATGTAGGTATTGTTGAAGACGGAAAAATCAAATACGTTATTGCTCTTTTTACTCCTGTAACTGAAGAAAAAGTGCGGCCTAAAATGAAAGAACTTTCACGCAGGGTTTACGACCTTATAAAAAAAACACATTCATGATTATCTGGGATAGTTTGTTGCCACCCGGTTGCCGGTTGTGGTAGTTGTTGTTGCCGTGGTTTGCCCCTCAGTGTTCGTTACTTTCAAGCGGTCGTCCAAAGCCAGAATGGCTGCACCTAAAACACATAAGCCGGCGAAGATGCAAAGGCCGAGCGTAAGTCCATGTTGTGGTTGTCCGTAAATAATAGTCCGGCCATTTTCTATCGTTGTCAATGTTGGTTCTGTAGCTTTATAAACTGAATACGCAACGGAAATAATTGCCAAAACAACTAAAATAATACTTAAGGTTCTTTTGTTCATAACCGATCTGTTTTTGAAGTACTAATCAAATTTAGTTCCATCTCTTTGAGAAGCTTTAAGCGGATACAAAAGAAAAATAAAGATGAGATTGCCGCGGTTGTTTTCAGTTAAGAATCAATGTCTTTCAGTTTTGAATAATTTCAAACATTCATCGTTTAAAAAAACTTTTACCTTTTAATATGAAAAAATTGTGCTTCTTTTTATTGGTTGCTTTCATTCATGCATCAGCATCAGCGCAAAACGTTACCGCCTACGGTAAACAGGAAGTTATGATTCCAATGCGTGACGGCATAAAACTGTATACGGTCATTTTCACCCCGAAACAAAAAACTGCAGCTCTGCCAATTCTTATCCAGCGAACTCCCTATGGCGCAGCAGTGCCTGGCAATTACAACATTCTGAACGTGCCTTTTTTCGCCAACATGGCAAGCGAAGGTTACATTTTTGTTTTCCAGGACATCCGTGGTAAATACAAAAGTGAAGGCAAAATGGAAATTCATCAGCCCATTATCCACCTAAAACAAAAAGGTGGCGTAGATGAAAGTACAGATACGTACGATGCAATTGACTGGTTAATAAAAAATGTTCCAAACAACAATGGAAAGGCTGGAATTCTGGGAATTTCTTATCCGGGCTGGCTGGCACTGGTTGCAAGTGTTGATCCGCATCCGGCACTCAAAGCTGCCTCGGAACAAGCATGCATGAGTGATTTGTTTTTGGGAGATGATTTTCATCACAACGGCGCATTCAGGTTAAGCTACGCAATGGAATATACTTACGAAGTAGAGCACGATCACACAACGGATTCCGATTTTCCATTTCCGCAATTTGATTTATATGACTGGTATCTGAAATTAGGCTCGTTAAAGAATGTCAACGAAAAATATTTTCAAAACAAAGTTCCTACATGGAATAACATTGTTAAGCATCCGAACTACGATGCATTCTGGCAACAAAATTCACCATTGAACTATGTTTCTTATCCCCAAATTCCAATACTTCACGTTGGAGGATATTTTGATCAGGAAGATATCAATGGCCCGCAATTGATGTATGACCACATGGAGAAAAAAGATTCATTCAATCGCAATTTTATTGTGCTTGGCCCCTGGAATCATGGCGGTTGGGGAAGAATGATGGGTGATAGTTTGGGAAAAATTTCTTTTGAAAGAAAAACAGGAGAAGATTTCCGCGAACTGCAAAAAAAATGGTTTGACTATTGGCTCAAAGGAATTGGTGACGGAAGGTTTAATGAAGCTACCTGTTTTCAAACAGGAAGTGATGTTTGGAAAACCTATTCAACCTGGCCGCCGAAACAAGCAGAACACAAACAGCTATTTGTCGGATTAAACAACAAGGCAGCATTTGCACCGAATGCTGCTGCAACAGCATACACTTCTTACATCAGCGATCCTTCCCACCCTGTTCCTTACAGAACCTTACCAATTGAGGCAACCTATGGCCCCGGCAGCAGGTGGAAACCATGGCAGGTGGAAGATCAGCGTTTTGTTTATACTAGACCCGACGTGGTAAGTTTTACCACAGATTCATTAACGAATAATCTGACCGTAACCGGAAAAGTGATAGCACATCTGTTTGCAAGTACATCCGGCACTGACGCAGACTGGATTGTAAAACTGATCGATGTTTATCCCGATCGTGACCCGAAAAATTATCTGATGAGTCAATATCAATTTCCGGTTGCAATGGAAGTTTTCAGGGGAAGATTCAGAAAAAGTTTTACTACCCCAACAGCACTTACTCCAAACAAAGCTGAGGAATTTGTGATTGATCTTCACGACATTAATCACACTTTTTTGAAAGGACATAAATTAATGATCCAGGTTCAAAGCACGTGGTTTCCGTTAATTGACCGCAATCCCCAGAAATTTGTTCCAAATATTTTCGAAGCCAAAGAATCTGATTATACCAAAGCAGAACAAAGAATTTATTGCAACAGTTATATTGATTTGCCTGTGATGAAAGAATAGGCTCCAGTTTTATTATTCCATTTTTTAATAAGGGTTTATCTTTATTAACTCTGCTGTTTTTAAATTAAAGCCTTGAATGTCTTTTTTAAATATTGCGTCCATTTGTTGTTTCTCTTATTGGTATCAGAAAAGCAAATGGCACAGCAATGTTCCAAAGACAGCAACTATTATTCTCTCAGCTACAACGGAACCAATTCTAATTTTATAGCTAATGGCTTTGCCACCTCTGCCAATGAAGTCGTTGCTTTAGGGCAGTATTCTGCCTTTGGTGGATTCGTATCGAAGTTTACTTCTGAGGGGAGCGTAATTTTTTCAAACGAATACAATCCTGACTATCCGTTTACAAGTTACCTGCAATTTCCGTGGTACAATAACACCCAAATGCAGGGAATGTTTTTAGCTTCTGATTCTACTTACTATGTTTTTGGATACAGTTATGAGCACGGAAGGCCGGTTGAGGGTCCTCCCGATCATTGGGTAGGGCTGCTGTGGCATATCGATAAATTCGGAAACCTTATTAACTGTAAATATTTTGGCAACTGGCACACAGACTACAGGTTGAACAGTGCAATGCAGATGGCAAACGGAAACATCGTGGTCTACCTGCGTTCCTTTTTCTTTCCATATCAAAGCAAGGTTATTTGCATTAACAGCAAAGATGATTTTGTTTGGGTTGCACCAATAACTACAACAGGTTTATATCAGGAACTTACTGAAGCAAATTGTGTAATGACCCAATTAAAGAATGGAAACATTGTTGTTGCCGATGAAATGCAAAGAGACCTTGACGACACGTTGATTTACCCTTTTACCCCTCCAATTATAATAAGAGCACCGCTTAAATATTTCAGTCTCGTGGAAATCAATGGAAAGACGGGTGATGTTATTTGGAATAGAAGCTTTCAATGTCCAATGCAGACAGGGACCAATATTCCAACGGATTTTATTCCACAAATAAAAAGCATTACAGAGTTACCGGATGGCAAGCTTTCACTTTGTGCCGATATGTATCTGGCTGACGACAATTTGATTTTTTACAATCATTATTCTTTTTCCAAAAGAGCAGTTGATTTTATTGCCAACGAGGATGGCTACTTTTTGAAGATGATTACCTATCGTACTCAAAACAGTTCGTGCAGTTTGAATGATGCGTGGCCAGCCGGCAATAATGGCGAACAGATTTTATTGGTTAAAGATGCCACTAACCAAAACTTCACCCTGTTTCAAATAGATGCACAAGGACAGGTTCAATGGACAAAATCCTACAAAAATATTTCCGGAGGAGATCAATCAAGAGGAACCTTGATACCAAAAGCAAATCAAAAAGGTTTTTTTATTTTTCAAAGCAAACCTTACGTTTCCAATTTTTATCTGAACATTACCAACTCGATTGGAAACATTCCTTGCACCCAATCCTCCGAAAGCATTATTGCAAAAGACGAGCCCTGGCCCTGGTTCGTAGAAAAAGTTTCTTTAAAAGATTTGCCGGCAAATATTGATTTCAGGTACTCACCATTCAGCATAGCAACAAAGCCTCACCCGATTTACAGGCAAGAAGATTGTTCTTATCAATACGTGTGCTGCAAAGATGTTATCGATAGCCTTAACCCTCATAACATTTCTTTATGCGAAACGGATATATATACTTTGCCTGATAATACTGTTGTAAAAGAAAGCGGAACGTACTATGTCAATTTAAAAACACGGTCAGGATGTGACAGCATCGTTTATTACAACATCAAAAAAGTAAAATCGCCCGATGCATTAACCACATCTGCAGATACCTGTTTGAATAACGCTTCCAAAATTGTGCTAAGGGCGGCAGGTGGTTATGACCGATATGAGTGGAACGGAATACCAACCAACGATTCTTCGTTCACGGTTAACCGAACGGGTGATTACACAGTTAAGGTCAGTAATATCTGCGGCTCCAAAACGGATACCATTCATGTGTACGATCAATGTTTGTTTCCTATTTACTTTCCAACAGCCTTTACCCCGAACGGCGATGGCTTGAATGATATTTTACGGTATCCTCCAGCCAACAAAAACAGGCTGCTTCGATTAAGCATTTATAATCGTTGGGGACAATTGGTTTTTTACACGGAATCTCCGGGCGCCGGATGGGACGGAAAAGTTCAGGGCCAGTTACAACCCGCAGGCGTGTATGTTTATTTTCTCGAAATGAAAAGTTTTTCCGGCGAGAAGATAAATGAACGGGGAACCGTTGCCCTTATTCGTTGATCTGTCAGTTATGAAATTTGAATTCCTTTAAATTATTTGTACTCCTTAATTTTAAGCATGAAGTTTTTTCTAGCTTTCTTGACAGTTTTTATCACAAGTTTTTTATCTGCACAAACCGGTGTCGATATTTTAATTAAGAACGGACGGATTCTTGACGGCACAGGCAACTCATGGAAATATGGTGATGTTGCAATTAAAGATGGAAAGATTTTCAAAATAGGAAATCTGATAAACATCAATGCAACAAAAGTAATTGACGCAAAAGGAATGATTGTTTGTCCAGGATTTATTGATGTACATACACATATTGAAGGCGATGAATTGAAAACGCCTACTGCCGATAATTTCATTCATGATGGAGTGACAACGGTAATTACAGGCAATTGCGGCTCATCAAATATTGACATCAAAAAATATTTAGAAAGAATCGATTCCATCAAACTCTCTATCAACGTTGCAACTCTTATTGGTCACAATGATGTCCGCCAAACTGTGATGGGAACAGCCAATCGTCATGCAACAGAAGAAGAGTTGCAAAAAATGGAAAAGCTAGTTGCCCAGGCAATGAAAGACGGTGCAGTAGGTTTTAGTACCGGTTTAATATACATTCCCGGCACTTACTCAAACACAGATGAAGTTTTACGTTTAGCAAAAGCAGCCGCAAAATATAAGGGTGTTTATACTTCTCACATGCGCGATGAAGGCGACAGTGTTGTTGAAGCAATTAAGGAAGCATTATACATAGGAAAGGAAGCAAACATGCCTGTTGAAATTTCTCATTTTAAATTAAGCGGACAGCAAAATTGGGGAAGAAGTAAAGAGACGCTTCCCATGATCATCAAGGCAAGAGAAGAAGGAATTGATGTAACGATTGATCAATATCCCTACACGGCAAGCAGCACTAATTTAGGAACATTATTACCCGACGATGTTTTATCTGATGGACAGGATTCCATCAATGCAAGACTATCAGAACCGGAAGTAAGAAACTATGTTCGTAACTACATGCTGGGCCGCTTGAAAAAAAGAAAACTAAAACATTTCAGTTACGCTGTTGTTGCGTATTACAAGGCCGATACAACATTCAATGGAAAAACTATTGAGCAAGTGAATTTGTTAATGCACCGCAAACACAAAGCAAAATACGAAGCTGAAACGGTGATGGATATGATACAGAAAGGCGGTGCCGGAATGGTTTTTCATGGAATGAGCGATGAAGATGTAGAACGGATCATGAAATATCCTTTCAACATGCCCGCCTGCGATGCAGGCATCCGTGTATTCGGACAGGGTTCCCCTCACCCAAGAGGTTACGGTACCAATGCAAGAATACTTAGTGAATACGTAAGAGAAAAAAAAATTATCTCCCTGGAAGATGCTGTTCGCAGGATGACTTCGTTGCCTGCGCAAAAATTTGGATTGAACGATCGTGGGCTTTTGCGTGAAGGGTATGCTGCCGATATTTTGATTTTTGATGAAAAGCAAGTTCAGGACCTTTCCACCTACGAAAAGCCACATGCTTACTCAAAAGGTTTTGACTATGTAATTGTGAATGGACAGTTGGTGGTAGAAAATGAAAAACATTTGGGAACAAGAAGTGGAAGAGCATTGTATGGTCCGGGTTATAATTTTCAACCAACGTTTTAATGCAAAACCGACTGGAAGTTCCAGGCCTTTTAATTTTTTATCCAAAGAGTTATCCCAATCAGAAACTGATCAGTTTTTGGACGTACTCATCCAACCTTGCTTTTGCCAAAAAATTTTTTTCCAGCCCAAGATTGAATGGCACAGGTGTATCTAAAGAAGCACACCGCATAACAGGCGCATCTAAATATTGAAAACAGTTTTCTGCAATCCAGGAAGCAATCTCGCCCCCAATTCCGCCAGTTAATGTATCCTCGTGAAGAATCAAAACTTTTCCCGTTCGTTTTACACAGGATGCAATCGCATCATAATCCAATGGCAACAAAGTTCGCAGGTCAAGGATATCAAAAGAAATATCAGTGTGCTCCGCCGCATAATCTTCTGCCCAATGAACACCTGCACCGTAGGTAATGATTGAAATTTCATCACCGGTCTGAACCTGCCTTGCGCTACCAATTTCAATTTCAAAATATTCTTCGGGCACTGAACCACTAATGCTGCGGTACAAGGCTTTGTGCTCGAAGTACATGACAGGATTCGGGTCATTGATGGCGGCAATCAACAAACCTTTTGCATCGGCGGGAGTTGATGGATAAACAATTTTTAATCCGGGTGTATGCACAAACCATGCTTCATTTGATTGCGAATGGAAAGGGCCCGCACCAACACCTGCACCTGTGGGCATTCGAATGACAACGTCTGCATTTTGTGCCCAGCGATAATGAATCTTTGCAAGATTGTTTACGATCTGATTGAAGCCCACCGTAACGAAATCGGCAAATTGCATTTCCATAACACTCTTAAAACCTTCGAGGCTCAAACCTAATGCAGTACCAACAATTGCACTTTCACAAAGCGGTGTATTGCGAACTCTTTGATTTCCAAATTCATCTATAAAGCCTTCCGTGATTTTAAATGCACCACCGTATTGGGCAATATCCTGTCCCATCAAAATAAGATTAGGATGTAGCTTCATGCTCTGATGCAAACCTTCTTTGATTGCATCAATCATCCTTATTTCCCTTGTAACATCAGATGTGAGACGTGAGACATTATCTACCACTGACCATTGAGTATTGGCCATTGATTTTTCCGAATAAACATCCATCAATTCATCTTCTGGCCTCACCACAAGCGTCCTGCTGTCAAATCCGATTTTTAATTCTTGTTCTATTTTTTGTTTTTGTTCTTCACGAATGTTTTCAATGTTCTCCGCTGATAGAACTTTACCCGCAATTAAAAAGGTTTCATAGTTTTTGACCGGATCTTTTATCTGCCATTTTTCAAACAATTCTTTAGGGACATATTTGGTGCCGCTTGCTTCTTCATGTCCACGCATGCGAAAAGTCATGCACTCAATTAAATATGGTTTTTGATTTTTGATGCAATAGTCCCGGACGCCTTTCACCGTGTCATAAACAGTAAGGATGTTGTTGCCATCAATAACCACGCTCTCCATTCCATAGCCCTTTGCCCTATCGGCTAATTGAGCACATCGATATTGCTCATTAACAGGGGTGCTTAAACCATAACCATTATTTTCGATTATGAAAATGACGGGCAGATCCCAGACTGCAGCTACGTTCAATGCTTCATGAAAATCACCTTCGCTTGTCCCCCCCTCACCCGTAAATGCAAGTGAAGCCTTATTCTGTTTTTTGAGTTTGTATGCTAAAGCAACACCGTCAGCAATTGCCAATTGCGGGCCAAGATGAGAGATCATTCCGCAGATGTGATGTTCCTTATTTCCAAAATGAAAACTTCTTTCCCGCCCCTTACTGTATCCATCCTGCGAACCTTGCCATTGCTTGAATAATTTATGCAACGGCATATTTCGCGAAGTAAAAACACCCAGATTTCTATGCAAAGGCATGATCCATTCATCGTCCTGTAAAGCAAGTGTTGCACCTACGGCTATTGCTTCCTGGCCAATACCGCTGAACCATTTTGAAATTTTTCCCTGGCGAAGAAGCACCAGCATTTTTTCTTCGATCAGTCTTGGCCACAATAAATTTTTATAAATTCGAATGAGTTGCTCGTTGCTTAAATCCTTTCTGTGAAATTCCATGAAAACAATTTTGAATTAAGCTCTTGATCTGTCTTGTGCAATAGAATTTAAAATGTAGCTGACAAAAGAAACAATTAAACTAAAAACTAACGCTGTTAGCCATCCGTCTACTTTAAATCCGTCAACGAGTTTTGAAGTCCATATTACCATCAGGGCATTAATGATTAAAAGAAATAAGCCAAGCGTTATAATTGTAACCGGTATGGTAAGAACAATGAGGATGGGTTTTACAATCGCGTTCAAAAGTGCCAGAACCAAAGCGACAATAATGATCGTTTTAGCATCGTTCGTTAAATGAACGCCGGGCAAAAGAAGAGCAGCTACCCAAACTGCCAATGCTGTAACAAGAACTTTAATGATGAACCTCATAAAATTCATTTGAACAAATGTAAATCTCTTTGACGTTGATTACAATGAGGATTCGACAGTGGCCAACAGTGTTACAGAAATTTGAGCGTGACACAACCGCGACCATTATAGCAATGAAGCCTGGTACATAATTATCAAACAAAGAAAAATGCTATTACTTCCGCAATGGCGCCTGCAAAAAACCCAAAGTAAATTTCTCTTTGCGTGTGGTTGGAATCAATCAGGCGGGCGGTAGCAGTAAGGCCGGCAACAAAAAAACCAATTGAAATATAAATTCCAAAAACGAAGCTGCTCATTGCTGAAGCCAGTAATAGAAAAGCACAAACCACCCCGAGAGAAAGGGTGTGCATGCTAATCTTCATGAAAGAGTTGAGAATCAAACCAAGACTGCAGGCAAGAAAAACCCCGAGCGCAAACATCACCACTTCTTTGGGGAAGTGAACATTTTTAAAAACATACCATCCCCAGAAGTAAAAAATCTCGCAAACTATGTAAGGAAGTATTCGATCTTTTTGCGTTCTTAAATACACAGATTGCACAAAGCCCAATGCTTTTGAAAGCAATGTTGTCATCATCGGGAAAAAAGTGTAGTAAATAAAAAACTGGATGAAGATGACGGTGCGTTGCCAATCGGTTCTGTCGTTGAACAATCTTAGTTCATGGATAAGAAACCATGCAATGTATAAGGGAACAAAAAGCGGATGGAAGATGAAAGAAATAATTTTAGCGCCAACGCGAAGTGCAGGTGAAAACGAATGTCTTTCATCAATATTTCTTACCATACCCATCCTTGAAATCATGGCGCAAATGTACGTGAATCGTCAATCGTGAATTAAAGGTTTACTGGATTTTGAAGTTCAGCAACACGAATGATTTTGATTGTCGTTCGTTTTAAAGCTCTTTTCGAAGTCTTGCTACCGGGATATTTAATTGCTCTCTGTATTTAGCGACTGTTCTGCGGGCGATATTATAACTTTTCTCCTGCAAAAGCTCCGTCAGCCGTTCATCACTCAAAGGCTTTTTCTTGTTCTCATTTTCAATAAGGTCGCTCAATATTTTCTTTACTTCTCTTGTAGAGACCTCCTCGCCGGTATCGGTTGTAAGAGATTCACTGAAGAAAAACTTCAGGCGATAGGTTCCAAATTCAGTTTGCACAAACTTGCTGTTGGCTACACGACTTACTGTTGAGATGTCGAGGCCTGTTTTTTCAGCAATGTCTTTTAAGATCATCGGCCTCAATGTAGTTTCATCACCGGTTAAAAAGAAATGATGCTGGTGATTCATGATAGCGGTCATTGTGCTTAGCAAAGTATGTTGCCTTTGCTTGATGGCATCAATAAACCATTTGGCTGCGTCAATTTTTTGTTTGATGAAAAGCACTGCTTCTTTTTGCCGGCGATCTTTTTTAGCTCCCCGGTCATATTCTTTCAACATGTCACGGTAGCCTTCGCTAATGCGAAGCTCAGGTGCATTCTTCGAATTTAATGTCAGCTCCAGCTTTCCACCGTTGTTAAAAATAAAGAAATCGGGAACCACATAATTTTCGGCCTTGTTTACTTCGCCAACATTACCGCCCGGTTTTGGGTTAAGCTTGGTAATTTGATGCATTACATCTTTTAATTCCTCATCGCTGAGGTTTAAACCTCGCTGAATTTTTTCGTAGTGCTTTTTGGTGAATTCATCAAAATATTTGGTGAGAGCCTGAATAGCAACATCAACATCTTTGCCTTCTTCTTTCTGCCGCAATAATTGAAGAACAAGGCATTCCTGCAATGATCTTGCGGCCACACCCGGGGGATCGAATTGCTGGATGCGTTTTATCAAACCCTCAACTTCATCCTCTGTTGTGTCAATATTTTGGCGGAAGGCAAGGTCATCGACAATCGCGGAGGTTTCCCTTCGTAAGTATCCGTCTTCGTCAATGCTGCCGATAATTTGTTCGGTGATTCTAAATTCACGGTCATCGAGTTTCAACATGCCTAATTGGGCTTCGAGCACTTCGTAAAAGCTCGTTTCCACCTTGTAAGGCATGGTTGTTTTTTCTTCCTGCTCGCCGTAGTTATCGTCACGCAATTTGTAATCTGCGATATCGTCATCACCTTCCTGCACATAATCCGAAATATCAATGTTCTCGTATTGGTCGTCACTGCTTAACTCGCTTTCCTCGCTTTCATACTCCTCCTTGGTTTCTGCTTCTGCAAATTCATCTTTTGACTCTTCATAATCGTCACGTGTGTCGTCTGTCACTTCAAGAGCAGGATTTTCTTCCAGCTCCTCTTTAATGCGTTCTTCCAAATTAGCAGTAGGTACCTGCAGCAGCTTCATCAATTGAATTTGCTGTGGTGATAACTTTTGTAATAGTTTCTGTTGTAAACTCTGGCTAAGGCTCATTATCAATTTCGTCTATGGCAATCATTTTTTCGCAGGGCGATAAAAATTTTCGCCGGGTTCACAAAAATCAAGCCGTAAATTTACTGCAAATCCCAATCCATGGGCAAAATGAGTGTTGTTTTCTTGACGGCGATGTTGTTAAATTCAATGAAAGCCGCATCCCAACTGAATTTTACGGCTGCACGGGACACAGCTGAGAAAAACCTTTCAATAAAACCTTTGCCGCAAAACTTCTACAGTCAACACGCAGGATATTTCTGCAAAAAAGAATTGCAGCTTCAAAAAATTACTTCAATTCCATTATATATCAGGATCGGCTCAAAGGAATATGTTGACTACTTAGAGAAAAAGCCCAATGCAATTAAAAAAGATTAATCGCAATGAGCTTCAATTATGTTTTTTTGATTTTTTCTACATCCCTTTTTTGTCCATCGGCATTTGTGTAGATGGTGGAATCAATCCCGTTGAATTTTTTCTGTTTGGATTATCGGGCAGCCATGGCATCGGAGGAATCATAGCTGGTGCACGATAATAATTGGTTCGCAAAGAATCATTCCATCCATTGGGGTTTTTATCGAATGTTGTGCTGCTGAAATAGATAGCGCCCTGAACATTTTCCTTTGTTCTTAATGAATCAATTTGTCTTGGAAGCTGTGTTACATCTTTCCATGCAGCATTGCTTCCCGCCCGGTAAATTCCTAAACCAATATAACATTGTCTGCCATAAGTGTGATTGTTCCACCAATCCAGCAAAGGCTCAAAAGGTGCATGCGGTTGAGAAAATTCCCAATAAATCTGCGGAGCAACGTAATCGATCCATTTGTTTTTTAACCACAATAAAATATCTGCATATAAATCATCGTAGTTTGTTTGACCGGCCTTTGTTGGACTTCCCTCCGGATCTTTATCGTTGTTTCGCCAAACACCAAAAGGAGAAATTCCAAACTTCACCCAGGGTTTAGTTTCTTTTATGGCAACTGACAGTTTGTAAATGATAGAATCCACATTGCTTCTTCTCCAATCATCTTTATTCATCCCGTTTCCATACAATCGATATGAAGCAGTATCGGGAAACTCTTTTCCTGTAATGCGATAAGGATAGAAATAATCGTCCATGTGCAAACCATCGATATCATAGCGGGAAACCATGTCCTTAATAACAGTTACCACCCAATTCTGCGCATCTTTATTTCCCGGATCGAAATACAAGGTGTTGCCATATCTTAAAAACCATTCGGGATGCAAACGGGTAATATGGTTGGGTGCAATGGAGGCTTTATTTACATCAAAATTTGCACGATACGGGTTACACCATGCATGGTATTCAAAGCCTCTTTTGTGAGCTTCGTCAATTGTAAATTGCAACGGATCGTAAAAAGGAACCGGCGGTTTGCCTTGTGTTCCGGTCAACCATTGACTCCAAGGCTCGTATTGCGACGGATAAAAAGCATCCGATGCCGGACGAACCTGAACAACCACCGCATTCATTCCGTTTGCCTTGTGCATATCCAACTGGCGAATGAACTCCGTTTTCTGACTGTCAACATTATATTGGTTTCTTCTTGGCCAATCAATATTATCAACTGTGGCGATCCAGACTCCGCGGAACTCATACTTTGGACTAGCGTTTTGTTGAGCCCGGCTAAAGAGCGAAGCAGCAGAGATAAGCAGCGTTAATAAGGTCAATCTTTTCATGGTATTCGTGGATATGAAATTAATGATCAGTTTTTCAAAGATCAAGGATTGAAGGGAAACCCAACGTGAAAAAAGGCTAAAATTATTCTACTGTAGATGATTTAACATTCGGCGGGGTTGGAAGGATTTCAATTTGAAGAACGCACTTTATCTAAAAGATTGCTTAATTGCTCTGCTTCATCTTCCGATACATTGCTCATAACTTCAGAAACAATGTCTACCCTTGCTTCAATCTTTTTCAGGAGAGTTAGTCCTTCTTCAGAAATAACTACGTCAACCAGACGTCTATCTTTTCTTGAAACGGTTTTTACTGCCAGGTGTTTAATAATCAAGCGGTCCACCATTCGGCTCGTATCACTCATTTTATCGAGCATACGTTCCCGAATTTGCAACGTCGAAAGTGGATTTGGATAGCTTCCGCGAAGGATGCGCAGAATATTGTACTGCTGATGCGTAATGTTTTCTGTCTCAACAATCTTTTTAATTCTTTCAAGTTCCCAACCGTAAGTAAAAAGAATGTTTACAAGCGCCTTGTGTCTTGAAGTAATGAACTTTGCCTGTTGAATATCTTTTTCAATACTCATGGGCATAAAAATAGCTGATCAATTTCGCCAATTTCCTGCTTCTAATCAGTCGGCGGAGTGATCTTTATTATGGCGTTAATTGTGTGGTAGAATTTTTGCAACTTAATGTAGAGAAGGTTTTCTAATCTCCTTCTAATGTCGTTCTTTCTAATTTTACAGAATTGTTATCGATCACATTTTTATAAAAACGAAAATCATGGACTACGAATTTCATCAATCGCCTTTTTCAAAAGCTGTATTAACCGCTGTGTTTGTAGGGTTTTTTGCAACCTTGGTTTGCCTTATCTACAATATTATTTTTCGCGAAAGTACTGGCTACCAGCCAGCCGACGTTATTAATGTGTCTTCCTTGATTTTTGCAATCAATTTGATTTTCCTGATTATCGGGATTATCTATTTTGTCTTCCTACGGTCATTTAAGAAAGGTGATGTTATTTTCGAAGTTCTGTTTGCCCTGCTAACAATTTTTTGTGCATGGAGAGCCGACCAGGCACACATGATCAATCCGACACTTACTTCTGAATTTAGAACCCTGTTAGTCGGAACAATTATTATCATGGGAATCGGCACAGTGTTAATTCCTTTTTTGTTTCGCAATAAAAAGTTTGTGGACGCAGTTCTGTAAAAAAGGGCTAGCCCCAGACTTTTACCCCTTCTGAGCAGTTTGCACAGATGTCAATATTCTTGCGGCTTTGCAACACCTGGCTTCTGAAGTGTTGATAGGTTTTATTTTGCCACAATTCTTTAAAGCTTTGTTCCTGCAGGCTTCCTAATTTATGTTGTGCATCTTTATCGAAGCAACATGGAACAACAGAGCCGTCCCAGGTTATTACAGGATCGTGCCATAACCGCCAACAATGATTGGCATTGTTGCCATTGAATTTTGTTTTGCCGTTTTTATCTTTTTTGTAGCGGCTGTATTTTTTATTCAGTGGGATCAGGTTATTAGGATCATTTTGATAATCATAAACCTGTGCGGTTTTCAGCCGCAGCTGATCGACGCCAATGTCCTTTGCCAGTTTTTTTACCTCTTCAATTTGGTGTTCGTTATGACGGACGACTAAAAATTGAAAAATGATAAAAGGCGTTTTGCTTTTTAATTCTTTTTTCCACTTGACAATGTTTGCTGCACTTTCCAACACTTTTTGGAGATTACCGCCAACACGATATTGTTGATAGGTTTGCTGTGTTGTTCCGTCAATGGAAATTATTAATCGGTCCAACCCGCTTTCAACTGTCCGCTTTGCATTTTTATCGTTGAGGTAGTGAGCATTGGTTGATGTTGCCGTATAAATTTTTTTGGATGATGCATATTGAACCATATCTAAAAAATCCGGGTTCAAATACGGCTCACCCTGAAAATAAAAAACGAGATAGGTTAATTCCTTGTAAAGCTGGTCAATTGTTTCTTTAAAAAAATCTTTTTTCAACATCCCTGTCGGGCGGGAAAATGCCCTTAACCCACTCGGGCATTCTGGACACCGCAGGTTGCAGGATGTTGTTGGTTCGAATGAAATGGAAATGGGGTAGCCCCACTGGATACTTTTTTTTGTCCATTTGCTAAAATGATAACTGCCCAACACTTTTACGCCGTTCCATGCACGGCGAAGCGTTAGCTTGCTTAAGAAGTTGACAGTATCATTCCAATTGAACTGCATGGATGCAAGTTAAGGAAAGAGTTGTGAGTTGATAGTTGTCGGATAATGCTAAAGAGAAAAACAGATTTAAGAATTTGCTACCATCTGTCAACAATCAACTATTATCTATTTGCTATCATTGCATCGTGGCAAGCAAAAAATCGAAGAAACAATTTTTGGGAATATTTATTTTCATTTCAATTCTCTCTGCCTCCTGTTTTATTTTTTACCTCGGGTATCTGTATTGGAAAAGTCAACAAATGCAGTTTGTTCGTTATCCCGAATTTGGAATTCCGATTCCTGCTGAGTATGAAATTCACGGGATCGACGTTTCACGATATCAACAAACTATCTCCTGGGATATGGTCAAGGAAATGAATGTGCATGATATTAGACTTCAGTTTGCATTTATCAAAGCAACCGAAGGCTTAATTAATATTGATCCTTTTTTTAAGCGCAATTGGAAAAAAACAAAAGAAGCGGGAATTGTTCGTGGTGCCTATCACTTTTTTATTCCAACGAAAGACGGAAAATCCCAGGCGAAAAATTTTATGGATCATGTGCAATTGCAAAGCGGGGACCTTCCTCCGGTTCTTGACGTTGAACAAGCGTATGGCGCCAATGCAGCACAAGTGAGAAAAGAAATTAAAGAATGGCTGGATGCAGTGGAAGATTTCTATCATATCAAACCCATTATCTACACTTACCTTGATTTTTATAACAACTATCTTAAAGGATATTTTGATGATTACCCGCTTTGGGTTGCGCATTATCTTCAACCGCATCAACCAAGAATTAACCGCGACTGGGCTTTTTGGCAGCATAGCGAACAAGGCCATGTAAACGGCATCGTTTCAAAAGTCGACTTCAACGTCTTCAATGGTGATTCTCTTTCTTTCAGGGCTTTATTAGTACCTTAATCGCATGGATGAATACAACAGCGGAATGGATCCGGAGATCAAACGCCTTTTTCGAAAAATCATCAACTCGTTTTCCTTTGCAGCCTTGTGGCTTTTAGGCATTACAACTTTAGGTATTTTCTTTCAACTCGGTTTTATAAGAGAGGGGATCCGGTGGTATAATATTGTTTTTTACCTGGTCCTTGTTATCAGCTTGTGGGCCCTGATACGTTATTACTTAAAGCAATGGAATCATTAAGTTTTCTTCAAAATCCACGTGTCGGCATACTTTAATTTTTAATGAAACATTTCAAAGGAGTGTTAATACCATTCAATCGCTTCAATCAATAGCTACCTTTGCAGCATGTCAAAAAGAGTGCTGTTTTATGCCGGATTCTTTGTCCTGTTGGTAATAGGCTTCTTTGTTTTCCTGTCTTATAAAATTCCGGAATATGCTCATCCTCAAACAAGACCGATCAGTGTTGTTCAACCATTTTCCTTTTACAATCAGGATGGAAAAATTGTTACTGATAAACAGGTTGCAGGCAAGGTGAATGTGGTAAATTTTTTCTTTACTACCTGCACGAGTGTTTGCCCGAGAATGAACAACAATTTGAAACCAATTTATGAGCAATTTAAAAATGAGCCTGGTTTTATAATTCTTTCTTATACCTGCGACCCTTCCAGAGATTCTGCTGCGCGCTTGAAACGTTATGCCGATTCAATGAAAGTAAATACAGATAAATGGATTTTCCTAACGGGACAGAAAGACAGTTTGTACGCAATGGCCCGCCATAGTTATGCAATTGATGATCCTAAAACTGATGCACAAAATTTAGAAACCGATTTTTTACATACGCAGTTGATAGCCCTGGTAAACAAGAGGGGAGAAGTGGTTAAAGTTTATGACGGGTTGAAACCATCGGAACTGAAACAAATGCCCGAGGAAATCAAAAAGCTTCTGAAAGAATAATTATGAACACGATAGAAACAAAAGTATCAAGCAGCAGGTTGAACGAGATTTTGCGACGCAAACATTTAAGCGTTACCGACAGCCGGAAAAAAATTCTTTCTCTTTTTTTAGCAACAAGAGGTGCTTTGGCGCATGGGGATATTGAAAAAAGAGCGGGTGAAAAATTTGACCGCGTAACAGTATACCGAACACTTCAAACCTTTGTTGAAAAAGGAATCATTCATAGCATTCCCACTGCGGATAATTCAGTTCGATACGCCCTGTGCAAGGAATGCGAAGAAGGACATCATCACGATGACCATGTTCACTTTGTTTGCACCAATTGTGAAAGAACAATTTGTTTGGATGATATTGTATCACCAAAAATTGATTTGCCAGAAGGCTTTATTGCAGAGAATGTCCAGGTGGTGATTAATGGAATTTGTAAGGATTGCCTGAATAATGATCTGGGTTGATTTTACATTGATACAACGTCCTTCTGATAATCTATTTAACCTGCCTAAATCATTTTTCAGACAACAACCAACTCATAAAAATTTTCAGGAAGCAAATATTTGTTGGCAAGTTCCTGTAATTCTTTTGCTGATACTTTTCTTATTGTATCAATCTGGCTGTAGAAATAACCTTCATCAAGATTATTCAGGATAATATTTTTCCAACGGTTGATTGTTTGAAAAGGACCATCCAAATCGCCAAGGATGGAACCCATCATATAGTTTCGAACCAGCAATAATTCTTCATCATCAACCAATTCATTCCTCAGGATCTCCATTTCTTTATGCACTTCGGTTATTGTGGCTTCACAAACATCGCGGCCTGCTTCTGTGCTGATGATCCATGCACTTTCCTGGATATGATTTTCTAGATAGCTGTAAATACCGTAAGTATAACCTTTCTCTTCCCGGATGTTGCTCATCAATCTTGAACCAAAGAAACCCCCAAACACATTATTGAGGACCTGTGTCTTTACAAAATCGGGGTGATGACGATTTGGAAATGGTCTTCCCATCCGGATAGCACCCTGCACGCCTTGTGCATCATTGACAACACGATACTTTTTTTCTGATGAAGGATGCATTGGCAAGTGCGCCACCTCAACCTTACCGCAGTGTAAATCACCGAAGTTTTTATTAAGTAAAGTGTAAAGATTTGCAGGAACCTTTCCGCCAACAAACAAAACAAACTTTCCGTTTTGGTAGTATTGTTTGTAAAAATGATTGACTTGTTCCCTTGTGACATTTTCAAAGTCTTCAAATTTTGTGTAGCGGCCGTAAGGATGTTCTTCTCCATACAAATAGGCGTCTATTAATCTTCCCGCAACGAAATCGCTTTTCTTCAAATTCACATTCAACCGCTGCTTCATGTTTTGCTTGTAAATGTTTATCTCTTCTTCAGGAAAAATGGAATCAACAAGCATTTCTTTTACAACGGGCAGCAGCACTTCAAGATGCTTGGATAAACAATGAAGTGAAATGGTCGCAGTTTCGTTGTAGCAATTGCGGTTAAGATAGGAGCCATAATATTCAAAATGCTCATTCAATTGAAAAGCATTCTTGGTAGATGTTCCGTTCTTCAATAAAAAATTTGTACTTGCAGCAACCAGATTTTTTTTCTCGAACCAATTGCCTGCATAAAACACCCATTCCAGTTGCAAAACATCTTCGGCACCTGCATCAATAACATAAACTTCAGCACTGTTATTTAAAACATGCTTTTCATAAGGCCTTAGTTTCAAATCCAGATCCACCGTATCTTTAATAACAGGGGGTTGCTTTCTATTCAGTGTTTCTTTTATTGCTTCCACTTTGTTCTTGTAATTCGTGATTGAAAATTTTTTTCTTTATCCCTTCGATAAATACCAAAGCGTACTGCTGTTCTCCTTTCTGAAAATTTCATTGCTTAATTCTTGCACTTCATCAACTGTTACTTTATTGTAACGGTCTAATTCGGTATTCATCAAAGAGGCATCGCCCAGCAATTCATAAAACGCAAGACTGTTGGCCCGGTTCATCAGGCTCATGTCTTCAAAAGCGATCATGCTTTCCGTTTTGTTTTTTACTTTTTGTAATTCAGCCTCGGAAACTTTTTCCTGTTTCATTCTTTCGAGTTCATCTTCAATAGCCGCTTCTGCTTCTTCCGGTTTTACACCTTTCACCAGTTTGCCTTCAATGGTTAACAGCCCTGCATCGGTTGTGCCGAAATGATAGCACTCTATATTGCTGAATAATTTCTTTTCTTTTACCAGCGATTGAAACAATCTTGATGAACCTCCCCCACCTAATATTTCAGTGATTAAATCCGAAACATAATAGCGATGGTCCATTCTTGGATAAATGTGCCAGCATTTGTACAAAGCATCTAAAGGAACATCGGCCCTTAGCTCAAGTTTCTTAGCCTGGGTTTGCCTTGGTTCCCGGGGCAAATGACGAACATATTTTTCGCCCGGTTCGATTGGACTAAACCATTTTTCTGCAAGCGCTTTTACCTGTTCAACGCTCACATTTCCGGCAACAACCAAAATGGCATTCACCGGGCGGTAATGCTTGAAAAAGAAATTTTTTACGTCCTGCAATCGTGCATTTTCAATATGCGAAAGTTCTTTACCGATGGTCATCCACCGATAGGGATGAACATCATAAGCAAGCTCACGAAGCTTTAACCAAACATCGCCGTACGGCTTATTCAAATAGTGCTCTTTGAATTCTTCACAAACCACTTTGCGTTGTACCTCCAGGCTGTTATCGGTAAAACCAAGCGACAGCATGCGATCGCTTTCAAGCCAAAAAGCCGTTTCCAAATTTTCTGCCGGAAGCTGAATATAGTAATTAGTGAGATCGTTTGTTGTGTAGGCATTGTTCTCTCCGCCTGCCATTTGCAATGGCTCATCATAAACGGGAATATTTATGGATCCGCCAAACATGAGATGTTCAAACAAGTGAGCAAATCCTGTTCTGTTGGGATCCTCGTCTCTTGCACCAACATCGTACATCACATTTACAACGGCCATGGGTGTTGAAGTATCTCTGTGCACAATAACTCTTAATCCATTCGGAAGTGTAAAACGCTCAAAATTGACCACTGATTAATTGATTTTAATTTTTACAGTCTGTAAAAATATTTCAAAACAAGCACATAAAACCCAAGAGTATAACCTGTTGCTATAAAATTGATTTTACTTTCAATTCATATTCCTTCAATTCGCCATTGCGGTGGATGATGATCCTTAATTTGTCGCCCGCATTCTGAATGGCAGCTTTATATTGTTGAAGATTTTGATTGAAATTCTTGTTTACAGCAATAACAATATCACCCTCCTGTAATCCGGCAGCCTCGGCAGGTGAATTTTTTGCCACATCGCCGATAATTATTTTACCCTCAACATAATACAACTCCAGCCCTGTATACGAGTAATCGAAAGGTTCATTGAAATGAGAGTTCGGAACAAGGTAAACATCTCTTCTGTCGTAATTTAAAATCACATTGAACCTTCGCAGCAAATCATTGCCGATCAGGCCGGCTAAATAAGGATAGGAGGTGATGTTATAAGTATCTTCAAAAACATATACGGGCACATTTCGAAACCTGTATGGCCCAAGCCTCACCTCTTTAATAACCGTCATCGACATATCGATCTTTCCGCCCAGGCCCTCCGCTTCTTTTGCATACAATTTTCTTTTTTTGTTTAACAGGGCACTATCGTTTAAAAAATCGGTTGAAATCATCATGTTCAATCCTGCGCCCATGTCGTACAAAAAACGAGCGGTAATTGTTTTGCCATCTTTCACTCTTGCTTGTTGGACAGGAATTGTATTAATGATTGGTCTTAGTAAAAAACCACCTTTCGGATATTTCATTGAACCTTTTGTCCAAAATTCAATTTCAGAACTATCGTAATCGATTTTAATAATGTACCGGCTGAAAACAGAGTATCCAACGATACCATCAATCCTGATTCCATATACTTCAGTTAAAATGGAATAGTCGTTAATGTGGAAATTGAGGTTGGCTATAGAAATTCCGGGCAAGTTCAAAGTTCTATCGTTCAGGAACCGAACATTTCTAATGCCTGCAATTCCCCGGATGGTTTTGTCGGAAGGTGTTCCCCGTAATTTAAAGTACTCTGCTGTACTTGAGTCAAGGGATATACCACCGCTTCCGGTATCGAGAATAAAATTTAGTGTGTCAGCAAACTTATCAAACCGGCCCTGCATTAGAATGACACCGCCCGTTAATTGGTCAAAACGAAATTTGGTAAGAAATTTTGAGGGCTCAATAAACTCTTCCTGCGAAAAAGCTGAACCAAAAACAATGATGCACAATATAAGGTGGAGCAATCGTTTCATTGGTGGTTTATTGCCGCTTTATTGAAGACAAGATAAGATATCTAAATGTTGCAATGAAGAGCTTTTATAAAGTTATGGTAAGGTTTTATGAGTTTGATCATAGCTTCTGTTTATAAAAATGCAGCTTTGTATTTTTGCAATTCTATGAACCTTCCAGACCTCTATAGCAAAGCCCTCGATTTTGGTTTTTTAACTATTGAAGAGGGTGAGTTTTTGTATGAACATGCACCTCTGACTGATTTGATGTATGTGGCAGATGAACTTCGAAAGAAGCAAGTGCCACATGGAAAAGTGACCTGGCAGATTGATCGCAACGTGAACACGACAAATGTTTGCATTGCCAATTGCAAATTCTGTAATTTTTACCGCATACCCGGTCACTCAGAAGCATACATAACCGATATGCCCACTTATCGCAAAAAAATAAGCGAAACCATTAAGTATGGCGGCGATCAGCTGCTTTTGCAGGGCGGACATCACCCCGAATTAGGATTGGATTTTTATACCAGCACATTCCGCCAAATCAAACAGGAATTTCCAACAATAAAATTGCATGCTCTCGGGCCGCCGGAAGTTGCTCACATCACGAAGCTTGAAAAATCAACTCACCGCGAAGTGCTGCTGGCCCTGAAAGAAGCTGGTTTGGATTCTTTGCCTGGCGCCGGCGCCGAAATTCTGGTTGACAGGGTTCGTCGTTTGATCTCAAAGGGAAAATGCGGCGCCGATGAATGGCTGGCAATTATGCACGAAGCGCATAAGTTGGATATCACCACCTCGGCAACGATGATGTTCGGCCACGTGGAAACCGTTCGTGAGCGCTTTGAGCATTTGGTAAAAATTCGTGATGTGCAGGCAAAAAAACCCCAGGACGCAAAAGGATTTCTTGCATTCATTCCATGGACTTTCCAGGACGTTGATACTTTGCTTGCAAAAATCAGGGGCGTTCATAATCTGACAACTGCTGAAGAATACATTCGCATGATAGCATTGAGCCGCATCATGTTGCCCAATATTAAAAACATACAGGCTTCCTGGCTTACAGTTGGAAAGCAGACCGCACAAGCTTGCTTGCATGCAGGAGCGAATGATTTTGGTTCAATTATGATTGAAGAGAATGTGGTGAGTGCAGCAGGCGCACCACACCGTTTTACTTACAGAACCATCCAGGAAGCAATCAAGGAAGCAGGTTTTCAGCCACAACTTCGCAACCAGCAATACGAATGGAGAAAAATTCCTGAAACGATTGAAGAACAGGTAGTGAATTATTGATTATGAAGAATTCCAGCTTTCATTTGCAATGGAGAAGTTTTATTGTAAGCTTCTTCTTCGGAGTATTTGCTTTTATTTTTTACGTGGTTTTTGCAAACGGTGATAGAAGAGATAAAATTTATTCTTCCCTGTTCGGGTGGGTTTTATCAATGGCCGTTTGGATGCTGCTGTTGCGATTTACTGATTTCAAATCACTGCTGCCTCCGGATCTGGCGCAATGAGACTTTAGGACGATCAGAGTTGCTTCAACAAATAATTTTCCAGGGCATCAATTGCCTGGTCTTTTATTTGTGTTGGCAGTGCTTCCTGGTCAACCCATTGGTCATGCTCTCTTTTAAATGAAAAGGTTGAAAGTTCCCTGTCCGCTTTTTCTGAAATAAACAGGTATTTTTCTTTATCAAAAACCACCCTGTAGGTAACGCTTTGGTTGTTGACAACAATGCTGGTCGAAAATAAATTTTCCATGGTCTAAAGTTAGTCGGCCCAATCAATTCGTTTATTGTCCGCCTGCATCCTGATCGGGATTTTGCTGAAGCAGTTGCATCAATTCATCAAGCTTGGGCGCTAAAATAATCTCAGTTCTGCGATTTCGTTGACGTCCCTCGGCTGTCTCGTTTGAATCGACAGGATCAAACTTACTTCTTCCGCTTGCTGTAATTCTTGTTGGATCCACATTGTAGGAGTCAATCAGGACCCTTGCAATCGCAGTTGCCCTGGCCACACTCAAAGCCCAGTTATCTTCATATTTGCCGTGAATGGGAATGGAGTCCGTATGACCTTCTACTACAACATTGATATCGGGATTAACATTGAGCACCTGCGCCAGGGTTCCTAATGCCTGCTTTCCTTTCGGATTCACTACCGCGCTTCCCGATGGAAAGAGCAGGCTTTCCTGCAGGCTCACATAAACTCTTCCATTTTTCACAAAGACCTGTAGTTCATTGGAATTGAATCCAACCAAAGCATCGGCCATTTTCTTGCGCAGATTTTCAACCGCCTGTTTTTGCTGGTCCAATAATTTTCGCAAATCCCATAAACGCTTTTGTTCTGCTTCCAACTGTTTTTGAGTCATGTTTACCTCGCCGGAATAAGTGGATGCCTGCTTCAATGCATCATCAATCTGTTTGACCAGCTTAGCATTATCGGTTTGCAGCGACGAGATTTGATTTCGGAGATCTGCAATAGTGTTCCCAAGCTCAGTGTTTTTTGCATTCAGGGCCTGTTCTCTTGTTAGCGATGCCTGGTATTTTTTTTGAGAAACACATGAAGCAAAAATGAACATGCAGCAGATGAAATAAAGCGGCAAATGTCTTTTCATAAGACAAATATTTACTGCAAAGCTCAAAAAATTATGCCATTTGCTTTTTTCTTTGCAGAAAAAGCATGCACATCAATTTTGAATTTAAAGCCAAATGTTTTGATATCGGGAGACTGGAATCCTTATTGAAACAAAGAAATCCGCTTTTCGTTGGAACCGATCATCAAATCGACACTTACTTCAATGTTCCAAATGGAAGATTAAAACTCCGGGAGGGCAATATTGAAAACTCGTTAATCCATTACAGCCGCAGCAACACTGCGGATGCGAAACAATCAGATGTGACATTATATCAACATCAAGCTGATAAAAATTTAAAGCAAGCACTAACTAAAGGCTTAGGAGTTAAAGTAGTGGTTGACAAAAAACGAAAAATTTATTTCATCGAAAATGTAAAGTTTCATTTTGATGAGGTAGAAGAACTAGGAAGTTTTATTGAAGTGGAAGCAATTGATAGCGATGGCACAATTGGAGTGGAAAAACTCAAAGAGCAATGTAACGGTTATGTGCAACTGTTTGGCATTTCAAAAGAACAGTTTGTAGCTGAGTCATACAGCGATTTGCTTCTGGCAAAAAAATCCTCAACCCAATAATCTTTTGCAACTTTCCTGCAATCGTAACAAGTTGAACTTGTAGCTTTTATTTTTTGAAAAAATCTGGCACGCCTTTTTAGTTAGTAAGTTAAAGGTTAGAAATATGAACAACGCCTTGGAGAAAGCAAACCGCTTGGATGAGCAATCGGAAACAAAGATTTTAATTGAAAAACCTTTTACTACCAGTCCTGATTCTTTCCCTGTGAATGGCAACTACAACCTGCCGGATGAAGACGAAGAAGAAGATGATGGCGATGAAGATGTAGAGGATGATTTGATTTTAGGCGATGAAGATGAAATGAAAGGCGATGAAGAAGAGTACGACGTAGAATTGGAAGACGACCTGGAAGATGTGGACATTGACGACGACGATTTGGTTATTGATTCGGAGGACGATGACATTGATGAAGATGATGACCTTTGAAAACACACTTAATGAGAAGCGGCAGAAATGTCGCTTTTTATTTTTCTACCATTTGTATTAATCGCTTTGCGTCCTTAAATGCATAACCGAAAACATCATTGTTGAAAAAAGCCCAAACCTCTTGTCCTTCTTTTTCCCACTCTATAATCTTTCTTGCAAAATATTTCAGCATTTCATCGCAGTACGATGACGCGTACAATTGTTGAGGCCCATGAAAGCGGATGTAAATATTTTTTGAAGTAATCATTTCAGAATAAGGAAATTTTTCTCCCGATTGGGAAATGACCAAACCAATGTTGTATTTCTTCATCAGCGCAAGACTTTCCTTTTCAAGCCACGCACGGTGTCTAACTTCGATCACAAACTCATAATTCCTGTATTTTGTTTTCAGCAGATGATACAAATGATTTGCTTTGTCGTAATTAAATTTTAGTATTCCGGGAAGCTGCAATAGTACAGGTCCCATCATTTTTTTCATCGGTTGAAAAATGCCAAAGAAACGCTCCAGCGGCTCCTCGGGCTCGTTTAATTTTTTCATGTGGGTAAGAAAGCGGCTCATTTTCGGGCAAAACATAAAATCTTCCGGAACCTTTTTCGTCCATTCAATCACTGTTTCCTTCGATGGCAGTTTGTAAAAGCTTCCGTTGATTTCTGTCGTGTTGAAGTGTTCAGAATAGAAGCTTATCCATTCTGTTGTTTTAAGTTTTGGAGGATAAAAAATATTTTTCCAGTGTTTGTAGCTCCAGCCTGAAGTTCCAATGTGGATTCTGCTTTTCATTTCAAAACAAATTCATAAAGAAATATGCCATACAACGCTTTGGTACAGTCTTTCGTCAATTAAGATGTGGCGGAAAAAACCGCGACGCTTTTGAAATTGAAAAAACTTTTTTTCAAAGGAAACACAAAGTACTATCCTGTAAATGCCGCTAAGCAAAAGCCTTTACCATCATTACCTCTGTGCATTTTGATGGATGTTATTGGCGGTGCAGTAATTGTTATTCCGGTTGCCGGCGAGCTGATTTGGGCGCCGATCTCCGCTTTGATTTTCTGGAGAATGTTTGGCTTCGGCAAAGGCTTTTTAGGTGGAATATTTTCTTTTATTGAAGAATTGATACCAGGTATTGATTTCATTCCAACATTTACAATTATGTGGTTTATTCAATACGCAAAAAGAAAAAAAGAAAATTTTATAGCGATCAGATCCTTTACAAGGTAATCACTTCAACGATTTCTAATTTTTTATCAAGCACAACAAACTGCCCCGTAGCCTGCGGGGCAATTCTTCCGAATGTATCATCGCATTTCAATAGCTGGGCAGGATACAAACTGCACATTCTGATTGCTTCTTCCACACTCAGTTCCACATGTTCGACTAAATTCTTAAAAGCTTTGTGCATAGTTAGTGCAGACCCGCTCAGCACTCCATTACATTCGTATTTGTCGCCTGCCAATTGATGTTGATACGGCCCCACGTTTGTTTCTGTCACAGCATCTGTGATGGCAAACAATCGTTTGCCCATGATTTTTTTCGCGATTGACACAGCAGCATAATCAACGTGATGCCCATCCGGAATAATGCTTGCCATTACTTTTGAATGATGGAGTGTTGCTCCAGTCAATCCTGGCTCACGGTGATGCAGGGGACTCATTGCATTGTACAAATGCGTTACTGTTGAAATACCCTTTTCGAAACCTTTTATTGACTGTTGATACGTTGCGTTGCTATGCCCCGCGGAAAGAATAATGTCCTGAGATAACACCAGGTCAACGACTTCATCGCTGCAAGCTTCCGGTGCGATGGTGATTATTTTAATAACGCCTTTTCCGTACGTAAGCAGATCTTTTACTTCACTAATTGTTGGCGAATGAATCCATTCCCTAACATGAGCGCCTCTTTTTATTTCATTCAACCATGGACCTTCAAGGTGCAATCCGTGAACGCCTTTGCCCCCGGCATTCCAATAATTTCTAACCGCATCAATGGATTTTTTAAAAACCTCGATCGTGTTTGTTGCAAGCGTGGGAACAAATAAAACTGTTCCATGTTTTATAAAGTCTTCATACATCAGCTGCAGTGTCGATTGGTCGGGATAGACTGCCAATAATTTTTTTGCTGCCCCATAAACCTGCACATCAATAAATGCAGGAACAATTAAGCAATCATTAAAATGTTTTGTGTTAGAAAAATCAGCTTCTTTAGATGGGATCACCTGGTCGATTGTTCCATGAGCCACAACGATTGTGTGATCGGTCAACCAGTCTTCTCCCGTAAAAATCTTTGATGCAGAAAAAGCGTTCATGCGATAAAACTAAGTTGCTTATTCGTATCGGCCCGATTTCATCATAATATTTTGCATGCCTGCAAAAATTGCTTTCCACATTAATGCGAAAAATGATTGTGTTGTAAGTCTTGCGACCCTAACATCACTTGCCCTTCTTTCCACTCCGTCACCACCCGGATTGTCGGACCAGATAACAAAACGATTTAAAATTTTTGTGATGAATTTTTTAGTTTTTGTCTGGCCTGTTTCTTCGTCAGTTTTTCGAACAGTGATTTGAAGATCGTTGTACCGCATTCGCACATTACTTTTTGCTTCCCAATCCTGCCCGCTTACATTGAACTCAAGATCATGAAGATTAAAAGAGTTGATTTGAACATTTGCCAGGGGAACGGCTAATTGATTTATTTGTGCCGCTGAAACATTTTTAACCACCCCTGATGCATCATATCTTCCGTTTGTTGAGTCCAGATAAAATTTTATTGCTAAGGAAAATGGACTTCCCCCCAAAACGGTTCCATTAAAATTTGCCAGGCAAAAATGATCCTGACTGATCAGTTTCGGGTCGTTTGTAACATTGTGTGCATTGAAATTTAAATTGCTAAACGAAAAGGAACCTTCCTGGTTTGTTTTTTCATTTTTTTCTGTGTACTGAAAATCGGCGTTTGAAAAGGAAATGTTCTTCACATTGATGGTTGAAGAAATTTTTAATAGCTCCTGCTGCGGATATTTTCCAATCTTGCTCTCAAAATCCGGCGGCAGGGTTTTGTCATTATAAATTTTTACGCTTGGTTTTGCAAACACAACACTATCAGCTTCTATCACATCATTATGAATAAAATGGTCGAGTCTTGTATTGATGAACCTAGCCTTGGCAAACTCGATATAATACAAACTTGTTTGCCTGTTGGCGGCACTATAAAAATCTTCTTTATCCAAAGTAGGTTGCAGTTTGAAGCTATCAATTTCAAGTTTCTTTTGTTTGGACGAATAGGTAATCCACTCGGCTTTCATTTTATAGGTTGAATCTGATGTACGAAATTTCAGATCGTGAAACTTCAAATAAATGTCTTTAGTAAAACCTACCCGGGTTGTATCGGCAGAAGCGGAGCTATCGACCATTATGTCGTCGAAAGAAGCATCGCAACGGTCAAATTGTAATTTTACCGATTCAGAGGTGTCGACGTTTTTATATAAAAGTTTGATTCCTTCGAACTTAATTTTTCCTACGTATATGCTTGCGATTTTTGGTTGAATAGCTTTCCACAATGGAATGTGTTCACTGACTTCATTGTGCGGATGAACGTGCCTCGATAATTTAATATCTGCTTTGCTCGATAGAATTTCTTCAATGTGGATTTTTCTATCGAACAATAAATCGAAAATTCCAATGCCTTTAATTTTTCCTGTTTCCAGGCGCAGCTGCATTGTAAGTGATGGCAAAGCGTTTCTATCACGCAAATAGCGGTATCGGTTGCTGTCAATGTTAATCTGCAAATTCTCCACTTCAACATTGCCGCCGTAAAAATTTGCTTTAAGTTTCCCCAGTGAGTAAGTATATAGGCTGTCGGAGCCCTGGATGATAAGTGTATGAATGCGGTCTTTTAAAATAGGTTCGATAAAACGGTTAACAAAAACGAGCAGCAGAATGAATATGCTTAGCAAAACTGCTGCTACGGTGAATATTATTTTTTTATACCGGGTTAGTCCAAGCGACATAGGCATGGATAGACCTGTAAAAAACCTATGCCATTACAAAACGGTACCCGATTCCTTTGATGGTAATAATTTCAATGGAAGGATCATGTTTTAGATAACCCCTGAGCTTCGTGATATAAACATCAAGATTGCGGCTGTTGAAAAAAGAATCGCTTCCCCACAGAAGCGTGAGTATTTCGCTGCGCTCTACAATTTTATCGCGGTTTTCATACAAAAGCCGCAGTAATTCACTTTCCCGATAAGAAAGTTTTCTTTGCTCAGAAGGATTGTTTAGGGTCTGGCGTTTGATGTTGAATGTGTATTCCCCGATTTTTACCTCTTCTGCTTCTTCAGGAGCCGTGGTTTTGTTCTTTAAAACATTGTCGATGCGAACAATCAGTTCTTCAATACTAAAGGGCTTTCGAATGTAATCGTTGCCGCCGATTTTAAAACCATTCACCACATCGCTTGTTTGCGATTTGGCGCTTAAAAAAATAATGGGCACCTGTGGATCTTTGTCTCTGATTTCATCTGCAATTGTAAAACCATCTTTGTTTGGGAGCATGATATCAAGCACACACACATCAGGCTTTTCTTTTGAAAACAAATCAACTGCTTTGCCCCCGTCGCCTTCCAGAACAACATCGTATCCGCGGGTTTGTAAAGTCTCGCTTACAATCTTTGCAAGAAAGACTTCATCTTCAACATAAAGAACCTTTGCCTTCTTCATCAATCAAATTTGAATGGAAATGTACAGCTTTTCAGGACTTGTATTTTGGTAAGCTTATGCAGAATTCACTTCCATCGTTCGGAATTGATTTTACATTGATGGTTCCCTTGTGGCGACTGATGACATGCGAAACATAACTTAATCCGAGTCCATAACCCTTCGCATTGTGAAGATTGCCGGTAGGTACCCGGAAAAACTTTTCGAAAATTTTATTTTGATACTCCTGGGGAATGCCAATGCCGGAATCTTTAATGACAAGATCAACCTTGTTGCCGTCGCCGTTTATATTTATATCAATTTTTGGCGACTCCGGACTGTATTTTATTGCGTTATCAATGAGGTTGAAAATAACGCTGACCAGGTGAAGCCGGTCTGCTTCCAAAGTGGTATCTCCAACCGAATTCACATTTACCTGGGCATGATGTTTTTCAAATTGCAAGCGCATGGATGAAGTAACCTCTTCAACAAGTTCTTTCATATCCAAAGTCTCGTATTGAAGTTCCACTTCCTTTTTTTCAAACATTGAAAGCTTCAGAACTTTGTCAACAAGTAATGACAGGCGTTGCAATTCGTTTGAAGAAATGTCCAGGTACTCTTTTGATTTTTCAGGATCTAAGCTTGCATTAAAACTTCTTAGTGCTTCGATAGCAACACTTACGGTGGCAATTGGAGTTTTCAACTCGTGGGTAATGTTGCTGATAAATTCATTTTTAATGTTCGCAAGGCGATGCTGGTGTAAAAGATTTCTATATAACAGCGAAAAGGAAAGAAGGGTGAAACCAACGAGAAAAATAGAGAAGATGATGGGCGCACCAATACGTTTCACAATAAATGAATTGGTGCTTCCAAGGTCGAGATGATAGGTGGTGGGGCTTTTAATTCCAAGCGTAACCTCATTGAAAACCGGCTCTTCTGTTTCTTTTGTTGGAACACGGGTTATTTTAAAAGGCAGCACCATATTTTGTTCATCCAGCCTTTTTGCAAATGCGCTATCCAGCTCCTTAATTTTGATAGAATCCTGTAATGAATCAAGATCAAAAAGAAATTGTATCATCCGATCTCTGCCCCGAAAAGGCTTGTTGAACAAATGAACCGAGTCAATCTTTTGACTGTAGACAATCGTTCCTTTATTTGAGTCGAGGACTTTTTGCATTACAACATCAAGCATTCCCTCAATTTTGCTATTGTGTCCGGCCATTTTTGTTTTAGAGGTCGAGCTCGAGCTGATGATGATGCGGGAGTTTTTATTGGAGTCAGAATATATCTTGTCCAACTTAAGTTTGGAAGCCTGCACGTCACGCACCGCTTCCCTGAATAAAATATTGGTGCGCATTTCCAGGGTTCTGTCTTCCCTCTGATATGCTTTTCTAAGCCAATAAAATTGAAACGCTGCAATGGCTATAATTGAGATAGCCATCAACGTTGGTAACAACCTTATATTATTAAGCTTGCGCATCGGAACAAAAATAGCCTTTTCATGTGCCGTTCATAAAGAGATTAACCATTATTAACGTAGTTTATAACCTGTTTTAACGACATGTACGAAAAACGTCGTTTACTTTTGTTAAAATGCTTTTGAGATGAAAAAAGTTTTAGCAGCCACAATCATTTTTTTTGTGGTTTCTGCAAATGCGCAAATGAAACAAGGAAGAATTGTTTATGAAAGAACCTTTCAATTACCGATGCGCTTTTTTGCCAATGCCGACCCGGGTCTGAGCTCACAAATTCCTAAAACACGAACCGACCAATACGAACTTTTATTCGACAACAATCATTCGCTTTGGGAATTTTTGCCCGATGCAAGCAATGATAATGATCCTAATACTTTTTCCAGCGGTGGAATGGTTTTGCGTTTTGCAAGCAATAGCGGGGAGGTTGCCTATTATGATTTTGACAATGGTACGTCTGTTAGTAAAAGGGAGATCGCCGATAAAAGTTTTATTGTTAGCGATAGCTTAAGCAAACTTGTTTGGAAATTAAGCGATGAAACCAAAACAATTTTGACCTATACCACCCACAAGGCCATTACGCAAAAAATTGCGGTGAGAAACCGGATGACAATGGAAAACGGAGTAATGAAAACGGAACAGGTTTCTGACACAACAAATGTGATTGCCTGGTTTACAACTGACATTCCCGTCCCGGCCGGGCCCGGTTCTTATCAGGGCCAGCTTCCTGGTTTAATTTTAGAACTAGATGA
>Ga0207647_10000358_pt1 | contig 37132 bp, 34 predicted proteins | sample KBSCornC2_FD_184295 | JGI IMG/M metagenome (GOLD analysis project Ga0207647, IMG submission 184295) | Corn rhizosphere microbial communities from Kellogg Biological Station, Michigan, USA - C2 (SPAdes) (version 2) | ecosystem: Host-associated > Plants > Roots > Rhizosphere ... | reverse complement strand
CCACACGTTCCTTCATTTCCGCTGCCGCCTTATTGGTGAAGGTCAATGCGAGTATATTAAACGCGTCCACACCTTTTGATAAAAGGTGCGCAATTCTTGTAGTGAGCACTTTTGTTTTTCCGCTGCCGGCCCCGGCCACAATCATCAATGCGCCTTCGGTAGTTAATACAGCTTCCTGCTGCCTGTCGTTCAATCCCTTCAAATAATCCTGCATAAAAAAGTAAATTATCTAATTCTGTCATTCTGAGCTTGTCGAAGAATGTCGAAGATTGCGAAGGTAAATTTTTGAAGCGGTTTTTGGGGAAGGAATGCGAAGTAAAAAACGAGAGAGTTGTTAAAGAAAAACAGATTTGGCTTTTTGCTTTTAAAACCTGGAAAAGAGCCTCTTTAAATCTCTTTTACCAATTGTTTATTAAAGCCCAAAGCCACCAAACTTTCATAAGCCTCCCATACTTGCCGTGGTATGTACTGAGCAATTTGAAATCCTTTTCCGGCATAAATGCGGATGCGCTGCAAATCGCCAACCATAATATTGATCACTTTTTCCATGGGAAACTCCTCTGTAGGATAATCTTCGAATGAAATCTGCGGGGAAGTAACATAAACTGTTTTGCCTGGCCATTGTTTTTGAAACGTGGCATAGGTTCTTCGCTCCATGTAAGGCTTTTGAACAAGAATAAAACTTTTCGGATCAAGTCCATTTTGTTTTAATAGCTGTTGAGTAAACAACACATTTTCCCCCGTGTTGGTTGAACGGTTTTCAATCACAATATTTTGCTGTGGCACTCCTTTTTGCACTGCAATTTTTGCGAACAGTTCAGCTTCGGTTTCTGCCCACAAATCTTTGGTCAATCTTCCCAATCCTCCTGAAAAAATTAATAGTGGCGCCCAGCCTTGTAAAAAAACTTCTGCTGCCCTGTCTGCCACTCTGGTATCATGGCTTCCCAACACAAATATGCAATCCGCTTTTTGCAAGGCCATATTCATGTGGTGATAATCCCAAACAATTTTTGCAAGGTGAAGCACTTCGGGTGTAGGCATGCTGTAAAGTTGTAATGATAATTTCAAATAAATACAGGAAGAGTTTTCCGGAAAATTAAATCGTTGCCGAAACGGTCAAATGAAATTAACCCTACCATCGCTTGTTTCGCCTGTCACATGCAACTGTGAAATTGCCGGGCGAGCGCCCAGTTATTAAAAATTTTATTACGAGGTTTTTAATGTAATTTTTGACAACAATAAATTAAGTGGAGCAGCTACCACTACAAAAACGGGCCAGTCCGAAAAGCCAAAAGAGTAGGGAGTTAAAATTGTTTTATGGCAGACAATAGCGTTTCATTGCACAGGATTTTAAAAGCATCACCAGAAAAAATTTTCCGTGCATTTACCGAACCAAATGCAATGGCCTCATGGCTTCCCCCATATGGGTTTACCTGCACTGTTCATGAAATGAATCCGGTTGCAGGCGGAGGTTTCAAAATGTCGTTTCATAATTTTTCTACAGGCAACGGCCATTCTTTTGGCGGAAAATATGTGGAGATCAAACCAAATGAATTTTTGAAATACACCGACAGATTTGATGATCCCAATTTGCCCGGTGAAATGGTTACTTCCGTGTGGTTGCGAAAAGTTATGGTCGGAACAGAAATTAAAATTGTGCAGGAAAACATTCCTTCTATGATACCAGTTGAGATGTGTTATTTAGGTTGGCAGGAATCGCTTGAAAAGTTAACCAAATTGGTTGAACCCGAGATTCCGGATGCATGATTGGCCGGTCGATCGGCAGGCAATAATCATAAAAAAATGCAGCAATTTATTTTTCTGATTAAAATCATGTTGGGGTTTTTTTTGAATCCATACCTTGCGAATTCCATTATCACTATTTCCTGTGAAAAGAAAAATCAAGTATTACCGCCTGCTTTGGATGAAGTACGATTTGCCCGCAGGTCTTTCTGTTTTTTTAGTTGCACTTCCTCTTTGTTTGGGAATCGCCCTCGCTTCCGGTGCCCCATTGTATTCGGGAATTCTTTCCGGCATCATCGGGGGCCTTGTGGTTTCAGTGATTAGTGGCTCGCAGTTGGCTGTATCGGGCCCGGCCGCGGGTCTGGCAACAGTTGTAGGCGCCTATATCATTTCTCTGGGGGGATTTCAAATGTTCCTGTTAACAGTTATTGTTGCCGGACTTTTTCAATTTGCTTTAGGAGTTTTGAAACTTGGTACTATTGCCAATTATTTTCCGTCTGCGGTTATTAAAGGAATGTTAGCCGCTATTGGGCTTCTTCTCATCTTTAAACAAATTCCCCTGGCCCTCGGCTATGACCAACCTGATTTTTGGAGAAGCGGATTTTCACAATTAGTCACCAATAAAAATTTTAAAGCTCAGTTTTACAACTTCAATCATCACACGGCAAGGATCACTATTTTGATCACGGTTATTTCATTGGCTGCAATGGTTTTTTTGCAGAAAGCCAATCACAAAAAACTAAAGATTATCCCTGCACCATTGGTTGTTGTGCTTCTCGGAGTTTTGATCAATTTTATTTTTATGCACGTAACGTCCGGCTCATTAAAGCCGGCGCAATTGGTAAATATTCCATCCAATATTTTTAAAGAAATTTCTTTCCCTGACGTGAGCAAAATTTTTTCGAGCAAAGAAATATGGCGTGACGGTGTGGTGATTGGATTGCTGGCGACATTGGAAACGCTGTTGTGCATTGAAGCAATTGATAAACTCGATGAGCACAACCGCATCACGCCTGTCAATCGTGAATTAATTGCGCAAGGAATTGGAAATATGGTTTGTGGTTTTTTAGGCGCAATTCCAATGACGGCAGTGATTGTGAGAGGTGCCGCCAATGTTGATGCAGGAGCAAGAACAAAGCTGTCGGCTTTCACCCACGGGTTGTTTTTATTGTTAGCTGTAATGATGATTCCGGGAGTATTGAGCATGATTCCGAATGCGTCGCTTGCAGCAATTCTGCTGGTAACGGGTTACAATCTTACCAAACCAAAACTATATCGCAATATGTGGCAGTTGGGATGGAAGCAGTTTCTACCTTTTGTGCTGACAATCGGAGTTATTCTTGCAACTGATTTGCTGGTTGGTGTAAGCATTGGCCTTTTACTTTCAACTTATTTCATCATCCGCAATAACTTCAAGGCAGAGTATAAAATTGTAAAAACCAATACGCATGATCAATTAATAAGGCTGAATTCGAACGTTACTTTTTTAAATAAGGTAAAACTCCGCGAAACCCTGGATAGGGTTCCTGAAAACAGTTCACTGACCATTGACGGCAGTCACTGCAATTTTATTGATTATGATATTTTAGAAATCATCAGCGAGTACCAGCACAAAGCCGAGGACAGGAATATTAAAGTGCAACTGATCAATATCCAAAAAGTAAACGTAACCGCCATTCACTGAGGAAGATCAAACCGGCTAACCCATCTCATCCTTTTTCATCGGCATAGGGTTTGTAAAAACTGTTGTATGAAAAAGATATTGATTGGCGTAATGGCAGCGGCCGTATTCAGCTCCTGCTCGCAAGTGGCCGGATGGTTCGGCAACAATTCAGACAGCACAAAGGTTAGCAAATCAGATAGCAGTTCTTATGCAGCTTATACAAGAGATGAAAGCATCAATGCATCCAACGCGTATTCCGATTTGTTTTTAGATAGCACGGCCGTTGAAAACTTTATTCGCAAAGACAAGCTCAATGATTCAACTGCAACAGCCATGCGTAATTTTTACAAAACAAGAAATTACGAGTATGCATGGTTCACTTCCGATGGGCCGACAGAACAGGCGAGGGGATTGTGGAGCTTATATTCGAGTGAAAAAGATAGCAGTGCAAAAAATTCAAAAGATCCTGCAACAGCATTGAAGCAGCAAATGGATAGTTTGTTGCAAAATGACTCTGTTACTATAAATAAAAATGATTCTTCCTTCACAAATACAGAGCTCAAGCTTACGCAACAACTTATCCGGTATGCGTCCGAAAACAATGGCAACATCAACAATAGCAATCTTTATTATGTAGTACCAGCAAAAAAAGTTGATGCAATGCAATATGCTGATTCAATTTTGAATAAGCAGAAAGATTCTTCATTGTATTCAAATAACAAATCGTACAGCTTATTAAAACAACAATTGGCAAACTATTACGACGTTGCGAAAAATGGAGGATGGACAACAATCAATGCTGGTCAACTGAAGAAAGGAATGAAATCACAGGCAGTCATAGCACTAAAAAAACGCTTACAAGCAACGAAAGAATACAACACTTCAGACACAAGCAATGTTTTTAATGATTCACTGGAAACTGCTGTTAAATCCTTTCAGCAAAGGAATGGTTTGAAAGCAACCGGCATTGTCAATGACTCAATGATAAATGTTTTAAACGCTCCTGCAGACCAAAGAGTACAACAAATTCTAGTGAACATGAACCGGCTACTCTGGATGAAACCACAAACGGACAGTAACTCAATCCAGGTAAACATTCCGTCACTGATGTTGTATGCCTACGAAGGAAATAAAAAAGCACTGGAAATGCCTGTCATCGTTGGTAAAGAAGGTAACAGCACAGTAATGTTTACAAGCGATATCAACCAGATTGTTTTTAATCCAACCTGGCACATTCCGCAAAGTATTGTAAGAGATGAGATCATGCCGAAAATGAAATCGGATCCTTCTTATTTGAAAAAGAAAAACATTGAAATAGTAAAACAAAATGATAGTTTGCCTGTGCTTCAACAATTGCCCGGAAAAGAAAATCCCCTGGGCAAAGTAAAATTCCTGTTTCCAAATTCTGATGATATTTATTTGCATGATACTCCTGATAAGACCTTGTTTGCTAAAAAGGACAGGGCTTTAAGTCATGGTTGTATCCGTGTGGCCGACGCAGCAAAGCTTGCTGAATATTTATTAAAAAATCAATCCGACTGGAATGCACAAAAAATTCAAACTGCAATGAAGAGCGATAAACAACAAAGCGTGGATTTAAAAAACCCCGAACCTGTTGCCATCTCTTACTTAACCGCCTGGGTTGATGAAAACGGCATGATGAATTTCAGAAATGATATTTACGGGCACGATAAGGAAGCAATGCAAAAATTGTTTGTATCTAAATCATAGATCATCAAATAGCCTTGTAAGTTGGATGTAGTTTGAAAAGAAGAATTAATTTCAACTTATGAGGCTAATTCATTTCATATTGTTTCTTTTCGTTGCAAGCACTGCTTTTGCACAAAAAAATTATTTGCTGGTAGGAACTTACACTACTGGAAAAAGCATTGGGATTTACGTTTACGATTTCAACAGTAAAGACGGTTCTGCAAAATCTTTTGATTCGATTCAAACAACCAATCCATCTTACCTTGAAACCTCCCCTGACAAAAAATTTGTTTACGCGGTAAATGAAAAAACCAATGGCAATGTTTCTGCATTTGATTTTAACGATGGCCATTTAAGTTTGATCAATACGCAACCATCAATGGGGGATGATCCTTGTTACATCACCATTTCAAAAAATCAAAAATGGGCAATTGTTGCCAACTACAGCAGTGGAACGGGCGCAGTTTATCCAATCAACAAAGACGGAAGCCTGTCGGAAGCTGTTTCGGTGATCAAACACTATGGACATGGAACCAATATGTCAAGGCAACAATCACCCCATATCCATTCAACTGTACTTTCGCCCGATGACAAATTTCTTTTTGTTCAGGACTTGGGAATCGACAAGATCATTGAATACTCCTTGAACAATAAAACGGGAAAATTAACTCCTAAAGACAGCGTTAAACTCAAGAACGGCTCAGGACCGCGGCATTTTATTTTTCATCCGAATGGCAAGTGGGCCTATTTGACCCAAGAAATGGGAGGAACAATTACCGCCTTTCAATATGGAAACGGAAAATTGAAAACCACGCAAACCATCAGCGTTTTTTCAAAACCGTTTAAACAGTATTTCACCAACGCCGACATTCATGTTTCAAAAGACGGAAGGTTTTTGTATGCATCGACAAGAGATTCAGCCAATATCATTTCGGTTTTTAAAATCAATCCTTCATCCGGAAGACTTACACTTGTCGGACAGCGATCTGTATTAGGCAAAACCCCGCGCAATTTTAATTTTGATCCAAGCGGAAATTATTTGCTGGTTGCCAATCAAAACAGTAATGATATCATTGTTTTTAAAGTGAATCGGCAGACAGGCTTGCTAACCGATACGGGCAAAAGAATTAATGTTGGAAACCCGGTGTGCATTAAGTGGATTGTTAAATGACGGATTTCCAAGCGCTACTGATTGCTGATAACTAATTACGGATTGCCCATTTTCCTACCTTCGCCGCTATGGACAAACGCTTGTTTTTACTGGATGCCTATGCTCTTATTTTCAGAGCGTATTATGCACTCATTCGCAATCCAAGAATCACCTCCAAAGGAAAAAATACCAACGCACAATTTGGTTTCACCAATACAATAATTGATCTGATCAAAAACCAAAAGCCCACACACATGGCTGTGTGTTTTGATACGGCAGAACCAACAGAGCGTCACACTGATTTTACAGAGTATAAAGCCCACAGGCAGGAAGCACCTGAAGACTTAACGGCTGCAATTCCTGATATAAAAAGAATCATCAGTGCACTGAATATTCCAATTATCGAAAGTCACGGCTACGAAGCCGACGATGTGATTGGAACATTGGCCAAGCAGGCAGAAAAATTTGATTACGATGTATACATGGTTACACCCGATAAAGACTATGGGCAGCTGGTGAGTGATAAAATAAAAATTTATAAGCCGGGCTACCAGGGCGGGGAAGTTGAAATTATGGGACCGAAAGAAGTTTGTGAAAAATGGTGTATCGAATCGGTTGATCAGGTAATTGATATCCTGGGTTTGATGGGAGATGCTGTTGATAACATCCCGGGCATTGCGGGCGTGGGACAAAAAACCGCGTGCAAGCTTTTAACTGAATACAAAACATTGGAAAACGTATTAGCCAATGCAGAAAACATTAAAGGTGCGTTGGGTGAAAAAATCAAGAAGGGAAAGGATGATGCGGTAATGTCGAAGAAACTTGCAACGATCATCGTGTCTGCTCCTGTCCAGTTTCATGAAGAAGATTTTTTGATCAAGGATTGGAATAAGGAAGCATTGAAGGAGGTTTTCAACGAACTCGAATTTAAAACAATTGGAAGAAGGTTACTCGGTGATGAATTTGATGGTGCGGGAGCAGTAAAGAAAGCAGCAAATGGTGTTCAGGCAGATTTGTTTGGCAATGCTGTTGAAAGAGAAGAGGAGCAGGAAATCATTTCTGTCGTTCAACCCGGAAAAAATATCACCAACACACCACATGAATATGAATTAGTTCAAAGTGAATTAGAATTCAAATCCTTGATCGACGAATTGAATAAGAGCCAGGAAATTTCTTTCGATACAGAAACGACAAATATTGATGCCAACGATGCTGATTTAGTTGGGCTGAGCTTTTGTGTTGTGCAAGGAAAAGGATGGTATGTGCCGGTCCCGCCTGATGATATGAACGAAACAAAAAGAATTCTTTCCCGTTTTTCTTCTTTGTTCGGTGACCAGAACAAAACATGGATTGGACACAACATCAAATATGATTTACTGATGTTGAAATGGTATGGCTTTGAGATTAAAGGAAAAATATTCGACACCTTACTTGCACATTCTTTAATTGACCCGGACGGAAAAGGAAATATGGATTGGCTTAGTGCAAAATACCTGAACTATGAACCGATCCATATTGAAGAATTGATTGGCAAGAAAGGAAAGTCGCAAGGCAATATGAAAGATGTTGAATTGGAGAAGATCAAAGAATATGCGGTTGAAGATGCTGATGTAACACTGCAATTCAAAGACATCTTCATTCCTAAAATGCAGAAATGCGACGTGCAAAAAGTTTTCGAGGTCGTTGAAAACCCTCTTGTTCCTGTTTTAGCTGATATGGAATATGAAGGCGTGAAAATTGACGTTGAGTTTTTGAATGAATACTCTAAAGTTTTAGAGATAGAAGCAAGAGTTCACGAAGAAAAAGTATACGAATCTGCAGGCGTTCGTTTCAATCTGGGCTCGCCAAAACAATTGGGAGAAGTTCTATTTGAAAGATTAAAGCTCGATCCAAAGGCAAGAAAAACAAAAACCGGTCAATATGCAACGGACGAAAACGTATTGCGCAAATTAGCAGTGGTCCATCCCGTTGCTGACGATATATTGGCTTATCGCGAATACACAAAACTTCGCTCCACATATGTTGATGCGTTGCCATTACTGATCAATAAAAAAACAGGAAGGGTTCACACAACCTACGGACAAGCGGCGGTTGTAACCGGGAGGCTGAATAGCAATAATCCTAACCTTCAAAACATTCCAATCAAAACCGAGAGGGGAAGGGAAATCAGAAAGGCATTCATACCAAAAGATGAAAATCATGTGTTGGTAAGTGCCGATTATTCTCAAATTGAATTAAGAATTGTTGCGGCACTCAGCGGTGATACGGTAATGTGCGAAGCATTCCGGCAAAACAAAGATGTGCACACGGCAACCGCGGCAAAAGTTTATGGTGTGGAAGAAGAAGCCGTAACGAAAGAAATGCGTCGCAAGGCAAAGAGTGTCAACTTCGGAATTATTTATGGACAAGGTGCATTTGGTCTTGCAGAGAATCTTGGTATTAGCAGAACAGAAGCAAAAACCATTATTGATAATTACAAAAAAGAATTCGCGGGTATCACAAAGTATATGGACGACAACATCAACTTTGCAAGAGAACACGGATATGTTCAAACTGTGATGGGGCGCAAACGATGGTTGCGTGATATCAACTCAAGCAATTTCACTGTTCGGGGTTATGCAGAGCGAAATGCAGTAAACTCCCCCATACAGGGCACTGCTGCCGACATGATCAAACTTGCCATGGTGAAAGTGCATCGTTCATTAAAGGAAAAAGGATTCAAATCAAAAATGATTTTGCAGGTTCATGATGAATTGGTTTTTGATGCCGCTGTCCAGGAAGTTGAAGATTTGAAACTCCTTGTCATTGAATGCATGCAATCAGCAATGAGTTTGCCAAACGGTGTTCCTGTTATTGCAGAAGTTGGAAACGGTGTAAATTGGTTGGAAGCACACTAAAAATTTTGCAGGGTTTTTGAACAAACAAAGAATGGAACAAATTCAACCGACAATCTATTATTGTTACGATGCTTATTGCGGATGGTGTTATGGCTTTAGTCCAATCATTTCACAAATAAGCGAAGAATATAAAGACAAACTTGCCTTTGATGTATTATCGGGAGGAATGATCTTGCCTGAAGAACCAACGCATTTCGCTGCGATGGCCCGGTATATTCAAGGCGCCTATAAGAGAGTTGAAGAGATTACCGGTATCCGGTTCGGAGAGGATTTCTTGTGGCATGTATTTCACCCGGATGAAACGGATTGGTTTCCCGATTCAACCAAGTCCGCCATCGCTATGTGCATCTTCAAAGAATATTACCCTGATAAAGCCGTGTTCTTTGCAAAGGATCTGCAATATGCGCTGAATTATGAGGGAAGAGATTTAACTGATGATGAAGCGTATCGTCATTTACTTCACAAATGGAATATTCCCGAAGAAGATTTTTATTCCAAACTCAAAAGTGAAGAATACAAAGACAAAGCTTACTACGAATTTGCCTTGGTAAAACAATTACAGGTAACAGGGTTTCCCGCAGTATTGATGCAGGTAACCGATTCAAAATTTTATTTGCTTGCAAGCGGTTTCACCGATTATGAAACTCTCAAAGGAAGAATTGAAAAAGTGTTATCAGAGATTTCTGTGAAATGAGCGGCTACCGGTTAAAACCTCATCTCACCATTACCCCTGTTAAAGTTGCTGTTTCTGGTGTTTTGATTATTTGTTCTTGCAGTGCCCTTTCCAAAATTTCGCAGGTTGTAAGTAAAGGTCAACATTGCAAAGCGGCGAAGGACGACATTTTGCACATCCTGAATTCCAATGCCCGGTTGCACGTTTCTTGTAATACTTTGATTTTGTCCCAACACATCAAATACATTCAGCTTTAATTCTCCACGCTGATTCTTTAAAAACTTTTTGCCCGCTCCCATATTCCACAAAAAATAATTCTGGTTGAATCCCTGGGTATAACCCGATGTTAACTCATTGGTCAAATCAGTTTGATAAAACCATCCTTTTTTCGAAAGAAGATTTAATTGCGCACTTGCGGTGTGTGAAAAATAATTCGTGTTGCTATTGCTTTTTGCAGTTGTAACATCGCTTTGAACCCGGTTGAAATTGGCTGAATAAGAAATTGTAAAATCAACATACTGGCTAATGTTACTTGCAATTACAACACCGGAAGTGTAGGTAATCGATTTGGTCATCAATTCAACCCGGTTATTAATACCCGGCAATTTATTGTAGGTAACACCGCCATTAAAATTGAGTTGCGATTTAATTGGTTTAATTGGAATGGCGAAGGTCAAAAACGAACGAAGACTCAAATACCCGTTCATATTAATCGGCTGAGTTAATTGCTGGCCTCTGAACAAGGTATCGCCATGCGTAATAATTGAATCACCTAATACAGGAATGTAAGTAGCATTCGTGATGTAGTTTTTTGCATTTTGCAAAAAGATGTTTGCAACAAACAACATTCCCTTACCAGGATTTGTGAAGGTGTAGCGTGTACTTAATAAATTGTTCGTTTGCTGAGCAAGATTTGGATTACCCAAAACAACATACGGAGCATTTGACACCTTATCTACAACGTCTTGCAACTGTGTTACAGATGGTTGATTTTCGGAAGCCCTGTAGAACACTCTAAGACTGCTTCTTGTTGAAAGCTTCAGCCTCAGCATGGCGTTTGGCAGAATATTGTCGAACGTTTTATGCAATGTGTATTCATAAGGAAATACTTCCTGGCTGCTTAAATCAGAATGCTGGTAGTTGGCGCCGAAAGAAATTTGATTATCACGGGTGCCATAACGGTAAGAAACGCCGCCGTTCTGGGTTTTATAAATGCTGTTGAATTTGCTTGACAGGCTATCATCGAAGCGGCTGTACTTGTTATCTGCACCCATAAAAAATGTTTCCTGGTCCGCCTTGCTGTTGGAATAAGTTGGATTGTAATTGAGTTGCAATTGGGAAGTTTTGCCTATCGGTTCTGTGTAGGCAAGGTTTCCCGCAATTTGATAGCCGCTGTTGGTTTGTGGAACATACTCATTAATAGTAGAATCAGACCCGGTTGAAAACGTGTGATAGCTTTGATCCAAATAGTTTTCACCATCCCTTTTGTTGTAAGAACTGTTTAAATTAATAGAAACAGTTCTCCCCTTTTTAGGAAAAGCATGACGATACAAAATTGTGTTGTTCAAATTATTTCCTGATGTTTTTGCATCGGATGCACTACCTATGGAATTGAGCGGTGTACTGTTCTTCAAAAAATTTGTCAACAGATCATTACGATTTGTGTTGTTTGACTGAAAACCTAAGCTTGGTATAATGAGTAATTCGTTTGCAGAGTCAATCTTATAATCAAATCGCATATTGACGCGATGGTTATAATTATTACTTGTTGAATTTGTTGTGTCAGCATTATCGTTTGCTGAAGAATAATATTGGGTGTTGGTGATTTGTTGCGTAATATTTTTTTGATTGTTGAAGAAATAACTTCCTGTTATCTGGACTTTCTTTCCCCAATTATCTGCATAATTCACTCCAAAAGAGTTAGTTGTATTAATACCACTCTGATTGCCTACAAGAAAATTGGAATTGGCACCGAAACCGCCAAACCCGCCTCCCCCGCGTTGTGCGCCTCCGCCTCCGCCACCACGCTGACCTCCGCCACCTCCACGAAATCCGCCGCCGCCGCCACCTCTTTGTCCACCATTGTTTGAAACGCCTAACAAATCCTGCGTAGCGAAATTTTGTTGGTTGATGTTGTTGAAATTTCCAACCAAAGAAATTTTTCGATCGCCATGAAGCATTGTCGTGTTCCCACCTGCATTGTACCGGCTGTTTGTTCCATAACCAGCAAACACACGACCGAATTGTCCATTGCGCATATTGGCTTTGGTTATGATGTTGATGGATTTTTGCGTATTGCCATCATCAAAACCCGTAAACTGTGCCTGGTCACTCAAGCGGTCAAAGACCTGGATTTTATCAATCACCTCGGCTGGCAGATTTCGTAAGGCTGCTGTTGCATCATCTCCGAACAGGTCACGACCGTCAATGGTTACCTTCTGAACATTTTCTCCGTTTGCAGTTACCTGCCCGTTTTGAACTGTAATGCCGGGCATCTTTCGAACAAGGTCTTCTGCATTGGCATCAGGGTTTACCTTATACTGGCTTGCATTGAATTGTATAGTGTCCTGTCTTTGGGTGACAGGAGAAACGGTTGTTTGAATAATTACAGTAGCAAGATCTGCATTAGACTTGATGGCTGCACCAATTTTAAGTGTAACATCTGCAGTATCAACAGCAATAATCCGGGAAACAGAATTATAACCCACATATGAAACCGAAAGCAGGAAACTGTCCTTCTTTAATCCTGAAAAAACAAAACGTCCTAAAGAATCGGTTATTGAACGGTGTCTTGAAGAGTCGGATAAACTGCTTAGTTGAACGGTTGCGCCACCCAGTGGTTTTTTCGTTTGTTGATCGGAAACCATTCCACTAACGGTTCGGTTTTGTGCTTGCGAGAAAGCGAAGATGAAAAGAGCAAAACACACAAAGAGTAATCTTCTGGCCATAACTAAAATATTCTGTCCTACGGTGCAAAGTTCCCACAAACCATGCCTTATCAAAACCAATTGAGGTTAATTAATGCTAATAAATCACAGTTCGCTTGTTCAGCATTAAGGATTTAAGAAGAGTGATTCAGCATCGTCAATTTTTCGGTTTCAATCTGCAAAAAATTGAACTCGTGAACTATACTTATCTTGCAGCCCCAAAATTTACAGTATGGAGTATACAAGAATTGTAGCCGTAACCGGAATGCCCGGTTTGTATGAAGTATTGAACAGCAAAACCGATGGTGCTATCGTTCGTTCTTTAGACGATAAAAGCACAAAATTTGTTTCTTCCCGCGTTCATAATCTTTCTCATTTGGAAAGCATTGAAGTGTATACGATAAGAGAAAACGTTTCATTGACAGATGTGTTTACGGCAATGAAAAACAGCAATGAGAACCTGCCTGATGCAAAAGACAACAAAGCAGTAAAATCTTATTTCGAAAAAGTATATCCGGATCTGGATTTTGAAAGAGTGTATTCAAGCGATATGAAGAAAATGGTGAAGTGGTTTGAAGCATTGCAAAGCAATAAGGTTGACTTTACTGCAAAGCCGGAAGAGGAAAATGAAACCGAGGAAGTAAGTGCCGAAGAAAATTCTGCAGGGCAAACAGCGGAGGCTAAAAACACAAAAGCAAAGAAACCGGCTCCCACCGGGGAGGCAGAAACTGCTAGCGAAGAAGAAAAACCAAAGCGTGGCCGCAAGAAAAAAACAGAGGAATAATTATTGTTGAATGTTTCGAAACTTGAGTTGGTGGAGGTCCGCTCTCTTAAGTTTCACGTTTTATGGCGCACAAAAATATTGTTGTATGCAAGAACAGGAATTACAATACACGGCACAAATCACAAGCATTCCAAGAAATTATCTTCCCAAAGATTTTAAAATAACGGACTGGCCTGCGCTGGAGCCCTATTTTAAAGAATTGTTGGAGCGTTCAATCAACTCAAAACAAGAACTGGAAAAATGGCTGGCAGACGTTAGTGAGTTGGAAGCCGTGCTTGGTGAAGATGCCGCATGGCGACAAATTAAAATGACTTGCGACACTGAAAACAAAACACTGGAAGATGCCTTCACTTATTTTGTGATGGAAATTCAACCCAAGGTTCAACCTTATGCCGATAAAATCAATCGCAAGCTGGTTGAAAATAAGTTTACCAGTGAACTGACAGGCGATGCATACAAAGTGTATTTGCGCAATGTCAAAAAAAACATTGAACTCTTTCGGGAAGAAAATATTCCATTGCAGGCCGACATTGCGGTGCTGGCTCAACAATATGGAGTGATCTCAGGCAAAATGACCGTTACCGTACAGGGACAAGAATATACACTTCAGCAGGCTGCAAAATTTTTAGAAAACCACGACCGGGAATTAAGAGAAGAGGTTTACAGAAAAATAAATGATCGAAGGCTTCAGGATAAAGACCAAATGAATGATCTGTTCAGCAAATTGCTGGACAAAAGAAATAAAGTGGCAAAAAATGCAGGCTTTGAGAATTATCGTGATTACAAGTTTGCCGACCTGGGAAGATTCGACTACACCAAAGAAGATTGTTTTCAATTTCAGGACGCGGTAAAGCAGAGTGTCGTTCCGTTGGTTGATTTTATTTACGATCGCAAAAGACAAAAACTGGGATTGCAGTCTTTGCGTCCCTGGGATACAGAAGCAGAGCCGCAAGGAATTAAACCATTGCACCCGTTCTCAAGTGGCGAAGAATTAGTTCATAAGACCATTGAATGCTTCAACCTTCTCAATCCATTTTTCGCAGACTGCTTAAAGAAGATGAAAGAAATGGGAAGACTGGACCTGGAAAGCAGGAAAGGAAAGGCCCCGGGTGGTTATAATTGTCCCTTGCCAGAAACCGGCGCTCCATTTATTTTCATGAATGCAGCAGGACAAATGGGTGATGTAACGACGATGGTTCACGAAGGCGGCCATGCTGTGCATTCATTTCTTGCACACAATTTACCTCTTACTGCATTCAAGGAATATCCAATGGAAATTGCCGAGGTAGCAAGCATGACAATGGAACTGTTTACCATGGATTATTGGGATGTGTTTTTTGATAATGCAGAAGATTTAAGAAGAGCAAAAGAGCATCAGTTGGAAAGAGTGATCACTATTTTTCCATGGATTGCAACAATTGATAAGTTTCAGCATTGGGTTTATGAAAATCCAAACCATACATTGGACGAAAGAGAAGAGAACTGGAGAAAAATTTTAAATCAATACACTTCAGTTGCTCTGGATGTTTCAGGCCTGGAAGAGTATCGAAAATTTTCCTGGCAGCGTCAATTGCATTTGTACGAAGTACCTTTTTATTACATTGAATACGGAATTGCACAATTAGGTGCTATTGGTTTGTGGAAGCAGTTCAAAGAAAATAAAGACAGTGCGATCAACAATTATATCAATGCTTTGAAATTAGGGGGAACAAAAACACTTCCCGAATTGTACGAAGCTGCAGGATTAAAATTCAGTTTTGCCCCGGATTATATTAATGAGCTGATGTTGTTTGTTCAACAGGAGATGGAGAAGGTTACCCGTCCAGGAAATTCGTGATCCGAACCGGCAGTTAGATCAATTCAAAAATAAAAACCCATTACTGTCACTCTGAGCTTGTCGAAGAGTGACATTTGTTTTTTGGTAAAACCATACAGTAGTTATTAAATCAAAACCTCAAAATCATCCGCATCTCTCCAAAACTGAAATTTCTCCCTGGTTTCTTTCAAATGATTTTTATCCAGTTGAAGGCTGAATACTTCTTCTTCATCAACCCTATGATATAAAATTTTTCCGAGAGGGTCAATCACCATGCTATCACCGCTGTGATAAATATTGTTGCCGTCATTGCCTACGCGGTTCAATCCAACAACATAACACTGATTTTCGATGGCCCTTGCCTGCAGCAAACTTTTCCATGCGGTGTTCCTTCGCTCCGGCCAGTTGGCAACATAGACCAAAACATCGTATTCAAAATTTCTTTCCTCATCAAACTGCTGTCGCGACCAAACAGGAAAACGAAGGTCATAACAAACCATAAGATTGATCTTCCATCCATTCACCGATGCGATCAATCGTTGAGTGCCTGCAGTGTAATGTTTGTCTTCTTCACCGTAGGCAAACAAATGTCTTTTATCATAAACACCAAATTTCCCGTCGGGTAACATCCAGATAAGACGGTTGAAATATTTGCCATCTTCTTCAATTATTAAACTGCCGGTGAGAATTATTTTTTTTGATGCTGCAATTTTTTTCATCCACTGCACCGTAGGTCCATCCATTTTTTCCGAAAGCCGTTCGGGGTTCATGCTAAACCCGGTGCTGAACATTTCGGGCAAAATCACAATTTGCCTTGAAGATGGAATGGCTTTTATTTTTTCCTCCAGCATTTTCAGGTTGGCATCTTTATCCTCCCAATGCAAATGGGTTTGAATTAACGTAAGATCAAGCAGCATAGTGCAAAGCAAGAAAAATAATTGTAACGGCGAGGGTTTCACCATTCGATTTTTAAAAATATTTATGGTAAAGCAATGATGCAAAACCATTGTGCAGCTCAGTTATTTCGTTTATCTTTTGGAGCAGAAGCCGCCATTAAAAAACCGCATATGCCAAAGCTGAAAAAACTACTGATCATTTCTTTTTCAGTATTGTTTGTGATCATTTGCCTGAACATTGCAGGATATTATTATTCAGCTTCTTTTTCGAAACAAAGAGAAGTTGCGGAGTCGGGACATAATATTTCAGCTTACCAGCAGGTGTTAATTCAACAATTGTCAAGAAAAATCTCGGTTATCTCTATTCATCACTATTTTTCGGAAGATCAGTTTCAACAACAAAAAAATGAGACCAACGATTTAATCAGGGAAACCACTGCCAACCAAAATGTTCTGGGAAACCTTATCAGGGAGGTTCCAGGCCGGTTTCAAAATCTTCAACCAGAATTTCAAAAAACGGTAGTTGCATTCAGTAACATTCATTCTTTTGCAAATATCCAAATGGCCCAGGATCCAGGCAAGCGGCAGGAAGATCCTGAAATGCAAAAACAACTCTTAGCAAATGAGGCGGCGTACATGGCCGCAATGAAAAATATCAATCACGGCTTCATTGGGTTTGAAGAAAATGTTGAGCACAACCTGAATAAAGTAAAAGACGCAATGATTAGTTCATTGTTCACGGCATTAATCATTCTGGCCATAGTGCTGATTATACCCATTGTAAAGCTCAATGTAAAAGCAAACGAAAAGCTCCAGGCCTCGCTCAACGAAATAAAAAAAGCACAGCAGGCAATTAAATCATCAGAACAGAAATACCGCCACCTCTTTGAGTCGAATCCGCTGCCTATGTACATTTTTGATGTTGAGACCTTGCGCTTCCTGGAAGTAAATGAAAGAGCAGTACAATATTATGGCTTCAGCCGGGAAGAGTTTTCCAACATGTCTATTCTTGACATTCGCCCGGAAAGAGAAAAAGGAAGAGTTCAAAATGTTATACCCGAAATAAAGGACAACGATCAAATGCATGTGATGGGCCGATGGGTCCATCAAAAGAAAAATGGCGAAGAAATGATCGTTGAGATCATAACCCATAAAATTGATTATCACAACAGGGAAGCACTGCTGGTATTGTCAAATGATGTGACCAAAAACATCCGGCTGCAGCAACAATTACTGGAAGAGAAAATTGCAAAGCAAAGAGAAATTGCAAAGGCAACACTCTCGGTCCAGGAAAAAGAGAGAAATGAAATTGGAAAGGAACTCCATGATAACGTCAATCAAATTCTCACTTCTGCAAAGCTGCATATGGAGCTTATTGAAAGTTTTGGAGCTGAGAAACATTTACCCAAAGGGATTGAACTGGTTGATACTGCAATAAAGGAAATAAGGAGACTTTCAAAATCCCTGGTGCCCCCAACTTTAAATGACATGGGACTGTTGCCTTCAATAGAGGACATTTGCGAGAACATGAATATTCTTGGCTCCATGTCCATAACTTTTACTCCTATAAATTTTGATGAAGACCGCTTTGAAAATGATTTTAAGCTTACGCTTTTTCGAATTGTACAAGAGCAATTGACAAACATCGTAAAGCATGCAAATGCAAGTGAAGTTGAAATTACTTTGGAACAAAAACCGGAGCTTATTCAATTGCTTGTGGAGGACAATGGCAAAGGATTTAATAAGATGCAAAAAAGAAGAGGCATTGGCATCAATAACATCATCAACCGTGCAGATGTTTATGGCGGGGTAGTTACAATCAACACAGCCGAAGGCAAAGGTTGCACACTGGATGTCCGCTTTCCTGTGAAGGAAAAGGAAGCACAAATTTGTGGCTGAGTTTTTTAGATCAGTTATCTGAATTTCCTTTTCTGCGTCTAATCAATTTCTTTACCTCATCGGAACAATGATCAATAATTTGATCAATGATTTGATGTACCTGGTTAGTGTGTAAAGGCTTGGTGACAAATCCTGCATTAAAATTTCTTGCAAAACTTTCATCCCACGGCAATGTTGAAGTCGTAAATAAGACTGCGGGCACTTCGGAAAATTCTTCAAGGCTTCTCAACCGTCTCAGGGTTTCTTTTCCATTCAAACGCGGCATATTGATATCAATAATAAAAAGGCAGGGAGCAGCTTGAAAAGGATTTATTGATTCAATGTAAGAAAGCATTTCAATTCCATCCCTGAAAGTAAGAAGTTCAATACTTCGCGAATAAATTGAGAAGGCCTCGCTTACCAGTTCGATATCATCAGGATCGTCATCTGCGTACAATACGAGATTTTTTGGTGGCAGGGATTGTGTCATAAAGTGGCTTGTTCCACAAATATGAAAAAAATAAAGTTGCCACGATAAAAAAATACAAATCCCGTTATTTTTTGTTCTTGCCGCCGCTCAAATCCCTGATATGAATTTGTTCAAGGTAAGGCTGGAGAATTTCTGTGTCTTCAGAGGTAATAAGTTGATCGATCGTTTTGCGGTATTGTTTATAAAACACTTCAACGTAAAAACCATGAAGTTGAAAGAGAACGATTGTTTGTTTATTGATTTTTCTTTTGCCAACATAAACACCGTGCTTGTGCAAAATTTCAAACTGTAATTCCTGTGGCAAATCGATAAACTCCGCTAAAGAAAGGGCCTTCTTTGTCATGCTGGTTAAGGTTGAATGTGCAAAGATGATATAGAATCTACGGATTAACAATTCCTGAGACCGGATTCGTTGAAAAGAAAATTTTATCGAAGGTATTTTTCATCTTCATGCAAACCGATGATCATTCAACAACGGATAAAAAAGAAAAACAAAGCGAACGAATCAATTGGTAATTATAATTTCAGTCGCAGCAATTCCCTTTGATAATCGTACTGTAAATCTTCGTGCATGGTGGCAATAGCGGCTTCAACTTTTTTTATTTGTGCCGCGTAAATTTTGGTTAGTGCAGTGCTCTTTTTCCATTGAAGGTTCAGTCCTCTGAAATTGGTAAGATAATGAAGCAAAATTTCTGTCTCGGCCGTTTTGCTTCCCGTGTATCGAATATATTTGTTTGCAGTTCTTAAAATTTTGCGGATTGTTTTTTTAGCGAAATAAACATTGGAAGTATTTACCTGTGTGAAGCCTTCATCGATTTCCTCTTTGACGTTGTTGATATAATTGGAAAGGTCGTTTTCTTCAAACAATAAATAACTAAGTAATTCTTTATTTTCTTTCTTGAAACGTGCCAACCTCTGGCATATTTCAACCAGCTGTTTTTTTTCAAGTTCTTTTAGCTGTTGCTTTATTTCATTTACCGAAGCCGGCTTCATTGTTTCAAATTTAGGATTTACCCATTTTCGGTGTCATCAACATCGGCTTCAATTATTTGATAATGCATGGCGTGGGGCAATGGCTTGATGGGATAATTATGATAGGTTGACCACAACTTTGTAAAGGATGCACCATAGTACAAGATCAACGCAGTGTAAAAAACAAAAAGCAACAATAAAACAATGGAGGCTGAGGTGCCGTAAAGAGTGTTGATATTGCTGTAAGTAAGTAACCAGTGTAAAACAATTTTGCCAATGTTAAATAAGATGCCGGTGAGGAATGCCCCTGCAAATGCTACTTTCCAGTCAGGTCTTCCATCGGGCAAATATCGAAACACGATAGTAAACCAAAGTGTGACGATGATAACAGAGGTAACATAATTCAATGCAGAACTGAAATAAAAAGAAAGTGCCGGCGAAAGCTCAAGAATATACCTGCCCACGAAAGCCTGTGCACCGTCTGCCAACAAGCCAATGACAAATAATAACCCTGCAATGAGAATCACAGCTATGGATTGCAATCTTGATTTCAGAGTTTTAAGCACGCCAACCCGGTGCACCGGTCTTATTTTCCAAATTTGATTTATGGAACTTTTGATGACTTTAAAAAGCGTGGTTGCAACAAAAAGCAAAAAAATAAATCCTCCTGCAATGATCCACCCCGTGTGAGCAAGTTTGTGAAGTGCGCGCAGAACATCAACAAGCTGGTTTACTGCTTCATGACCGAGTATATTGGAAAGACTATGAAATAATTGAGGCCTGATTTGTTGCGGGTCTAAAATCAATTTTAGTGATTGAATGATGATGACAAGAATAGGGGGCAATGCAAACGTTGTAAAAAAAGCGGTTGCCCCCGCCATGCGCAGAGGATCGTTTGCCAATAATTCAACTAAAGAATCCTTGAGCATTTTTAAAAACGAAAGCAATGGGCTGGTGGCTTTGCTTGTCATAGCGTGCTAAAGATAAGCGCAGAAGCTCAAGCAATGCTCAATAGAATTATTAAGCGGACAAGTAACTGACCCAAGGAAGGGTGATCGTAGTAATTCAGTTGACCACCTGAAAGAATAACCGGAGCATCAACTGCAATTATTTATGCGGCGGATTGATTTGCGGTATTTCGTAAAGATCGCCGTCGGAGAGTATGTGAATTTTTAGATCTCTTGCAGTAACGGGCTTGTCTTCTGAAAATTCAGAAATGTTGGAGGCCGTAATTCCAAATCCGTCGACAATAATTACAAGACTATTGCCGACCACACGCATTTCAGTACCCTTCGTTACAACAATTGCCGTATCCTCCTCAATGCCGATGCCAACACTCGTTGGATTTGTTACAATGGTTTGCGCCAAACGGATCAAACGGCTTCGATTAATAAAATGGGTATCGATACAAACATCTTTCAAAAACTCAAGCCCGGTAGTTACTTTAATGTCGCCGCCCAACTCCTGTACTTTTTCATTGCCCGCATAAATCATTGGTGTTGATAAAGCCATTGCGCCTGCACTGGTGCCGCCAATGACAATAGGCTCATTGATGTAGCGGTATTTTAGGGCAGTAAGAAAATAAGTGCCCCCGTAAGTTGCCGTTAGTTTTAACTGATCGCCGCCCGCAAAGAAAAACGCATCTGCATTTTTGATTCGTTCAAGCATTTGGTCTTCATTCAAATCTTTGCGCGATGTGTGATGAATCTGCCCAATGTTTGTTATCCCGATTTTTTCAAAAACTTTTTGATACTCTTTAAACATTTCGGCGGGCTCACTGCTAGCTGTTGTGATTACCTCCACGCGAGGGTCACGTTTATGTGTCGCGTCCCTGAATGTTTGCAACACTTCAAGCTTAATAAAGTCTGAGGGCTTCTTTTTATCATGCGGCTCATCCTGGCCCTTGTTTTCATGACCGCCAATAACCACCAAAATCCCAGCGGGAACCGGGCAATGATTTTCCTGAAGCTTCATTGAAGAACCTGGCAGTTTTTTTGTTCGTTTTGATTTCATCTGTTGAATTTTAGCCAACAAATGAGTTGCAATTTTTAAACCATGCAAATCTTGCAGAGCTTAGGAAAAATGCAGCAAAATAGTTCCTGCAATGCCAAGGACAGCACCAATAACTGCAGCCACAGCATCCATTACTTCGTAATGGCCTTTGCCGGTAAATTTTGAAAATAATTCAAACCCATAACCGATGATTGCAGAAAAAAGAAGCGCAAGAATTGAGGACACTAACAAATGAAAATGCAGCAGGTAAAAAAAGAAACTTTGCAGCACTGCCCCCATTGCAATGCCAACAAAAAAATGCCTCCATTTATCTTTTGGAATTTTCATTTGAAGAAAGCTGCGAATTTATTTAATTAAGTTGCTAAACGTTTCAATAATTGTTGTATAACCCATCCATGTCATTACAGCCACTACAATCCATCCGCAAAGCTGCATCCACACAGGATGTTTATAGCCTTTCATCAATTTTGATTTTGTTGCAGCAATTAAAATGATGGCTAAAGCAACCGGAAGAATCAAACCATTGATGGCACCTGCAAAAATCAATAACTGTTTTGGGCGCCCGATAGAAATAAAAATGATGGTTGAAAGAACAATAAATATTGAAATGAACAACCGCTCATATTTTATAAACAAAGGATGAAAGGTTTTAAAAAAAGAAACAGAAGTGTAGGCTGCGCCAATCACAGAAGAAATTGCAGCACTCCAAAGAACAACACCGAAGATTCTCAAGCCAATTTGTCCCGCTGCCGATTGAAACACTGTCGCGGCAGGATTGTTTTTATCCAATGGTATTCCCTGCATTACCACTCCAACAACAGCCAGGAATAAAATGTAGCGCATCAGGGTTGAAATTAAAATTCCGCTGACAGCACTTTTGTTGATTTGATGAATGTTTTCCTTTCCTTTTATGCCTGCATCCAACAAACGGTGCGCGCCCGAAAATGTAATGTAGCCACCAACTGTTCCGCCAACAATGGTAAGGATTGCAGCTGCACTGATTTTTTCGGGGATGAACGTGTGGTGCACGGATTGAATAAGGGGAGGGTGAGCCGCAAAAGCAATAATGAGTGTTAATAAAATTTTTACCCGTTCCTAAAAACGGTGTAAGTGTGTCAAGCATTTTGCCGGTCTCTCTTATCCAAAATAAAACAAGAGCAATAATGCAACTTATCGCGGCTCCCTTTTCAAAACTCAATCCCGTTAAAACATTTACTCCCAAACCGCAACCTGCAATGTTGCCAATGTTAAATGCAAAACCACCAATGATTACAAGTGCCGACAAAAAAAACCCAAGTCCTGGAAGTAATTTATTCGAAAGATCCTGCGCCCTTAATTCGCTGATGGTAAGAACGCGCCACGTGTTGAGCTGCGCGCCTATATCAAGTAAAACAGAAACCAAAATTACAAAACCAAAGCTTGTTTTTAATTGCTCGGTAAATGTTGATGTTTGGGTTAGAAAACCGGGACCAATAGAAGAATTGGCCATTAAGAAAGCAGCTCCAAAGCTTGCTGTGAAAAGACTGAACTTAAATTGTTTCAGGACTGGTTGCTTTTAATGCTTGATGAATCTTTTTTGCGAAGCTCACGGCATGCCTGCCATCACCATGAATGCAAATTGTTTCTGCAACAATTGGAATTGTATTTCCTGAAACCGCAGTTACGGTTCCCTGTTTTACCATTTGCAAAACCTGTTGTATGCATTGCTGTTCATCTTCAATTAATGCATTTGACTGGGAACGTGGAGTCAATGAACCATCATCCTGGTAGGTGCGGTCTGCAAAAACTTCGCTGGCCGTTATTAATCCCAGTGCCTTTGCTTCAGTAATTGAATGACTATTGCTTAACCCGTAAACAACAAATTCTTCATTGAAATCCTTTATCGCCTGGGCGATCGTTCTTGCTATTTGAACATCCCTGGCCGACATATTGTACAATGCGCCATGCGGTTTTACATGGTGCAGTGTTGCCCCTTTTTCCTTTGCAATCAAATCTATTTTAATGAGCTGCTCCAAAACGATTGCGTACAATTTGTCCTTAGACAGGACCATTTCTTTTCTTCCAAAATTTTCTTTGTCATGAAAAGAAGGGTGCGCACCAATTAAAACATTGCATTTCATCGCCAAAGCCATCGTTGATCGAATGGTGTCGCCGTTGCCTGCATGAAAACCACAGGAAATATTTGCAGAAGTAATAAAAGGCATGATGGCTTCATCGTTGCCGATGCCTTCACCGATATCGCAATTCAAATCACAAAGCAGCATGCAGCAGTTCCTCCAATCTGAATTTACATGCAATTTGCAATTGGTTTAAATATTTTTTTTGGTTCACCAGTTTTTTTTGCGCTTCCTCCAACGATGTCAGCTTAAACCGTACCACATCGTTAGGTTTTTTTTGAGCCAGAATAGGGAGATGAGCAGAAATTATATGAGCAATTCTTGGGTAACCGCCGGTGGTTTGATGATCGGCCATCAAAATAATTAGCTGCCCCTTTGGTAAAAGCTGGATCGTACCAAAGCTTACTGCAGATGAGACCAACTGTTCTTCAGTGTTTGCAAAAAGTTTTTGTCCTGCAAGGCGATAGCCCATGCGGTCTGCTTCGTTGGTAATCTGAAACCAGTGTTCCGAAAAACTTTCCCGTGCATCTTTGGTAAGCCAGTGCCATTCGCTGCCAATGATAAATTCAATTTCATTTCTTGTATCAACCGTATCCTGTGCTTTCCATGGAAGAACTACCAAATCCCTGTTCTTCAAAATATTTGAAACACCAAAATTCTCTTTGCACCCGATAACATCATTTGTCAGTAACGGCCTGCCCTTAAAACCTCCTGCATTTGCTTTTAAATTGGTGCTGTAACTGTTGTTCCATTTTTCAATATTTATTTCATTCAACAAAGACAAATAGCATCTTGCACCCGATTGTAGCTTGCTGAACTTTAAAATTGAATTTTTATTTACCACAATAGGATGATGTAAAGGGACCGGTTGATTGTTGATGGTTGGAAGAAAATCAGCTCCGCAAATGCAAATGATATTTTCCTTTTCAAATAAAATTTGCGATGAAGGAAAATGAAATTCGATCACGGGTGATTTCAACTCTTTGCCAAGGACAGCATTTGATAGTTGTGATGAAAAACAGTCCATTGCACCCGATGGGTTGATTCCAAGGTGTTGCGATCCGCATCTGCCACTGTCCTGGATCGTATCAAGAATTCCGCTTCTTAAAATCTTCAAACTCATCTTCTGTAATTGAATAAAATTTTACTTCATCACCAGGTTCAAACAAAACGGGCTGCGCCAAATCTTTATTAAATAACCGTAATGGTGTTTTGCCAATAATCTGCCACCCTCCCGGTGAATTCAATGGATAAATCCCGGTTTGCCTTCCTGCAATGCCAACTGATCCCGCTTCAACATTCGGTCTCGGCTCTGTTTTTCTCGGCACTTCAATTTGTTCATCCACCAATCCCATGTAAGAAAAACCGGGAATGAAACCCAGCATGTAAACGCGATAAGTTTTTGAAGTGTGAATGGCAATGATTTCTTCGACAGATAAATTCTTCTGTCTGGCTATTTCATAAATGTCCAAAGCATATTTGATTTCATAACAAACGGGGATATCAATTAGCCTTTTTGTGCCGTCAACTGGTTTTGGCTTTTCCTCTGTGATGTTTTCAATTAATTCAGATATTGCTTCAAAGGCTGAATGCTCTGTTGAATAAACTGAAATAACATCATAGTAAACGGTTAGCGAACTGTAAGCCGGAACCAAATCGGTCAGGTAGGGAATGTGAGCATCTTTGATTTGATGATACAGCTGCAAAACTTTTTGATTGGTTTGGTCGTCGATGCTGTTTCCAAAATCAATCGTTAAGGCAGAATCGCCAAGAGGAAACATGGTGTATGGGTGATAAATGCTCATCAACATTGAATGTAGCAAAAGATTCAAACCAGGGAAAAAAATTATAGGTCGATGTGACTCGAATGCACACTTTCTCCAAAGAAAATAGAAGCTTTGTTATCAAAATCGTCTGCAGAATCTGTTGTGTAAAAAAATCGTTTCCCTTCTTTTGAAATTTTGTTTTCGATTTCAGCATGCCGGTATAAATAATCTTTAAGACTATCGGTAACAATTTCCCCTTGTGAAATCAACTTCACATTTTCGGGAAGAAATTTTTCAATTTTCTCTTTTAGTAAAGGATAATGGGTGCAGGCAAGCAAAACTGTATCAATGTTTTTGTTGCGGCTTAAAATTGCATCAACATGTTTTTGAACAAAATAATCAGCGCCTTCTGTATGATGTTCATTGTTTTCAACCAATGGCACCCACATAGGACAAGCCTCCTGTTCAATTTTTACCTGGGGAAAAAACTTTTCAATCTCTATTAAATAGGATTTTGACTGAACAGTTCCGTTGGTGGCGAGAATTCCAATATTTTTTGATTGTGAATAGTTACCGATAATTTCTGTTGTAGGACGTATAACACCCAATACCCTTGCATTGGGATTCAACGATTGCAGGTCTTTTTGTTGGATACTTCGCAATGCTTTAGCCGACGCAGTGTTGCAGGCAAGAATGATCAAAGGACAGTTTTGTTGGAGCAACCATTTTACACATTGCAGCGTGTAACGGTAAACAGTATCGAAACTTCTTGTGCCATAAGGTGCTCTTGCGTTATCACCCAAATACAAATAGTCGTATTGAGGCAATCGGTTTACAAATTCACGAAGAATGGTCAATCCTCCATAGCCTGAATCAAAAACACCAATGGGTTGCATGTGTAAAGCTTAGAATTCAAAGTTAAAAGATCAGGGCTTCGTCTTTACAATCTGCGAAATCAATTTTAAAATCAATTAACGGGTACTCAAAAAAAATCCCGCGATTAAGCGGGATTTTCAATTTATTGTTTAGGAGTACCATTGACCCCGATTGGAGCCTGGGGTGGAACCTTTATGTTTAGTTTTTGCGCTACTGCCGGCAACAAATCGTCAGCAGTAGGTGCTATAATGAAAACTGATTTGTCATATACATGCGTATAGCCTTTTTCTTTCGCTACAGTTTGAATTGCATTCATCACTTTGCGATAAACAGGCTCTAACAGCTGGTTTTGTTTTGCCTGGTAATATTGTTGAGAAATGCTTTGCCAGTTTTGAATTTGATAAGCATCGTTTTGAGCAGTTTGCTGATGCTGTGCCTTTACAGAAACGGGCATGGTCAATGTATCTTTCGAACCAAGAAGGCTGTCTCTGTATTTATAATCTTTAACCAAAGCTGCAAACTGAGAGTTCAAAGAATCGTTCTCAAACTTTTGCATCAAGGAATCAATCTTAGCTGCGTCAGGCATAATTTGAACTACCAGGTTCACATCGATATATCCTGTTTTTTGTGCCATTGCCGCACTTGAAAAAACGATGGCCGCTACAATAAAAAGAAGTTTGAACTTGTTCATGAGGTTGTTTTGTGATTTTATTTATGATAGTTTTTTGGTGGCTTAAGTTGCTTTTAAAAACCAGCTTTTGCAATTGTTTTACTATTTCACTCCCAATTCCTTTAAAACGTCATCGCTTTTTTCGAGTTTGGGGTCGGCAAATATAACCGTAATTCCTTCACTTTTGTCCAAAATGAAGTCATATCCTCGTTGCACTGCTAATTTTTGCACAGCATTATAAACTTTGTTTTGAATAGGCTGAATCAACTCCTGTCTTTTCTTAAAAAGATCACCTTCATAACCGAATCGCTGGCGCTGTAAATCTCTGACCGCCTTCTCTTTTTGAAACAATTGATCTTCCCTTTTTTTCTTAAGATCATCGCTTAACATTACCTGTTCGGCGTCATAGCTTTTATACATTTTATCCAGATCGGCTTGCATATCATCAATTTCCTTTTGCCAGGATTTGGCGATATCATCGAGTTGTGTTTGTGCCGTTTTGTATTCGGGCATCTTGTCCAAAATATATTTTGTATCGATGATGGCGTACTTCTGCGCATTTGCCAAAGAAGCAAAAGAAACGATGCAGGCAAGCAAAAGAATTTTTTTCATGACTTAAGATTTATAATAATTATTCAGGTTCGTAACCCAGCATGAATGTAAACTTGGTGGCGTTCTTCAAACGATTGGCTCCTGGTTCAATGCGATCCAATCCTACTCCATAATCAAATCCCAACAAGCCAAACATTGGAAGGAAGAAACGCATTCCCACACCTACCGATCTGCGTAACCGGAACGGATTGTAATCCTTAAACGAATACCATCCGTTTGCCGCATCAAAGAAAGTTAAGCCATAAATTGTACTACTTGGATTTGTTACCAAAGGATAACGAAGTTCCATTGAGTATTTGTTGAAGATGGTAAAGAAACGGTTTGCGCTTGTTTGATCGGCATTGTTTACAGATGGATTTGAATAATCGAATACAGGGTAACCGCGTAAAGAAATCACATCATATCCCAACAAACCATAGCTGTTTGTCAAGCCATCACCACCCAGCTGAAATCTTTCAAATGGAGAGAAATCAAGTTTTTGATTGTAGCGTCCCATGAAACCATACTTTGCTGCCATCTTCAAAACAAACTGGTGGTCTTTGTTCTCGCCTGTTCCTTTTCCGATTGGAACATACCATTCAGCATTAAAACGCCATTTGTGGTATTCAGGATTTTTGTAAGGATCTTTTGAATTTACCAAACCCGGATTCAAAAGAGAATAAGGCGGGGTAAACTGAACGCTTGCTGAAAAATTTGATCCGCTTCGTGGGAATGTTGGATCAAATACAGAGGAACGTTGCAATCCTAATTTGAAACTTACACTGGTTGAAGTTCCATTGCTCATCCCCTGGAAAATCGGATAATTGCGCAGGCTATATTTTGTATAGTTCACAGAATAAATCAAGCTGAAAAAGTCATCAGGCCAGTTTAATGATTTGCCCAGTGAAACAGACACCCCCGTGGTTTTTAAATAATTCGTATCTGATTTTGCCTTATCGAACTGCCCGGTTAAATAATCATAAGCATTGGAAAATTTGCTATGATACAATGCAACAGTCAAAGAGTTTCTTTTCTTTCCCCCGAGCCATGGCTCCGTGAAAGAGAAATTGTAAGAGCTGTACGCACGGCCGTTTGACTGATAGCGCAAACTCAATTTTTGTCCGTCGCCCTGTGGCAATGGATCCCAGGCTTCTTTATGCAGAATATTTTTAATGGAGAAGTTATTGAAGGTAACACCAAGTGTTCCAGTCAAGCCAACACCGCCGCCCCAACCGGCAGAAAGTTCCAGCTGATCAGACGATTTTTCTTCAAGGTTCCAGTTGATATCAACCGTTCCATCTTCCTGGTGAGGAACAATATCGGGATTGATTTTCTCCTGATTGAAATATTGCAATCCTGCGAGTTCTCTTTGTGAACGGATCAAATTTGTGCGGCTGAACAAATCACCGGGATAAGTTCTCAACTCCCGACGGATAACATAGTCTTTGGTTTTTTCGTTACCAAAAATTCCAACAGTTCCAATTCTTGCCTGCGGACCTTCAACAATCCTGATTTCATAATCGATGGTGTCGTTGTAAACCGAAGTTTCAACAGGGTCTGCACGGAAGAAAAGATAACCTTCATCCTGGTAATACTGACCAATGTCCCCGCCTTCCGCACTTAATTGTTTACCCAGCTTTTTATTTAAAAGATCGATATTGTAAATATCTCCTTTCTGAATTCCTAAGAATGCGTGAAGGGCAGAATCAGAATATTTAGTGTTTCCTCTGAAAGTAATATTTCCAAAATAATATTTTCTTCCTTCGTCAACTTTTATATCAACCTGCAAATTGCCTTGCGGATTTAAATAGCTGGTCGTATCTGCTATTTGTGCATCACGGAAGCCAAGCGAGTTGTAATACTCAATTACTTTATCAAGATCTTCGTCAAACTTTTTCTGATCGAACTTCGAGCTGCTGAACTTGAAACGGATGTAAGGATCAATCAGTGCTTTTGTCTTTGATGGCGAAAGAAAACCAAGATCCCTGATGTATTCGCCAAAGCTCATTTTTTTATTCTCACCAAACTTGCCTGATGCTTCATCGGGATGCAAAGTAAACTTGCTCATTTCCTTTGTTCCCTTCATTTGCTTCTTCAACTTCAAACCGCTCACTGATTCATTTCCATAAAAATTAATTTCGTTGATGTGAACCTTTGTGCCTTTGTTGATATAAAAAGTCAATGAGTTGGCGTTGGGAATTACTGCATCTTTTTTCTCTGCCACTTTCACGCTCACACCCATGAATCCTTTATCTCTATAATATTTTTCAATCGCTTCTTCAGCTGTACGTTTACTGTTTTCTGTGATGATGGTTCCTTTTACCAGTTGCACTTTGCCTTTCAAATCATCTTTTTCCGATTTCTTTATACCAACAAATTCAAAAGTTCCAAGCTTTGGCCTTTCCTGGACATTCAATTCCAGGTCGATGTAGTCATCCTGAACAGCTGTGATAAAAATCTGCACATTGCTAAAAAACTTCTGGCGCCACAAATTGGTGATGGCTTTTGAGAAAACATCAGAACCGGGAAGTGTGACCTTATCTCCAACCTGCAAACCCGAAATGGATAAGACAATTGCCGTATCAAGTGTTGTTAATCCGGTTACTTTAATGGAATGAATGAGATATTCTTTGGGTACCCTTGCATTTTGCAAGGCAAGCAGGCCGGGATCAACTGAAGTAACTTTAGATGTGTCTTGTGAAAAACAAAAGGAACTCAACGCACATAAAACCGAAACCAGTGACAGTGATAGATATCTTTGCATTTTGATGAATTCAGTCAGTAAAGCAATTGGTTAAAATCGCAGTTTGCGAGGCAAATTAACGGTAAATTTCAAACCGTTTTGTTAAATACCATTGCTTGTAAAAGGCTAAAAATGAACCGGAAGAGCTTTCTTTTTGGTGGATGTCAACCAGTAAAAATAATCTTATAAAGAAGGAGAAGTAATTTGTTCGCTTGTTTTGCCAAATCTTCTTTCCCTGTTTTGATAGTCAACAATGGCTTCATACAGGTTCTCTTTACGGAAATCGGGCCACCGGACATTGGTGAAATAAAGCTCGGCATAAGCCAACTGATACAATAAAAAATTGCTGATGCGATATTCGCCGCTTGTGCGGATCATTAACTCAGGATCGGGAAAGCCGCCAGTGCAGAGATATCGCTGCAAAGTATCCTGATCAATCTCACCAACTTCAATATTTCCTTTTTTTACTTCCCAGGCGATATTTTTCACTGCATTCAAAAGTTCCCAACGGCCGCTGTAGCTCAATGCCATTATAAGATTTAGACCAGTATTCTTCTTTGTGATCTCAAGGGCTTCGTTCAATTCTTTTCTCGCATAATCCGGCAACATGCTCATATCACCAATTACATGAAGACGAATGTTGTTCTTATTTAAGCTCTCAACTTCGTTTCTGATTGTTGTCACCAACAGCTCCATTAAACCAACAACTTCATATTGAGGACGATCCCAGTTTTCCGTGGAAAAAGCATACAGGGTGAGATAACCAATGCCCAATTCTGCGCAGCCTTCAACTATATTTCTAACGCTTTCCACACCATGATAGTGTCCGAACAAACGATCCTGTCCCTGTTCTTTTGCCCACCGTCCATTTCCATCCATGATGATGGCAATGTGGCGAGGCAAACGTTCTTTATCAATTTGGTTTAAAAGACCGGACATGGTTCAAAAGTATAGGAGTTCGCGGTTTCTGCGGCGAAATTAATCAGATATGAAAGAATTAATTAAGAATTCATTAATGCAAAATAAAAAGCACAGACAAGAGCCTGTGCTTTACAAAATCTTAGTTAGCATTTATTAAAATGCCGAAGGGCATTTATAGGATTGCAGGTTGAAACTGATAAAAACCATTGCCGTCACAAACTGATCTTTATTTTGGCTGTTGCCTCTTTGTCTTCCTTTTTCCCCGATGCGTGGTCCGGTCTCGTAAGATCTGTCAGAAAGCAAATAAGCAACGCTTGGCGAACCATCAGGGTTTGGAGGGAATGACGCGGGATCAACATAAGTTTTGCTTACATCATCCAGATAATCGGTTGTTGTAAAACGGTGCACTATTTCAAAGCCGATATTGGTTCTTTCGTTAATAGAATATTTGAAACCAACGCCAAACGGAATGGCAAATGCCATCGAACTGTATTGTTTTCTATCAGGATTGGCAGCACTTCCCTGTCCTTCGGTTCCCAGGGGACGCAAAAAATATTTTTGCCCGTTTAAGTAGGCGTAAGGGTCATAATTAAAAGCACTCACACCAACTGTAATATAAGGTGTGAATCTGAAATCGGGATCGCCGGGAAGAAACCGGTAAAAATTAAAATCGCCTTGCAAACCAAGTTCCCAAACTTTTGTGTTGAAGCTTAAGTTTCGGCGGTGCATGTATTCGTTATGCGTATTATACACATCGGAATAGCCAAGCTGCGCAAAGTTTCCGGTAATTCGCATGGCTATGTAGTTTCCAAAATTTTTACGGAAGAAAATTCCCGCAGCAAGTTTCGGACGGTTCAATTTTGCCCTGGTATTTAAATCGCCAAAATAATGAGCGGCGCCAAGTCCAAATCCAAATTCTCCTTCCTGCACAATGGAATTCTGTGCGAACATTGCAAAGGGTAAGCAGATCATTAAGGTTGCCAGTAAGTGTCTCATAAAGTTGAAATAAGGTTAAGCACTAATCTTAACGCAAAATAGTATCATTTGGTATGAAAGGCAAGAAGAAAGTGAGCTTACAAATTTGAAGATGACAGGAATAATAAATCCGGAACCTGAAAATCACATGCTAATTCCTTTTGTCCATTCCCCATAAAAGTTTGTTGCGAAGGGTTTGAAGAAAATTGTTTTCATTCAACCTTACAAGGTTCATTGTAAAATTTTCTCTTCTTACTGCCAGTAAAACATTTTTGTCGACAATTTCTCTTCTTGAATCCAATGCGCAAATAATATCGTCGGAACGGCTTTCAATTTCAAAGGAAATAATAGTGTTATCGGGAATTATAATGGAACGAACATTCAGATTATGCGGCGCAATGGGGGTTAAAACAAAACTGTGCGAATTAGGGAAAACAACCGGGCCTCCGCAACTTAATGAATAGCCGGTAGAGCCTGTAGGCGTTGCCAGGATCAATCCGTCAGCCCAGTAAGTATTTAATAGATCTCCGTTCAAATAGGTGTGAATTTTTACCATTGGGGCTGTGTCCCGTTTATGAATGGCAAATTCATTCAATGCATAAGGCACATCGTTAAAAAGCGGGATGTTTGAATCCAAATGCATCAGTGTTCGTTTATCAACAATAAAAGAACGGCGGGCTAAAGCTTTGATTGCTGCGCTCAGTTCATCGCGGCCGATGCCGGCTAAAAAACCAAGTCGCCCAAAGTTGATACCAACAACTGGAATATTTTTATCGCGGACAAGAGTTACCGTATCAAGTAAAGTTCCATCGCCACCGAGACTGATCAAAAAATCTATTTCGTCCGTGAGCTCCAGGTGATCGGCAAAAATTTCGGTTGATGATGGAAGGGAAACATATTTTATTACTTGCTGCAAATATGGTTCAAACACAACAGGGACAATACTTTCCTTATCAAGTTCATCAAAGAAAAGCTGAACGTCTTTTTGTTGGGTTGAATCCAACACCCTGCTATAGATGGCTACCTTCATTTGGAAATAAGTTCACAAGTTTACAAGTTCAAAAGTTCACAGGCAAATGAAACCGCAACTGTTTGAACGTGAACAATCAGAAGTCATTGCGTTGATGTAAATATAGACCATTCTGGCCTAAGCGGTTAAAGCTCCATTCGATTTTGATTATAAAATCGTTGTACGTGACCAGGTCGAAACCAACACCGGCAGAATACAGCATGCGGTTAGTTAACTGATTTTGTCCTGCAATGGTATTGTACACATAACCCGCATTTACAAACGTTTTTGCATACAAGCGTATGGGAATATCGTTAAAGCATTTAAATTTCTGAGAAGATAAATTCAGGCGGGTCTTAAAAACAGAACGGGATAAACTTGCTTTTGCGTATCCGCCGGCCACTCCATCAATTACATAATACTCATAGCCCTGTAAAAAGTTTCCATCAAAACCTATAAACTGTTTTGCTGTATAGGGCTGGCTGAAGGGCAGCTTCACCATTCCAACACCTTTCAAATTGACAAAATAATTTTCATTCAAAGCCCAGCTTCGGGAGCCTTTTGCTGTTATCTGCCAAAGATTGAGCGGGGTATTTAAGCCTTTCTTTTGCAATGAAATCTCACCCATGAAACCCTTGGTGGGGTAAGGAATATAATCCACATCGAAATAGGAAAGCTTGTAAAGAAATTCCGGGTACTGGATCACTCCTGTCCTTGAATAATAATGCGGATTCAATTTAAAAATTGTATCGGCCACCTCATCGTAAGCATAACTGATTCCGAAGGTGTGATAGGTTTTGATGGCCGGACGATAGGTTATCTGTAAAAAACCACCAACATAGGTTCGCAAAAATTTGTTGCCGTCATTTAAGGGAACCTGGCGGTTGTTTAAGGTCATGTAATTCACTTCCCGGTTTTTCCCGAAACTTATGCCCGCATTGGTCGACCATTTCAGATCTCTATCAAGCCACAGGCCGTAATACTGAAGGGAAACCTGCCTTGTATAACCGTTCATGAAGCTGGCTTTCAGCTTGTCATTGCGCCCGGTAAAATTGTTATGTGAAAGCCTGATGCCATAGTTGATCCGGTCAAGGTTCCCTCCTTTTTCATTCCACCATTCGCCAAAACTTTTGTCAACAGGACGCAAAAAAACTTTTGGCCACACGTACCATTTTTCCTTCACATCGATCTTTACATCAACATCATGGCCTGTTACACCTTTCATTGATACGGTCACATCATGAAAAAGGCCCGTATTCATTAATTGCCGTCTTGCCTTTCGAAACTTGTCCGCAATAACGTTTAGCGGATACTCTTCGTCAACGCCAAAAGAAAGCTCACGAAGAATGATTGCAGGTTTTGTTTTACTATTCCCGGTTATGAAAATGTCGTGGATAACATAAAGGCGGTTAGTGTCTTTAGCAGAGAGGGAAGAATCATTGGTAGAATAAATAGTAATTGCATTGTCAGTTAAATTCATCTGACAATCTGCCTCGTAGCAAGAAAGCAATATTCCCAAGCAAGCAATAACATTCTTTAAGACAACTCTCATCACGTACCAGTTTCTGCTTTATAGTACAAAATATGATACCGAAAGCAAAGTTCAGTAAAAAATTTCAGGCGGGCTCGACTTGAGGTAGTTATAATTTCAGATAATTCATCAGATTATCATAGTTGGTTCGCAGCTCATTTTCGTATAGCTCTTCTCCAAAATAATATTTCACATTGTATTCGTAGCGCTGCAAAGTGCTGATGATATCTGAAACTTCGAGCTTGCTGACACGAATGGTTACTTGCGTGATGCCCGTGTCAGGGTCAGTGAAGGTATTGAGTTGGGTAATTTGTGCATCATTTGATTCTACAATGCGGTTGATTTCAGTGAAAGAATAATTTTTACTTTCCAGCTCCAAAACGATCAATGCTCCCGGTTCATTAAGACTCATAAAATCAGAAGCGTTTCTTAAAAGATCATTGTAGGTGACCACACCGACCAGTTGTTTTTCAGCAACAACAGGAACGACGCTTAATTTGTTGACAACTGCAGTTTGTATCGCCTTTAAGAAATGATCGCCTGCCTGAACAGAAGTGCTTCCATCAGTAATTGATAATTCCCTGATCGTATTTTCTTCATCACTTTGAAGCAATTGCTCCTCGCTGATAATGCCTAAATAATTTTCGTCTTCCACAACAGGCAAATGCGCAACGTGATAATCATTCATCAATTGCAATGCATGGAAAACTTTATCTTCTTTATGCAGATATGGAATTGAGTTCGATATGAGATCGCGGGTTAACATAGTAACGGCTCCCTTTTTTAGACAGTTGGACTCAACCAACTGTTGCAGGTTCAATTAATTTTTTCAAAAATTTATCCAATATCACATTGAACTCATCGGGTTGCTCCATCATCGGTGCATGACCGCATTTATCAATAAAGTGCAACTCACTGTTCGGTATCAGCCTGTTAAACTCACGAGCTACAAACGGAGGCGTAATAGTATCATTATTTCCCCAAATCAATAATGTAGGCTGTTTGACATTATTTAACTCTTCTCCAAGATTGTGCCTGATGGCACTTTTTGCAAGTGAGATGATTTTTATAACTTTCAAACGGTTGCGTGTAATTTCAAACACTTCATCAACCAATTCTTTTGTTGCCGTATTGGGATCGTAAAAAGTAACCTCTGTTTTTTTCCTGATGTATTCATAATCACCCCTGCGAGGATAGGTGTCACCCATTCCGTTTTCAAACAGGCCGGAACTGCCGGTAAGAATTAAAGATTTTATTTTCTCGGGATGCTTCAACACATGAACAAGAGCAACGTGGCCCCCCAACGAGTTTCCGAGTAAATGAATTTTATCGTAGCCTTTTGTTTCAATGAATTTGTAAACAAATTTCGCCAGGCCGCCGACAGTAGAATGCAAAATATCAAGATCAAACAAAGGCAATATAGGAACGATGACTTTATGCGTGTGCCTGAAGTGTTCAATCAAATGTTCGAAATTGCTCAACGCACCAAATAAACCATGAAGCAACATCAACGGTTCGCCTTCACCTTCTTCAACATATTTAAACTTACCTTCTTCTTTAATCGAATATTGCATCAGCTACTATCTATTAATTTCCGCTAAAATAACAATTTGCTTTAAAAGCTTTTAGAACATTGAACAATTAGCACTGTCTTAAATAAAATCAATAAGCTTACCAACTAGAACAGTTTACAGCCTGGCTTTTAAAATTTGTACAGTTAAAACACCAGTTTTTAAAACTTTGAATTGGAAAATGATTCAGCAAAAACTAACCAATGTGGTTTTTGGCAAGGTGATCAAAAAAGTTTTCCAATTCGGTAAAAGTATTTTTAAACAAAGGAATGATGCTTCCCAGTGCATCCATTATTACCGGGGCCATAGGATAGATAAGCGGGTATGTTACGGAAGTCTGTTCTGTTTGTAGCCTGATGATGTGCAGTTGGGTTGCATAAAACAAAACAATGCTGAAGATGAAAAAATAAAGAAGTAAATAAAAAACAATTCCGCCAATTTTATTTAACCAGCCAAGCATTGCTAATCTTAATGCACTTTCAATTGCTTTGGCACCCAGGCGCACAAAAAAAGCTACAATCAAAAAAACAATTATAAAAGCAAGGATCGGAACAAAACGTTGCGAGATGTTGGTATTATTTCCGAGATATTGGGCAACAACAGCAGATAATTTTAATGCGGCAGCCAAACCAATTATAAAAGCGAGAAAGGAAAAAACGGCAACTACAAAACCTTTGCGAAGGCCTTTAATAACAGCAAGTATAACCAGCACAACAGCAATGGAATCAATGAACATACTATTTTGCTAAT
>Ga0207647_10000353_pt1 | contig 37228 bp, 32 predicted proteins | sample KBSCornC2_FD_184295 | JGI IMG/M metagenome (GOLD analysis project Ga0207647, IMG submission 184295) | Corn rhizosphere microbial communities from Kellogg Biological Station, Michigan, USA - C2 (SPAdes) (version 2) | ecosystem: Host-associated > Plants > Roots > Rhizosphere ... | reverse complement strand
CTGGGTTACCAATCTCCCAGTGAGTTTGAAGCACGATATACCTAACTTATGGGTGTCCACTTTTGCGTAGGAACTCTCCCGCTGCGACGCGCCACGGTAATCTGACATCCACTGTGGCAGCGGCCACTTACCTCAAGCGTTAGGGGTTCCCATGCACCGCAAACTGTTTGGTCGTCTCGTCGTTGCCATCTTGTTGCTTATCATTGCCCTTTCGGCAAATGCTGGTTCTGCGACGTCGCTAGTCATACAGTCCTGCTCGCCGCTGTTCGCTCCTTGCGCTGCGCCTACTTTCGTCCCCGGGCAGCCGTTCACTGTCTGGGTGTTTGCTGTCGACGCCAGCAACCAGCTCGCGTCGAACTACACCGGCACTGTTAGCATCACTGCTTTGGGTGCAGAATCCGTTCTTCCTGTGCCGCACACCTATACAAGTACAGACAATTCTGCTTTTCCGTTTACTGTCACAATCACCACGCCCGCGAGCACGGGAGATTCGCCAGTTACCCCTATCAGGGCTACAGACACCAATGGTTTGTCTAGCACGGTAGGCTTCCTGCCTCTCTTATTGCCGCAGGCAGTCACATCCGCTCCTTCGCTTTCATTCATTTCGGGCTTGCTGCTATGCCTGCTTCTGGCTGTTGCTGCAACACTCGTGCCCAGAGTGAAGGGGCGAAACCCTAACTATTCATTCAGCGGACGCCTGCGACGCCGCTGAATTCAAGCGTAGCCCGCATATGCAGATGCGACAGAAATGATAAGGACTGGACCTACAGACGTAGAGCAATACAAAGACCGACAACGTCGACAGTGGGATCGCGTCGCCGCGGGTTGGGAAAAGTGGTGGCAGACTATCGAAAACGGCGCACACCATATCGATGATCGCCTGGTAGACCTCGCGCAAGTCGCACCCGGCAAACGCGTGTTGGACATCGCGACAGGCATCGGCGAACCCGCCTTGACAGCTGCAAGCCGTGTCGGCTCTGCGGGGCGAGTTGTCGCCACTGACATCTCAAAGCAGATGCTCGATATCGCTCGGATCAGAGCACGTACATCGGGACTGACGAATGTCGAGTTTCTCGAAGTCGATGCGCAGCATCTGGATTTCCCGGATCGCAGCTTTGATGCGATTCTTTGCCGCTGGGGAATAACATCGCTGCCAAATTATTCAAATCTGCTTTCCAAGATAAAGCGCATGCTGACACCCAATGGCGCGTTTGCTACTTCGGTCTGGGATGAAGCGTCAAGATCTCCCCTCACTAGCATCGCTATAACCGTTGCCCAAGAGATGTTTCAATCAGCGCCGCCCCGTCTGGATTCGACACACGAAGTACCGGAAGACTCGTTGGAAAGCGTGATGATTCGTGCCGGGTTTACCGATGTGCGTACTGAAAAATTGACTGTCACCCTGGAGTTGGCATCCACCGAAGCCTTCACTCAATATCTCGTGGATGTTTCCCCAGTAGTCGCCGCTCTGGTCTCGGATCAGCCACCCGTGCGGCAGGCGGAGTATCAGCACCTGCTCGCCAAAAAGTTCCAGAGTTATGCGGCGCTTGATGGGAGCTTTCGCGTTCACAATGTATCTATTTGTGCGGTCGGACGGAAATGAGTACCTGCGTTCTTTTCATTCAGGGCGGTGGCGACGGCGCGCACTCCGAGGACAAGTTGCTCGCAAACTCGTTGAAGCGAGCGCTCGGGCCAAACTACGACGTGCACTACCCACTAATGCCGGATGAATCCAATCCGACGGTAGAGGTTTGGGGGCAGAAGATCTCTTCGGAATTGTCGAAGATCTCAGGGGAAGTGATACTGGTGGCGCACTCAGTGGGCGGGTCCATTCTGTTGCGGTATCTGTCAGATGAGAAGTTTGGGAATTCCATCGGTGGCTTGTTTGTGCTTGCCGCCCCGATATGGGATGACAATCAATGGAACTTCAATGACCTTAAGCTACCGCGCAACATTGCCGAGAAGCTTGCGCTGATTCCGCGGGTATTCTTTTACCATTGCCGTGATGACGAGATCGTCCCGTTCGCTCACCTCGCGCTTTACGCAGCACAAATCCCCCAGGCAATTACTCGCGCGGTCAGCCATGGCGGACACCAGTTCGGCAACGACTTGGTACGTATCGCAATGGACATCCGCGGTAACCGCGATGCAGGCTAACGATTCGTTCAAGCCGACGCCGCTTCGTGGCACGGTTTTTGGCTTTCCGCTACGCTAGCCAAAAACCGCGCCACTCTCGGCGCGGCTTAACTCAGGTGTTAGGCGCTAATGCGAATCCCTATGTCTCAAATTCGGCTCGTTGTTCTGCTCATCAGTGCGCTATCGGCGCGTGCAGCCAGCGCTGACATCATCTATACGTTTACAACGACCAATCCTGCTAACTTGGCTGGGCGGCTAAGCGGAAGCTTTACAGTGCCCGATTCGGCAATAGCGGATGGCTTTATCGCAGCGTCAGAAATAAAAACATATAGGTTTACGTTGGCTACCGCCAAATCGCCATTCAATGCGGCGACATTTGCTCCTCCCGATACCCTGAGTATCGCTAGCCCTTTCGCCAGCATGATCTCTGTTGATCCTGTCAGCGGCCAGTTTCTTGCCGATTCGGCCATAGGAATAATCGACGGCTTCCAACGGCTGAGCGTGACCACGTATCCCGGCACGGTGTTCCCGCTTGTGCCTCAATACCAGATAGAAACCGCTTTCGGCCAATTGGCGCAGGGGCAAGGATTGTGGACAGTACAAAGAACTTTGCCTCAGCTTGCCCCTGTTCCAGTCTTGAACCGTTTTGGATACCTTGTACTCGCTATGACCTTAGCAATTAGCCACTTTTGGTGGGCGCATCGGCACCTAACTAGCGTTCAACGCAACCGTGACGTGTCGCTTCGATAATCCAGCGCCCGGCGCGGCGCGTTAACTCAGGCGTTAGGCCCCGAACGACTCGCGGTGATTCGCATGAGATGTGCCTTTCCTCTAGTTTCTTTTTTATTTTTCTGGGTCGGCACGTGTCACGGCCACGCACCTGTGGAATTGAAGAACGTTCCATTCGATACGTTCATGCAGCACGCAATTTCTGAATCAATATCTATACCGCTGTCGATACCCGTACCAAAAAGCTACGAAGATGTTTCTCCCATGGGCGCACCGGTTGGGTATTTCTACTGGATGAGACCCGAAGATGTTGAAGAAGTTGAACGAACGTCCGATCTTCCATCGAAGAACGGCTACATGTCAGGCCGCATTTCACTTGATGTTGGATACGACAAAAGCAAAGACGTGTTCATGGGCGCGGAGGATCGCGAGATAGTGCGTCAAATGAAACAGGCCTTCGGGGACTTCAAGATGTCCCGATTTCGGGCCGGTGGCCATCCAGTTCTCATCGTAAGTTGTCGCGCCAAGCAATCCGGCAAACTTGTTTATGCGATGTATGTCGCCTAGTCGGTCAAGTGGACCGCTTCGACGTGCCACGGTAACCTGACGCCCACTGTGGTAGCGGCCACTTACCTCAAGCGTTAGCCAACACAAGGTTCCCGTATGGTCTCGCTCGCGTCGCTGCTCACCGAGGTGCGTGCTTGCACGATTTGCGCGGAGCATTTGCCGCTAGGCCCGCGCCCGGTGCTTCAAATGCATGCATCGGCGCGAATCCTGATCGCCGGGCAGGCACCTGGAAGAAAGGTTCACGAAACCGGCATCCCGTTCAACGACGCCAGTGGCGACAGGCTTCGAACCTGGTTGGGCGTTTCGCGCGAGATGTTCTATGACGCCAAGCGGATCGCCATCCTGCCGATGGGATTCTGCTTCCCTGGAACGGGAAAGTCTGGCGATCTCGCGCCTCGGCTTGAATGCGCGCCGGCATGGCGGGCGCCATTGCTCTCGCGCTTGAAGAACCTCAAACTCACCCTGGTCATCGGCCAATACGCGCAGGCCTATCATCTTCCGGATGAATCCGGTTCACTCACCGAAATCGTTCAGGCGTGGCGTGCGTACTGGCCCCATATCGTTCCTCTGCCTCACCCCAGCCCACGCAATAACCTGTGGCTCAAGCGAAATCCATGGTTCGAGAAGCAACTTGTCCCGCTCCTGCAAGCCCGCGTATCAGCGGTGCTAGCGAGTGACGGCTAACCCTTGCTTAAGCAGACGTGCTTTCTTAAGTCAGACGTTAGGCGGCATCCTTCAACGGAGTCCGTATCGTGACCTACATTCAAGGCAGCGCCAACGAAATCCACGAGCTTGCACGATATGAGGTGAGGCCAGAAACCCTGCCTCAGTGTCTTGCCGCGATCCACGAGTTTGTAGCTTATGTTCGGTCAAGCGAACCCGGCGCGCTGCGCTATGAAGTATGGCAAGAAGCCGAGCATCCCACGCGCTTCGTTCACATCTTTGTCTGGAGAGACGCTGAGGCCAATCGTATTCATGGAGAGTCAGACGCTGTCAAACGATTTGCGAGCATTCTTTACCCCAATTGTCTCGCACCTGTCGAGTTCATTGAGTACAGACAGGTCGATGCCAATGCGGCGTTTCAGCGCGTTTAGCATCTCCTGCTCGAGCTGCCGTCTGATTCAATTTTTTGTTCAACCTCTAAGTGCAGCACCTAACGGGAACGAGCGTACACTTCTCTCGACGTCTTGAAGTTGTACCGCTTGGGGCAAACCAGCTTATTCGGAGAGGGCAAGTGATCGAACTTCCCATAAGGGATCCGTGCGACCTTTGCGTGGCGGGTCGCGAAGAAAGATGGAAGATCATAGACGAGAGCGAACATACATTAACCCTGATCAATCCGTGGCAATTCGAAGTTGGCCAGTGCTGCGTTATCACGCGTCGGCACGTCGCGACGCTGCTCGATCTCTCTGAGCAAGAGTGTGGGGCCATAATGGCCTCGGCTAAGAGGGTCGCAGAGGCGCTCGTCAAGACTTATCGGCCTCTCGGAATACTTACGTTTCAAAACAACGGGGTCTTTAGCGGACAGGAAACACCGCACTTCCATTTCCATGTTGTGCCTCGGCAGAAGGGCAGTGATTGGGGTATAGGTCCGCCTCAACTCGCAACATTCGATGGCGCCGGGCGCAAAAGAGGTGCCTCACACGATCCGAGCGGGGATGCGCAACGTCGAGAGCGAGTTCAAGTCTCTGCTAAGCAACTTGCGCAAACCGCGAACCTGATTCGTTCGAACCTGCCGGAGTAGCGAGGCTGTTGTAGCGTTCCGGCTCGGGCGTTGGGCGGTGGCAGGTTCGGTGTGGGTATGGTCGGCGGCGACAACAATTCGTTCAAACGAACAGCGCTTCGCTCCGGCAAAACAGTGTCAAAATGAGCTTGCCGCCGTTTTACCTAGACTAGGCGGCGCGGCTTAGCTCAAGCGTTCGGCCGCGCAACAGGCCCTCGGAGATTGTCATGCATACGTGGTATGCAAGATCGGTTCTCTTCGTCAGCGACGTGAATCGTGCGCTGCGCTTCTACATTGACATGCTCGGCTTCAAAAAGGCGTGGCACGAAGGTGACGGGCAGGGAAAGGTATGTCAGGTCGACAGAGCGGGCTGCGAGATTATCCTATGCGAGGACGCTGGGCGTGCGGACAAGGGGCGCTTGTTCATCGAACTCACTCGCGACGGCTTGGCGGAATTCCGAAGCGAAATTGTCGAACGCTCCATTCCCACTAGGAAATCTTGGTGGGGTTACGATGTAATCCAGATCGACGATCCGGATGGCAACGAACTGCTGTTTCCGCTTTCGGGTCATCTTCATCAATCATGCTCATCCGCTGGTTCCGCATGAGAGCATTCTATTTCTCATTGCTTGTGTTCTTGATTGTCGCAGCGAACGCCCGCGCCGCAGATTTGGCGCCCGTCGCGTTTTTGAACAGGCTCAAGGCCCTGGCCGGGGCAGCCAGTCGAGACTGCGGGTCGGTTTCGCTTCAAGGCGACCGCGAACCGGCGATCGCTTGCGCTAAAGATTCTCACTCGTCCGCCAAGGCCTATCGGGTCGCATTTCAGTTGCAGGCGAATGGCTCGTCCATTTGGCAGGGTGCGGCCCGAGATGAACATGGCAAGCTTTGGGTCGCTTTCTACGATTTGGACTCATCGGGCAGTCCCACGCTGAGCACATTGCCGTGTCGCGAGATTTTGTTCGTGGCTGAAGGCGGAGAGGTTCTTGATTGCCAGCCCACTTCCAATACGCCCTGACTGTTCGCTCAAGCGGACCGTTGCGACGGATCACGGTGCTACCATTTCCTTGCGCTGCCGCCGTCGCTCAGATTAGGCGTCAGCCGGCAAAAAACGCTGCCACGAGTGAATGTCCGTATGAAGCCTCAATTTCCTTCCGCGCAAGAATACTCGACGCAAACGGCGCGCTATCCCGCTTTGACTGTCGTCGACATTCGCGCCGAACAAGCCGCAGTCACCGAGGCATACCGCAACCAGGTCCTGGTCGATGTCAACAACGACTGCATGCGCTTGTCGGTGTTCGAGGGCGAGTATCGCTGGCATCACCATCCGGACTCTGACGAGCTGTTCATGGTGGTCGCGGGAACGCTGCAAATAGACCTCGCCGATGGCAACCGCATGGAACTTGGCGCATGGCAAAGCGTCGTCATTCCTGCAGGTACCGTGCATCGAACGCGCGCCATCGGACGTACGGTAAACATCACCTACGAAAAGGCCGGTGCGCAAACTGTGTTTGTCGAAGTCGTCGCCTGAGCGTCCGTTTCACCTCGCCGATCGCCGTCGCCATGCCAGCACGAGTGCAGCAAGACCGATTTCACGCGCATGCCCGAAAAGCCCTGACAAAGGCGCGCCCGGGCCGATGCCGCTTCGCGCGCATCGTCGACCTCTACGACTACGGCTTGCTGCCCTTCGGCGCCAGTGCGCTCGGCAGCGCGCGTACGTTGCGCGGCGAGCCGTCGCCGCGGTAGAGACCGAAGCCCTTGTCGGTCGAGTCGGCGCTTTCGAAAGCGTTCCAGTAGATCATCGCGGTAAGCGTGCCCGCATGATCGGCGACGGCACGTTCGAGTTTGGCGTAGTCGGATGCGGGATTGCTGTTGTCGCCGTCGCGCTGGCGGAAGCCGACTTCGCCGAGCACGACCTTGCTGCAGATCTGGCCGATGCGGTCGAGGTCCGCATCGAGCGTGCCGGCCTTGAGGCTGTCGTAAGCCGAGTACGAACACATCGGCAGCTTCTGTCCCTGAGTGAATTTCGCGAGCACGGTGAGCCCGGCCTTGCACAGCGTCGTGCATTGCCATTGCGGCGAGCCGGTCAGGTTGAACACGACGAACTCGGGTGCCTGTTCGATCGCGAGGTTCGCGTACTTGCGCTGGATATCGTTGATCGCCGATTCGCGCAGCGCGATCCAGCTGGCGAAGCCTTCGAGACGATGCACAAGGCCCGCTTCGCCGCCGATTTTGGCAAGGCATTGGTCGGCGGCCTTGCGGTCGCGCGCGAAGGCGTAGACCTGACCGCAATAGATCATGTTGTCGCCTTCCCAGTTCGACACGATCACCTGTACGTTGCGCCCGGCGAAGCGTTTGGCGAGCACCTCGAGCGCGTCGCTCGTTTCCGCGCGGATCGCATCGCGGTGCGCGGCGATGAAATCGGGGTCAAGCATGTGATCGGGCTGGCTGGCAAAATCGTGCAGCGTGACCATGACGAGCTTCAGGCGCGAGTCGTCGAAGACCTTGCCGTCGAGCATCGCGCGCAGGTAGCAGCCGTCGCGGCGATCGTTGCTGCACAGATCGTCGATGCCGTACTGCTTGATCGACGGCGGCGTGACGGTGAAGCGCACGGCCTCGAAGCCGTGGTCGAGCAGGAAGCCGACCGAGCGCTGGAAGCGGTCGACGCCGTGGCCGCCGTCGAGCATGCCGCCCCAGACGTAGGCGCCGATCAGCGGAGCGGCGATGGCGTGGCCGAGGCAGAACAGTGTGCCGCAGGTGATCAGGACAACGCGTTTTGTCAGTTTGAGCAAGGTCGAGTTCATGGCGAAACCTCTTTGTTATCACCGATTCCCCAACGGCGGAATGTTGCTCGTCACCTCGGCTGGGATTGCCGGATGACGAGCTTCATGGCGTATCGATCTGTGATCGAGGAGCTACCCACTCAATTCGGCAAGCCGAAATTCCACAGATAATGGTCGCCGTCGACGAAGTAGACGTTGCCGTCGACGACGGTCGGTGCCTGGAAGTGCAGGCTGTTCGCGATCGCGGGCGAGACGCGCAGTTCGTTGCCGCTGACCGGATCGAGTGCGACGAGGTGCTTGGCCCCGCTCGCGTCGGATGGCGTCGTGCCGGCGTAATAGAGCACGCCGTTCGCGATCACCGGTGAGGTCGTCAGCGCCGATTTGGTCCAGCGCGGCACGAAGCCGTAGACGGTCAGCTCGTAGGCATTCAGGCCGAGCTTGTTGCCGACGAAGATCCACGGCGCGCCGGTCGCGGGGTTGACCCAGTTCGCGATCTGCTGCTTGACCTCGTTCGCGACGACATCGCCGCCGCTCGCGCAATTGTCCACGCCGGTCGGCAGGCCGACTTCCTGCAGTGCGCCGCCTACGTTGCCCGGGCCGCCGCGGCCGCTGAGGTTGTCGAGGTTGAGAATGCGCAGGCAGGCGTCCTTGCCGATCTGCATGGCGAGATGCGAGTAGTAGTAACCGCCCGGGATCGCGAGGATCACCGGCGAGGTCGAGCCGAGGTCGGCGTCGTTGTCGGCGAGCGCGTCGTAGGTCGCCGGCGTGTAGCTGTCGAGCGGCTTGCCGTTCACGCCGGTGCCGTTCGGCGTGAGCGCGAGCACGCTGTCGCCCCAGTAGGTGCCGCCCGCGTTCGCGTCGTACGGCCCGTTGCCGGTGGCGAGATAGACGCGATTGGTGCCGGGATCGAAAGCCACACCGCCGCGCGACCACATGCCATTACCGAAGCCCGGACAATAGTCCACGCCGGCGGTGCCGCTGGCATTCAGGTGCACGCTCAGGTTGCTGCACAGCGTGTTGAACACGTTCTGCGTGCCGCTCGCCAGGTCGATCGAAACGAGATGACCCTGATAGTTGCCGGTGTCGTTGTAGCTCGCGGTGACGACATAGAGCGTGTTCTTGCCGCCACTTGTGCCGACGGTGAGGCCGGCGGACACGCGCTCGACGTCGACCTTGCCGCTGACGAGCTGCGGCCAGCCGCCGCCGGTGACCTCGCTGCCGTCGGCGACGCGGTACTTGTGCACGTAGCCCTGCAGCGCCATCGCATAGAGATATTGGCGGTTCGGATCGAGCGCGGGCGTCGATACCGAATACACGGTCGCGCTGGCGACGGCGTACTGGCCGGCCGACCAGACGACGTTGCCGTTCGCCGCGTCGAGTGCGAGCACGGTGCCGTTCGAGGCGACGGCGAACAGCAGGTTCTTCTTGCCCGCCGGCGTGTTCACGCCGTTGAGGTAGAGCAGCTGGCCATCGATGCCGCTGCCGTTGATGCCCGACACCTGAGTACGGTAGCGAAGGATGGCCTGATTGATGTTGTTCGCGCCGAGCGTCTTTTCGTTGAAATTTGTTCCGGAATGAATCGAGTCGTAGCCGAACTGGAGCCAGTCGTCGGCATGGGCCGCGGGCGCGCTCAGGGCGAGGGCGATGGTCGCTGCCAGCAAGGATTTCGTATACATCACAGTGTCTCCTCTACTACTGCCGGATGAACAAAACCCTCGCGCGACCGGCGCGCGCGACGGCGTCGAGGCGCGCCCTAACTCATGGGCCAGCCCCGGACAAAGAAGGAGACCTGCGCTCACGCGTTGCCGCCCACAGCCGCGGCAGGCGCAGGCCCGCGGCGAGCGCGCAGGCGAGCGCGAGCGTGGCAGCGATCACGACTTGCCAAACGGGCGCGGCATGCAGCGCATGCACGCAGGCTGCAGCGAGCACGAGCGGCAGCGCCGCGGCGAGCGATTCGCGCACGAGATCGACTTCGTCGAGCAGACGGTTCTTGCGCAGCAGCAGCCAACCGGTCGCGATCACGCCGGCGAGCGCGCTCAGCGCGAGTCCGGGCAGGCCGAGCCAATGCGGCAACAGCAGCAATCCCACAGCATTGATTGCGCTTCCTGCAAGCTCGCAGGCGAGCGGCGTGCGCGTGTCGCCGACCGCGTAGGAATAGCGTGCGAGCAGCGCGTTCCAACTGCCGAACACGATCACGCAGGCGTACCAGGCGAGCAGATTCGGCAGCGGTCCCGCGGCGAGGCCGCTGGGGAGCAGCACGGCGACCAGCGTCGGCGCGGCGGCGACAATCGCGACGGCAGCGGGCAAGGTCAGCAATGTCGACAGCGCGAGCCCCGCGCGCAGCAGGTCGAGGCGTCGGCGCGCGTCGATGCCGGCGCTCATGCGTCCGAGCAGAACCTGGTTCAAGCTGACCAGCGCGATCAGCGGCAAGTTGACGAGCTTGCGCGCGAGATTGGCCAGCGTCACCGCGCCTTCGCCGATGAGCGAGGCGGCGATGCGTTCGAGCAAGGTCAGGCCCTGGCTCGCCGCGCTGCTTGCGACCAGCGGTGCGAGGCGCGCATAGAACGCGAGCGTATCGCGGCGCACGCGTGTTGCGGACGGCATTGCGGCAGAGCCGGCACGCATGCCCGGCAGCAGCACGAGGCACATGAGCACGCTGCCGCCGACGAAGCACGCGGACAGCGTCGTCGCGTTGGTGGCATGACCTTCGAATCCGAGCAGACACACCGCGGGCAGGTTGTAGAGGAACGAGGCGAGCCCTGCGCGCACGAAACGCGACGCGGCCTGGTGCGGCACGCTCCACAACGCCTGCAGGCAGATGCCAGGCAGACACCAGGCGAGAGTGCGCAGCGTCGCTGCGGCGTCGTCGCGTGCTGGCGCAGCGAGACCGGGGCCGATCAGCGCAACGAGCGCGGGCGCAAGTGCCCACAACGCGAACGCGAGCGCGAGGCCGACGAGGCCGAGGTTGACGCTTTGCCCGACGAGCCAGCCGTCGCGTCGCCGCGGCGCCTGTTCCTGATAAAGCGGCAGTGCCGCCGAGTTGACCAGGCCGCCCGCCATCATCATGCGCAGTGCCTCGGGCAGGAACATCGCGACCAGAAACGCATCGCTGCGCGCACCGCTGCCCCAGGCGGCAACGATGAGCCACTCGCGCGCGAAACCCGTGGCGAGGCCGGCCAGTGTCGCGAGCGTGAGCAGGGCGGCGGCGCCGAACATGGTCAATGGAAAATGTTGAACAGGCTTTTGCCGCGGACCTTGTAGTCGAGGTCGCGCGGGCGTTCACCGAGTGCCTTCGCCGCGCTGCCGCCGACGATCTTGTATGGCGCAACGTCCTTGCTGACCAGCGTGTTCGCGGTCACCGCGCAGCCGCGGCCGAGGTGCGCGCCGTTGGTGATGATCGCGCGTGTCGCGATCCAGGCGTAATCATCGATCGCGATCGGCGTGCCGACGGCCCAGAACTCTTTCGCGTGCATGTCGTGGCTGCCGGCGATGACGACGACGTAGGAGGCGATAGTCACGTGGTCGCCGATGGTCAGCCCGCAGCGCGCGTCGATCTGGCAGTGCCAGCCGATCGAGCTGTCCTCGCCGATGCTCAGGTTGCCCATGCCGAGCACTTCGGTGTTGCGCCAGATCGTCGAGTTGCGGCCGATCTTCGCGCCGCCGAGGCGCAACCAGGCGAGACGCACGTGGTGGCTCGGAATCTTGTTGATCAGGATGTTGTACCACTGCTCCCAGGCGATCGTGCAGAACGCGCGGAACGTGGCCATGTTGAAACCGGGAATCGGTACGAAACGGCGCATCGGCAACTCGTCGCGCAGGCGCAGGTAGAAGCGCCTCGTCGCCGGATCGTCGATGCGCGGAGTGAGATCGGTCAGCGACAGGTAGACGCGCATGCCGCTGCCGTTTGGCTCCTCGAACAGCACCTCGTGTTCGAGCATCCACTGGTAGTGCGTCGACAGCGAAAGCGCGTCGGTACCGAGCTCGAGCGCGTACGTGCCGAGCCGATCGCGCAGGTCGCGCGAATGGAAGATGCGATGCCTCATCTCACGACGCCCTCGCCGCGAGCACGCTCTGCATCGGCACGCGGCGTTCGACCGTGCCGACCTGCGGCAGCGCGCGCGCGGCCTGCAGGTTGATCCCCATCATCAGCCAGAACAGCGCGATCAGCACCATGGTGAAGCTGTAGTAATGGTCGAACAGGCCGGTGACCAGCGCGCCGCCGAGGCCGCCGAAGCACGCCAGCCATACCCCGTTGCCGTGATCGACGACGCGCACCGTGCCACGCGGGCGCACCTCGCGCCACCAGCGCAACAGCACCGCGCAGTACAGCAGCGCACCGAGCAGGCCGAGCTTGTAGACGTAGTTGAGCCAGAGGTTGGAGATGCCGATCAGGCCGCTGCCCGGCACCGGTGGATCGACCTTGAAGCCGATGCCGAACGGATACGTCGCCATCACGCGCGGGAATTCGCGATATTCCTGCATGCGTACTTCGGTGCTCTCGTTCTTCGCCGAGAACGTCTGCGACAGGCGTGACTGCACGGCGGGGTAGAAGCTGACCAGCGCCGCGCCGAATACCGCGGCGGCAATCAGGGTTTTGCGCGTGCCGGGCACACGCAGCACGGCGAATATGCCGAGGACCGCGACGACGCTGAGCAGCGCGCCGCGCGAGCCGGTCAGGACGATGCCGACGAGGCCCATCAGCGCGACCGACGCGCCGAGCCAGCGTCGCCAGCCGCGATGCACCCCGGCGTAGTACATGGCCAGCGGCAAAAACATGACGATTTCGCCCGCGCTGAGGTTGGGATGCAGCCAGGTCGTGCCGAGGCGCACCTGCAAAGCCTTGAACAGATGCTGGGTCAGTTCCGGGTGCGCGTACTTGAGCGCGTCGAGCACGGGGATGATGTCGGTGGCGACGTTGTTGCGCAGGAACAGGGTCAGCGACAACCCGAGCATCGCGAAGTTGCCGAGCAGCAGCGCGGTGATCACCGCATCGCGCTTGCGCTCGCTGTCGATCACTAGCGGCACGAGGAAAATGCAGGATACGTCGATCAGCCAGCGCGCCCAGTTGACGATGCCGCTCGGAGTCCCGGCGTTGCTGCTGCTGATGACGGGAGCGCCGATCGTGATCGGCGGATGCGGGTCGATGTAGATCATCCATTCGCCGACGATGAACGGCAGCGCGCTGAACAGCATCAGGTAAATCACCATGCGTTCGGTCGGGCCGAATGCGGGCAGGCGGCGACCGAGCAGGAACTGCCAGGCGATGCCGAGCCAGATGAAGACGAGGATTGCCTCCGACGCGGTCGTGCGCAGACCGATCTGCACGGTCATGAACGGCACGAACGTCGCGGCGAATCCGAACAGGACCAGGCCGAATATCGGCCAGCGCAGGATCGCGATGAGGATGACCGCGCCGGCCAGCAGCGTGACGAACTGGCCCGGCGTCTGGAACAGCAGCAAGCCCGCGAACGCCACCGCGCAGATGACCGCAATGACGGCTTCAAGCTTCATGCGGCAAGTTCGTGCAGCAAGTTGTTGAGGCGTTGCGCGTACGGCTCGGGGCCGAAGTGCTCGGCCCACTCACGCCAGCGCTCGGGTTCGCGCGTCGGCGGCTTCGCAGCGAGTTCGAGAATCAGCGCGGCGACTTCCTCGTGGTCCTCCGGATCGAAACGCACCGCGCCGGGCGGCGTCACCTCGTCGAGCGCGCTGCCGTGCGCGACCGCGACCGGCGTGCCGTTGCGCAGCGCCTCGACCACGGGCAAGCCGAATCCTTCCGCATAAGCGGGATGCCAGAAGCATTCCGCGCGCGCATACAGCGCCTGCAGCGAATGGTCGTCGAGGCGATTGAGGAAGCGCACGCCGGGCGTATGCCGATGGCGTTCGGCGAGATCCTCGGGCGAACCGACGATGACGACTTCGGGGAACTCGGTGCCGTTGACCGCATGCGCACGCGCGTTGGCGAGGCAGTCGAGGAAGAACGTCGTGTTCTTGCGCGGTTCCCAGGTGCCGACGAGCAGCCAGTAGCGACCTTCCGGCAACGCTGCGGCGAGCTCGGGCGGCGGTGCCGCGCCGTTGTGGAAGCTCACGCAATTCGGCAGCACGCGCAGCTTGGCGGAGTGCTCGGGGAACAGGCGCGCGACTTCGCTCGCGGTGTAGCGCGACGGCGTCCAGATCACGTCGGCGACCTTGACCGAATGGCCGATCGCGAAGCGGTCGAGGTTGCGATAGGCGAGCGCGGTCATCCACGAGCGATGGCGGTTGTCGAGGGTGAGCTGGAACACGTCGTGCAGCAGCAGCGCATAGCGCGCGTTGGCGGGCTTGTGTCCGAGCGGCAGGCCGGCGTTCGCCGTGGCGATGTAAAGATCGAGGCCCAGGTCGGCGACTTCGGCCGGCAGAAACTGCGATTCGAAACGCCAGCGCGGCAGCGGCCGGTGCAGGCGATACACCGGGATGGCCGAGTCGGGGCAGTGCGCGATGTCGCGATGCGGATGGCCCGGCGGACAGGCGCTGAACAGCTCCAGCGTCGTCTGTGGGCGCGCGCGCAGCACCTCCTCCATCGCCAGCACCTGGCGGCCGATGCCGGAGTAGGGCGATATGGTAACGGGGCGGTAATCGATTCCTATGCGCATGATTTCAGGGTTTGGTGGACTTGTTCGAGTTGATTCGCTGCGTGCTCCCACGAGTGGTGCTCGCGCACATAGCGGCGGCCGGCGGCGCCAATGCGCTGCGCAAGTTCGCGCGACTGCAGCAGGTCGATCGTCGCCGTGGCGAGTTGATTCGCACTTTCGCCGGCAAGGTAATGTTCGTGATCGTGCACGCCGAGGCCGGACACGCCCTGCGCGGTCGACACCAGCGGCAGGCCGGCGGCGAGCGCCTCGAGCACCTTGAGCTTGGAGCCGCCGCCTTGCCGCAGCGGCGCGAGGAACACGCTCGACTCGCGCTGCACCGTGCGCAGGTCGGCGACGAAACCGCGCCATTCGATGCGTGGATCGGGCCAGCGCCGTTCCCATTCGGCAGGCAGTTTGTAGCCGCATACGGCGAAGCGCGCCTGCGGCAGCGCCTGCCAGACGCGCGGCAGGATTTCGTCGAGCGCGAACGCCACCGCTTCGAGGTTCGGTGCGTATTCGAAGTTGCCGACGAAGAGCACGCGCTGGCTGGCGTGATCCGGTTGCAGGCCTAGCGCGGCGCGCGTGTCGGCGCCGTTGACGACGAGGTGCGCCCTGCGCCCGCTGATCGCGCGAAAGCTCTCGGCATCGCCCTCGGTCAGCGCGATCACTTCGGTCGCGTTGACGAGCGCGTTGCGCTCCCAGCGGCGGTAGCGCTCGCGGTCGATGCGTGCGAGCGGACGCAGCAGCGGCGGCAGGCGCTGGTAGGTCGCCGCGGAGAGGCCCGATTCGAGATTGTGCTCGGACAGCACGAACGCCTGCCCGCGCCGCGCAAGCGCGGCGATATACGGTTCGAGAGCGTAGCTGTGCTCGATCTGCACGATATCCCAGGGTTCGTCGAGCAGCGCTTCGAAGCGCGCTTCGAGATCGGGCGCGAAACCGTTGACGCAGACGAGCAGCGGATAGCGCGAGAACAGGACGCTGGTCAGCGTGCGCGGATGCTTGAGCGGGCGCCGTGGCAGCACGATCAGGCGCTCGACCAGCGGCGCGAGCTGATTGCGCGCCTCGTCGTCAAGCAGCGTCTTCGATTGCACGAGCAGGGTGATGCGGTAGCCGCGATCGGCGAGGCAGCGCAGCAGGTGGAACTGGCGCAGCTTGCCGCCGCTCGTCGTCGGCCACGGCAGATACGGCATCGCCCAGAGCATGCGCGGTGCTTTCATGGCGTCCACTCCAGCATCGCGAGGCGAGACGTCACCGGCACATGCAGCGCGCCGTCGTTCGCGGCGACCAGTTCCTTGTGCGTGTCGGCGAGCGGGTCGTGCAGCGTCGCGCGAGGAATCTGCGTCAGCTTCACTTCGCCCGCGTCCGCGGCCCAGAACATGAGCAGGCGGTGGCCGTCGGCGCGCGTCCAGGCGATGCCGATCAGGCCCGAAGGCGCATCGGTGAATACGGGCGTATCGGCCGGTTCGAGGCGCGGGCCGGTGATCGCGAGGAAGCGCTGCAGCGCGAGATACGCCGGCTTCGGCTGTGCGGCGAGGTCGAGCAGGCCGTAGCTGCGATCGCGCACCGAGGCGCGTTGGTCGAGGTCGGACAGGGTGAACAGAAACACACGATCGAAGTCGAGTGCACTCGTCAGCGCGACTCGGCGCAGGACGAAATCGGCCTGCCCGTCGCTGCCGATGATCGGCTGCTCTTCCTTCGGTCCGGCGTAGCTCGACCAACCCCACTCGTCGGCCCAAATCTGCTTCACTCCGAGCGCGCGCAGGTGCGCATTGAGCTTGTTCGACTTGTCGAGGAACTCGCGCGAGGTCGGTTTGTTGCCTTCGGGGTAGAGCGTGTATGGGTGATAGGCGACGACCGGAGGATCGATCTGCGGCAGCGTCGAGTTCGCCTGCGCGGCCAGCGCGCGCGCTGCGATCGCATCGATCATCGAGCCGCCGAGCACGCCCATCTCGCCAAAGTAGGCGAAGCCGCCGAGCACGACGGGTTTGTCCGGCACGGCCGCGCGCAGTGCTTTCGCGCTGGCGAGGAACAGGCGCGCATAGCCGTCGGGATCCTCGTGCGGGCGCCAGAAGCCCGGCAGGTTCGGCTCGTTCCACACCTGCCAAGCGGCGACGCTCGGATAGCGCTGCGCGAGTCCGGCCAGCGTGCGCGCATATTCGTCGTCGTCGCGCGGCGGATACTGGTCGCGGAATTCGCGCGCGCTCGCCGGCGCGGTCGTGGCGAAGCTCGCCGAACCGACCAGATAGACCTCGGGCTGCAAACCATCGTCGCGCATCGCGTCCACGATCGGATCGAGCACGTCGTAGCGGAACTTGCCGGGCTCGGGCTCGAGCAGTTCCCACTGCAGGCCGAGGCGTACCCACGACAGGCCGAGCGCGTGCAATGCCTGCATCTGGCGTTTGTATACTTCCGGCGGAAACCAGTGGAACTGCGCGTTGACGCCGAGGAAGTCGTTCCACACCACCGCGCGCGGCGCCTTGAGCGCAAGCGGCGGCAACGGCTGCGACTGGCAGGCCGCAACAAGAAGAAGCGCACCGGCAGCGAATAGCAGCACGGTCCGGCGGATGTTGGTTTCACGCCGCATGCAATTCCTCCTCGGCGAGGGTTTCGAACAGCTCGTGGAAACGGCGCGCGATCACCGGCCAGGTGCGTTGCCGCGACAGCCGCTGCGCGTGCGCAGCCCAGTCGGCGGCGAGGAACGGCTCGTCGAGCAGGCGCGTGATCGCGGCGGCGAGCGCGGCGACATCGCCTTCGCGGAAGACGACGCCGTTGCCGTGGCCGACTTCCTCGGCGAATGCGCGCGCGCTCGAGGCGATCGCGCCGCGGCCGCAGGCGATCGCCCAGGCGAGTGCGCCGCTGGTGCCGCGCACGCGGCCGAGCAGACGCAGCTTGCGCGACTCGCGGTACGGCAACACCATCGCGTGGTGCGCCTGCACGAGCGCAGGAATTTCTGATGCGTCGATATCGATCTTCCAGTCGACGATGTCCTCGAGGCCATGCCGCCAGATGAGTTTGCGCAGCTGATCGAGATAGCTCGCGTCGCGGCCGAAGGTCAGCTCGGGTGCGGTGCCACCGGCCAGGGTGAGGCGCAGGCTCGCCGCACGTGCATCGCGTGCGCGCAGTAGCGCGAACGCGGCGATCAAATCTTCGATGCCCTTGCCCGGATAGATGAAACCGAAGTAGAGCAGGCGCAGTGCTCCCGCGGGCAGCGGCGCCGGCGCGATGACCGGATGACCGTGTGCGATCACCGCAACGCGTTCGTGCGGCAACTGCATGCGCGCGCACAGCGCCTGCGCGCCGGTGTCGGTCAGCGCGACGATGCGGGCGAGGCCGTGGGCGAGGCGGCGCTCCTGTGCGAGCGTGGCCGGATCGCCGAGCACGCTCGCGAGCTTGGCCATCGGTTGCGGCAGGCGCTGCGTCCACGCGAGCGCAGGCGGCAATTTCGCCGCGCGCCAGATCAGGCGTTCGGGATCGTGCGCGGTCGCGGTCAGCGGCAATGAGGGCTTCAGCTGGCGCAGCAATTCGAGCGCGATGAATTCGCGCACGCGGCCACCGCCGAGTTCGGCGTGGGCGAGTTCGACGCCGCGCCAGCTCAGCGTTTCCAAGCGTGCGCGGATCGCGGCCGGATCCGCGGTGACGGGCATTCCGGCGAACGGGCGCAATACTTCGATCCCTTCGCCTTCGAGTGCGCTCGCGAAATTCGCGGCGTAGTCAGCGATGCCGTTCTGCTCGGGCGGCAGCGGTGCGAGCAGGACGATCTTCATGGCGAGGTCAGCCGCAGCAGCTGGCTGGAGCGGTCCATCAACGACTGCGGAATCTCGAAGTAGCGGCGGTTGAGGACGATGCCGCAGACATTGTCGAATGCCTGGCTAAGCGAACGCAGCGTTTCTTCGACCACCGGTATCGTCGTTGCGCGCGCCTGCACGACGACCACGATGCGGTCGGCGTATTGCAGTTCGTCGAAACCGATATCGTCCTTGAGCACGCCGGAGGCCTCGACAATGGCGACTTCGCCCGGATTCGCGCGACGCTTGCTCGTGATGCGCGCGTTGTAGCCCTGGCCCTGGGCGAAGTTGGCGATGCCTAGCGCGATGAAATGCACGCCTTCGCCGGGATTCGCCGAGGCGATGCCGATGGTCAGACCTCGCGTGGCTATGTCGTCGCTCGGCAACTGCCGCCAGATGCGGTGCAGCGCGGAGCGCAGCGGCAGGCCCTGCTTGGCGCGGCCGTTGAGTTCGGGGACCACGCCGAGCAGCGGCAGGCCGAAACGCTCGGTGACGCCGCCGCCGTCGTGGATGCGCTGGTCGAGCAGGCGGCAGAGGAAGACCGCGAACAAGCCAACTGCGATGCCGGCCGGTAGCGCGAAGAGCAGCATCGTCGTCGTCTTCGGGAACACGCGAGCGGCGACGAAGGTTGGCGGCTCGACTACGGCGACGTTGCTCAGACGGTTGGCGTTGAGGTCGCGCTGCACGCGCGCGTGCATGAGGAACTCGCTGGTCAGCCCGTAGGCTTTCTCGGCGGTGTTCAACTGCAGGCCGAGGCGCGAGAGTTCGGGTTCGATCGTCAGCACGTGGTCGCGGTCGGACTGCAGCGCGGCGATCTGCTTGTCGATCGCATCGAGCTGCGCGGTGAGATGTGCCTGCTGCGTTTCGCCGTCCTGGATGTCGCCCTTGAGCTTGAGCGCGAGTGCGTTCGGCGCGAGGTTCTGCGAGCTTTGCACCTGCTTGGCCAGGGAGTCGATCTCGGTGCGCATCGAAGCGATCGCCGCGTCGAGCGACTTCACCTTGGGTGCGTTTTCGTCGTAGGTACGCAACAGGTCGAGGCGCTGGGTCTGCATCGTGTTGAGCTTGGCCTGCATGTCCTGCTGGATCGGATTGAGGCTGATCGCACGACCGGTGACGATCTCGGCCGGCATTGACGGCAGGCGCTGCTGCGCCGAGGCGATCGCGGCTTCGACCGCAACCTTCTGCGCGAGCGCGTCCTGGCGCCCCTTGTACAGGCGCTGCAACTGGTCGGCGGTGCTGTCGAGCTTCTGCTGCAGGCTGGCCGCGTTGAGGTCGTTGAGCTTGGTGTGCAGCTCCTGCTTGAGCGTGAGCACTTCCTTGCCGAGTTGCTCGCTCTGGTTTTCGTAGAAGCGCGACAGCTCGGCGCCGCCGGCAGCTTGCGCGCGTGCGTCGAAGTAGGCATCGACCCAGTGCTTGAGGATCTGCTGCGCCTCGGTCGGATCGTTCCAGGTCAGGTCGAGTTCCATCACGTCGGCGCCCGATTCATGGCTGACCTTGAGTGCCTTGGCGAGACCGGAGGCGAGTTTTTCCTGCGGCGTTTGCCGATCGATGATGCCGACGAAGGCGAGCGTCGCGTCGAAGCCGTCCTTGATCGCGCCGGTGAACACGCGCACCTTGGCCTTGATCCGCTTCCACAGGCTGCCGTCGCTGGCGTGGTCGAGGTCCTCGCGATAGGCATCGGCGACCTTGTTGATCACCGGCGCGCTGGTCAGGATTTGTTCCTCGTCGAGGATCGGGTCGCGCAGCGTCGCAGGCTGGATGAAGTTCGGCTCGCGCATCACCTGCATCGGCACGCGCACCTGGTCGCCCTTCTCGAGGTTGACGAACAGACGCGAGGTCGAGGTGAAGCGCGAAGGCAGGAATAGCGCGCCGAGCACGATCAGTACCATCGTGGCCAGCGCGGTCAGTACGAATGCGCGCTTGAAGATGAAAAGCAGACGCAGAAGGTCACGAAAGCTGCGGATCTCGATCATTTCACACCTCCCACCTGCTGCACGGGCACGCTGGTGTTGTTCAATTGGTAGTTCGCGCTGACGCCGATGCCGTGGAAGAACGGAATCAACTGGGTCACGTAGAGATCCATGCTGTCGACGAGTTCGCCGATGCGCGACTTCGGCACGAACAGAATGTCGCCGCGCTGTAGGGCGATCGGCTGGCGGCCGCCGCCGTCGCCGGGTTGGAGCAGGTTCGCATAGTCGAAGAAATAGACTTGGTAGCGGCGCTTGTCGTCGAGGCGCACGAGCGCGACGTGGTGCGGGTCCGCGCCCGAAAGCAATCCGCCGGAGGCGACGATTGCTTGCTCGGCCGTAGCGATCCCGGCGAGATCGAAACTCGCATTCGGCGTGCGCACCGCGCCGCCGACCATGACGCGGTTGCCGGGCGACTCGGCGATGTTCACCGTCACCCGCGGCTCCTTGTAGATGCCGGTCATGCGTTTGCCGAGGTCGTCGGCGATTTCCTCGGGCGTGCGCCCGGCAGCGTCGACCTTGCCGACTTCGGGATAGGAGAAGCTGCCGTCGCTGCGCACGGTGAACTGGGTCAGCGGCACCTCCTCGGGCCGCAGCGGAAGTTGCGAATCGCGCACGATGCGCAAGCTGTCGCCCGCGTACACGCGCACGACCGCGGGTGGCAGTTGGTCGGACGATCTGGTGTCGATCTCGTGGGCCTTGGCTGTGCTGTCGCCGGGTGGGCGGATCGCGCCCGGCGTCGTGCATGCACCGAGCGTGAGTGCGAGGCTCGCAACAAGGCAGCCGGTGAGGTATTGGCGGTTCATGCGGAGTTCTCCTCCCAGTAACGGGGAAACATGCTGATGCGGCGTTTCAGCGCGGATGGCAGATGTGATTCGAGGAAGCCGAGCTTGTAGCCGGCGAGCTTGAGCGCGCTGCGCCACACCACTTCGATGCCGCGCCAGCGCTGGCCGGCGGCAGCGAGTGCGTCGATCTGGTCGCGGACGAAGCGCAGGCCCTCGCCGCCGGCATGGCCGAATGCTTCGGCGATCCACGACTCACGCCGGTAGAACGTGCCGATGTCGAAGTAGCGGCGCATTTCCTCGATCGGCGTGTACTCGTGCGAGTGATGTACCTGCGCGTCGGCGGCGTAGTGCACGGCGTAGTCTTTGAGCAGCATGCGCGCGGCGACCCAGGCGTCCTCGCTGCCGATCACGTCTTCGGGAAAGCCGCCGACCGCGAAGAGTGCGTCACGCCGGTAGGCGGCGAACGCATCCGAGCTGAAGCAGGTCTTGATGCCGAGTTCGCGCGCGTCGCTACGGCGCTTGATGCGGCTCTGTGGCGGATAGTTGAAGCTGCGCCCCGCGGCGCTGAGCAGGCTCGCGCCCGGATGCGGCAACTGGCGACCGTAGGCAACGCCGATGTCGGGCGCGGCGAACAGCGCGTCGTGAAGACGGCGCAGCGCGTCGCGGTCGGCAGGCACCGCGTCCTGGGTCATGTAGATCAGCACGTCGGCTTGGGTCAGCGTGCTCGCCCAGCGGCGCGTGCCGCCGTGATTGAAGCGCGCGGCATCGATCGCGACGACGCGTGCGCCGTATGCGCGCCAGCGTGCGGGCGAGCCGTCGCTCGAAGCGCTGTCGACGACCAGCACCTCATCGGGCTGCAGGCTCTGCGCCGCGAGCGCAGGCAACAGGCGCGCGAGATGATCGGCGCCGTTGCGGTTCGGGATGACGAGTGCGCTGCGCATGCCAGGGTCCTCAGTAGGCGGCGCGCGCGGAAACGATCGCGGGGATCGTGCGCACGAGGATGTAGAGATCGAGCCAGACCGACCAGCGCTCGATGTATTCGAGGTCGTATTCGACGCGCCGGTGGATCTTGTGCAGCGTGTCGGTCTCGCCCCTGTAACCGTTTACCTGAGCGAGCCCGGTAATCCCGGGCTTGACCCGATGGCGCGCGGCGTATTCGGCCACGGCGTCCTCGAACAACACGTTCGCGGCCTTGGTCGCGCTCGCGTGCGGGCGCGGGCCGACCATCGACATGCTGCCGAGGAACACGTTGAACAGCTGCGGCAACTCGTCGAGGCTGGTCTTGCGGATGAAGCGGCCGACCTTGGTGATGCGCGCATCGTCGCGCGTGGTCTGCTGCGCGGCATTGGCGTCGCGCAGGTGGTGGTACATCGAACGGAACTTGAACACTTCGATCAGGTGCTCGTTGTAGCCGTAGCGCTTCTGCCGGAACAGCACCGGGCCCGGCGACTCGAGCTTGATCGCAATCGCGACGGCGATCATCACCGGCGCCAACAGCAGCAGGCACAGCGTCGAAAGGACGATGTCCTCGGCGCGCTTGAGCAGCGGCGACCACCCTTGTAACGGGCGCTGCGAGAGATTCGCCATCGGCAACTCGGCGACCTGCGAGATGCGCGGCTGCGCGTGGTGGAACGAGCCGAGGTCGGGCGCGAGCAGCACGTCCACCGGCATGCGCTTGAAGCGATCGACGACCTCCTTGATGCGCTCTTCCTCGCTTGCAGGCAGAGCGACGATGACCTGCTCGACACGTTCGTCGCGCACCATGCCCTCGAGCCGATCGGTATCGCCGATCAGGTTCAACGCCTGGTTGTCGAGCAGCGCTGCATGCGAGGGTTCGTCATCGATGAAGCCGACGACGCCAGCGCGGATATCTTCGTTCTGTTCGATGTGTTCGGCGACGCGCAGGCCGTTCTCGTTGCAGCCGTAGATCACCGCGCGTTGCAGGTATTTGCCGCGTGCCATGAAATGATCGTTTACGCCGAGTATCGCGGCGCGCGCGAGCAGGAACAGCAGCACCGTCGCGGCGAACCAGGCGACGAGGTATTGCCCCGGAATCGGGAACGCGTTGAGGGTGAGGTTCTGCGCCACGAGCACGAGACCGAAGGTCGCGCTCAAGGCGAAGAAGGTCTTGCGCACGAGCAGGCGCTTGGAGAAGATTTCCTCGGAGTAGATGCCGAACGACTGGAACACGAGCACCGTGATCGCGCCGAATAGCATAGCCATCAGGCGTGGATGCAACAGATAGCGTGCTTCCTCGTGCGTCCCCTTCAGCACCATCAGAGTGACGAGGCAGGGCAGCGCGGCAAGCAGCCCGTGCAGCAGCTTGGTCAGGGTGACCGCGTAGGCGACCGCACCAAGGCGGAAGTCTGCGCTGAAGAGCTTCCCACTCGTTGCCGGACTGCCGCCGGCCTTGCTGGACAAAGTCCTGGTTGAGCTCATCGAGCCTCCTTGATCGGCGTGGCCTGGAAGTCCGCCACGCTTGAGAAGGAAGCCGGTTTTTGGGTCAGATCAGCCCGGGGGAGGGAAATTCAAAGAACACCAGAAACCAACTTCGGCGAAACCCGGGCGTCGATGCCCCGGCCATTTTTGGTTCTCGGTTCCCTGTATGACGAACGCTCGGAGCAGGTCATGCGCGAGGTCGAAATTCGTCACTTCATCGCAGTGAGAATCTGCGAAAAAAACTTGAACAAATCGGGGGTCGAAACGATGCTGCTGCTGTGCTCCTCGTTAGCGGAAAGTGTGCGCTGATGCACGATTGATGCTGCGGTGCAGAAGGATCATGCCATTGATTTTCCTGATTTTCCTGAACGTGTCCTGTCGTAAACACCCGTTTGAACGTTAAAAAGCGCGCGCACGCCGAAGGCCGCCACGCGCCGGAAAGCGCGTAGCGGCGGGCGATAGCGGCGAGGAGTTTTTTGTTAAACGAAGCCCAGATTCGGACTGGAAAAATTTTTCAGAAATGGGAACACGTTGGCAATGTCACACGACTGCATCCCGAGCCACGCGGCGAGCGTGGCTGAGTACTGATCACTCGACACAGTCGGGATCGTTTGTCCGCGTGCGAGGCAGTCGGGGCCGTTCAAAGTCTGATTCGGAAACAGCGTGCCGCTGGCACCCGGTGCGCCATACAATTTTCCACCGCGCACCGCGCCGCCCATGACGAACTGGACGCCGCCCCAGGCGTGGTCGGTGCCGCCGCCGTTCGAGTTCAGCGTGCGCCCGAATTCGGATTGGGTGAACGTGGTGACCGCGCCGGGAATGCCGAGGTCGTTCGCCGTGCACTGGTAGAACGCGCCGAGCGCCTGCGAGAGTTGCGTGAACAGCGCCGGCTGGTCTGCGAGTTGGTCGTGGTGCGTGTCGAAGCCGCCCATGGTCACGAAGAAGATTTGCCGCTTCACCTTGAGCGCGCCGCGTACCGAGATGATGCGCGCGATCATTTTCAATGCGTCCGCGAGCGGGTTGTTCGCCGGAAACGGTGCGTTGATGGCGGGGCCGGTGGCAAGCGCGGTCGACAGCGTCGCGGCGTAGTCGATCGCATTGTTGAGCACGGCGTTGTAGCTGCGCGTGAGCGGATCGGGATAGGTGTTGGCCAGCATCTGTGCGATCGCATTGGCCGCCGCTGCGCCCGAAGCGCCGTCGTAGCCGACCGGACCGACCACGCCGCCGCCGGAAACGCAGTATGGCTGTACCTGCACGCCGGTCTGGAAGCGGTTGGTGCCGCTCAGTGAAATCGACATCGGCATGGTCGCGCCGGGATTGAGCACGGCGAGCCGGTCGGCGGCGAGGCCGCCCCAACCGGTGATTCCGTGCGACGCCGGCTGGCCGTATTGCCACTGGCCCTGCTGGTCGAGATGCGAGAACAACAGTGGCGGCAGCGGATAGCCCGCCGTGAGGTATTGGCTCTTCGTCGTCGGCTGGCGCAAGGTGCCGACATTGACGATGAAGGCACCCTTGCCGGCATTGAACAACGAGCCCATTTCGTTGCAATTCGGATGCAGACCGTAGGTTTCACCGCTGGCCGCGCCTTGCACCGCGAGCGGCAGCAGCGATCCGCGCGCAACGGCGAGGCTGCCGCGTGCGTTGCCGTAGGTTGTGTAACGCGTCGTGTCGCTCGGAATGAGCATGTTGTACGAGTCGTTGCCGCCGGCGAGATAGACGCAGACGAGCGCCTTGTAGTCGCTGACCGCCGAGTAGCTGGAGCAGGACGCGGCGAGCGCCGAATTGACGAGGCCGAACTGGCCGTAGAGGGCGCCGCCGCCGATGCCGGCAAGGCAGGAGGAAGCGGCCGCGCGCAGGAAGTCGCGGCGCGAGCGCGAATGGGAAGTGGTCATGGTGGGAATTCCGGGCTATTTCTGTACGGCGAATTCGGGCGAGACAAGTACGACCTTGAGCAGGTCACGCACACGTATTTGCGCGGACAGGAAGGAGTACGAGGCTTTGTCGTTGAGCATGCCGATGAGCGCATTGCGCGCGACGCTGCTCATGCTTCCGTAGAGCAGATCGTGATTGACCTGGTCGACCAGATTCGCCGCGTTGCCCGCGATCGCGGTCAACGGCGAGATGTCGATGAGCAGTGCGTTCGCTGCGTTGCTCGGATTGCCGACGTAGGTCTGCGCGCGCGCGGTGAGATCGTTGGCGATGGTCATGATCGTGCTCTCGGTGAGCACCTGCAGCTCCGGCGCGTACTGGCCGCTTGCCGCGAGTTCGCCGGGCGGGCGATAGTCGGGTTGATAGAAGTTGAACACCGAGTTCGCGCCGTAAGGATGCTCGGTGTAGTAGTTCTCCGGGTGCGAGGCCATGTACTTGCCGGTCTGCGTCGCCGGCGCGTAGTAGCGCCACAATGCAGTCAGGCGCAGCAGCGGCTCGCGCAGCTTGCCGAAGGTATATCCCGGATACTGCGTCGGGATCGTGCCGGTCAGCGCTTCGGTGTCGAGCAGGATTGCCTGCGCGACTTGGCCGAGGTCGCCTCCGCTCGCGCTGAATACCGCGCTGACGCGCGCAATATAGGCCGGCGTCGGATTGCTCGTGGTCAGACGCTGGATCAATTGGCGCGAGATGAATGGTGCGACGTTGGGATGCGAAGAGATCGCCTTGAGCGCGGCGGCGAGATCGTTCTCGCAGCTCGTGCCCGCGGGTAACGTCGGCGCGTCGGAGGTGGCACCGTAGTTGCCGCTCGGGCTGATCAGGGTCTTGGCGCCGCTGTCGTGATAGGCGGCATAGCAGACCAGCGGCTGGTAGTTCGCCGGTGCCCAGTTGCCGCTGCTCGGATCGGTACCGAATCCGCTCTGATAACTCCAACCGGTGAACACGCGCGCGTTGGCGGCAACCGTAGCCTCGGTATAGGTCGGAATCTCGGCGCCGTTGGCGTCGAGTTTCGGCGAGAAGTCGGCGTTGCGCAGGATCAGGCCGACCGAGAACAACTGCATCAGTTCGCGCCCGTAGTTTTCGTCGGGCGAGGTACCGAGAAGCGGGTCGCCCTTGCGGTTGCTCGTATAGCTGAGCATCTTGCCCATCGCCGGGCTGCGCGTGACATCGTAGATCAGGTTGTAGTAACTCGCCGGGTGCGACACGCCTGCGGCGTCGGTATAGGTGGCGACGTCGCGCGCGAGCGTATCCGCGTACTCCGCGATCGCGACCGGATCCTGGTCCAGATTGCCGGCGCGGTCGGATACGACGAGGATCTGGCTCATCGTCCAGGCGAGGCGCTGGCGCAGCTGATCCGGCGCAGTGACCATCGTGCGGAAGGAAACTTCGAGACGGTCGATCTGGCCCGGATTGGTCACGTAGGCGTCGAGCTTTTCGACCGCCGGGCGTTGCAGGGTCGGCGGCAGCGCGAGCTGGCGGCGGATCCATTCCGCGTAACCGAGTGCGCGCAGGCTGGCGATGTCTGCGGGAGTCGGTCCGAACGTGGCCATAGTCAGGAAACGCGCGGCTTCGGCGTCGCTGGCCGGAGCGCTGTTCAATGCCACTATCGCGGCGCGCTGCGGCGCGGACATCTCGTTCTGGGGTCGCTCGCCCCTTGCCGCGGTGGCGGGGCCGAAGAACAAAACCGAGACGCAGGCAAGCGCAACCCGGGCCAGGTTGGCTGAGAAAGAAGCTTGTGGATTCAAAAGAGGAACTCCGAGGGAATGCGCCGAACTCCACGGCGATTGCCCTTGTAACTACTAGGGTGCGTCAATTACTTTTGATTCGCGTTGCGCGAAATGCACCCCTGCCATGTTTCGCGATCGTAAAATATGCGTTAAGGAACCGTTCGGTCAAGTGATCTTCATCACAGATCAAGAAAATATTTTTCTGTCTATCGTTTTGATCCTGAACGGATTTTTGCCAATGTGATGTTAAGCGAGAGCTTCGCTCGTCTCTCTTCCGGATTTCCATGTGCCTGTTGCTGCTCGCCCTTAATGTCGTCGCCGATCGCCCCTGGCTCCTGCTTGGCAACCGCGACGAGTTCCACGCGCGGCCGACGGCGCCGGCTCGCGAATGGGCTGATGCATCCGGCGTATTCGGCGGGCGCGATCTTGTGGCCGGAGGTTCGTGGCTCGCGGTTAACCGCAACGGCCGCTACGCCGCCGTCACCAACGTGCGTCGGCCCGGCGCATCGCCGGCACCGCGTTCGCGTGGCGCGCTGGTCGGCGAGTTCGTCACGGGTGCCGCGACGCCAGCGGCGTATGCCGCGACTGTTGCGCGCGAATGCGCAGAATACGGGCCGTTCAACCTCGTCGTCGGCGACGGCGGCGGCGCCTGTTTCGTCAGCAGCATCGACGCCAGCGTGCGTCGGCTCGGCGACGGCGTGCACGCCTTCAGCAACGGTTCGCTCGAAGACGAATGGCCGAAGATGCGGCGCCTGCAGGCTAATTTTTCCACTCTGCTGCAAAATGGAAAAGTGGAAGATTCCGCATTTCTCGATCTGCTCTTCGACGATACGCGCCCCGCCGACGTGGACTTGCCCGACACCGGCATCGGCCTCGAACTCGAACGTCGCCTTGCATCGATCTTCGTCATGCCGATGACCGCGCAGGGTGAAGCCTATGGCACGCGCGCGAGCACGCTCGCCTATGCGCGAGCGGACGGCGGTTCCGTCCTGCGCGAGCGGCGCTACGCTGCGGATGCGCAGGTGACGGGGGAGTCTTCGCTCGAGTTTTGAGTCTTGCTCGTTATTTCGGTGTGTTGACCTTGGATTCTTAAGCAAGAGCTTCCACTCGCCCTGCGGGCGAGCGTCTTACTTTCTTTGCTTGCACAAAGAAAGTAAGCAAAGAAATGCACCCCAGAGCATTGCGCCCGACGCGCATCCTGCGCGTCGGGTCCGCATCAGCGGCCGGGTTCCGCTAATTGCACGTCCATGTGCAATAGCGGAATGCGCGCGATCCATCGCGCGCACCCTGCGGGCTTTTCCGACCGCTGCCGCCGCAATGCAATGGGGACCCGGGAGAGCCGAAGCAGCGCGCTCCTGCGCGCAGAAGCAAGGCAACGGAAAAGCAAAGGCGTCGCACGCCGTTGCTTTTGATCTAGCTGTTGATCTTCGGGTCCCCGTTTGCCGCGGCGAGGGCAGGACGGAAATGCCTGAAAGGTCGCGCGCACGATGCGCGCGAGTTCGTTGCACGCACAGGGACGGGCGTTCAACGAACCCCGGCCTGACCTCGCGAACTGCCGCAGGCAGCGCGGCATCCGGGGTGTGTTCTCTTTGGTCACTTTCTCTTGCACAAGCAAGAGAAAGTGACCCGCGCGCTGGACGCGCGCGGAAATGACGACTCAAGGAGGGCGATCGGTTGCGCGAACGCCACTTCGGCATCCTGCCTGCGCCGTCGCCTCGGAAGCATGCGGGACTGACAAGTAAACCCGTTTTAGGCCGGCAGTATTGCCCTCAGCGCCGCTCGCGCCGCATCGAACGAGAAATGGGAACTTACGTTGACGAGCCCATTCGCCGACAAGGTGTTCCACAGCGTCTCGTCGGCGTAGAGACGCTGGATCGCCGCGGCGAAGTCGGCCGGCGTGTCGGCGACGAGGACGTCGCTGCCGGCGTTGACGTGCATGCCTTCAACCGCGGTCGTCGTCGCGACCACGGGCAGGCCGTAGCTCATCGCCATGTTGACCTTGCCCTTGACACCCGCGCCGACGCGCAGCGGCGCGATCGAGATGCGGCAGCCGTCCATGAACGGCGCGAGGTCGGCGACGTAGCCGTGCACGATCACACCGTCGACCGCCAGCTTGGCGATCGAATCCGGTGCGCCGGCACCGATGACGTGCAGGTCGATCTTCGCCTGCGCGCGCAGCAGCGGGAACACCTCGCGCACGAACCAGAGCACCGCATCGACGTTCGGCGGGTGCTGGAAACTGCCGACGAAGACGATGCCCTCGCGCGCGGCGAACTCACGCCGGCAGCCGTAGATCTCGTGCACGTTGCTCAATACCGCGACCGGCACGCCAGGCGCCTCGCGCGCGAGCAGGGTCTTTTCCGTTTCGCTGACGACGAGGGTGAGGTCGCATTCGTCCATCATGCGCAGTTCGCTCGCCCGCGTCGCCGCGGCCTGGCGCGCGAGCTCGGCGCTGCCTTCGATCTGCGCCGTGCGCTGCTCGCGCAGATAGTGCAGGTCGACGGTGTCGAAGATCATTTTCGCGCGCCGTGCATACAGGTAGACGAGGTCGAGATATTTCTCGGCGACGTAGTGGCGCGAGAGCACGACGACGTCGAGTTCGGGCCCGTTCGTGCGCAGCCATGCGCCTGCATCGGCAACGAACGGGTGGTAGAGCGCTTCGACGCCGAGCGCTTGCAGCGCCTCGGTATAGCGCCCGTCATGGGCGTGATTCTCGGGCAGGAAACTGACTCGATAGCCGAGTTCGCGCAGCAGGCGTATGAGGTTGGTCATGCGCAGCGAACCCGAATCCTGGTCCGGCCGCGGCGTGTACGAATCGATGATCAGCACGCGCCGCGCATCGCGGAAGTTCGCTGCTGCGGCGGCGTGCTTGGCATTGTCGATCGGCGCCGGCTGCAGGGTGAGCGCCGCCTTCCACTTGTCGAGGAATTTTTCGCGGTTGACGACCTGGTACTGCTTGATGCCGCTGCCGACATCGGTGCCCGAGGTGACGCCCTCGAAATGGACGACGACCGAGCGCGGCTCGTAGAAAACCTTCTTGCCGGCCGCGCGCACGGCGAAGGCGAGATCGGTGTCTTCATAGTAGGCCGGCGCGTAGCGCGAGTCGAAGCCGCCGAGCTCATTGAAGAATTCGCGCCGCAGCATGATCGCCGCGCCGGAGCAGTAGTCGGCTTCGCGGCGGAATTCGTAGCGCGGATCGCCGGGGTTGTCGAAGCGGCCGTAGTTCCAGCCCGAACCGTCGCGGAAGACGATGCCGCCGGCTTCCTGCAGGCGCCCATCCGGATAGACGAGTTTGGCGCCGACGAGGCCGGCATCGGTTTCCTCGGCAAAGCAGGCGACCAGCGCTTCGAGCCAGCCACGGGTGACGACGGTGTCGTTGTTGAGGAACAGCACGTACTCGCCGCTTGCCATTGCGGCTCCCGCATTGCAGGAGCCGATGAAGCCGAGGTTGCGCTCGTTGCGCAGAGCGCGGATGCCGTCGATCTGCGCTAGCTGCGCCGGTGTCGCATCGCTGGAGCCGTCGTCGACGACGATCACCTCGAACGCCGTGGCGCCCGCGCGCTCGGCAAGCGAACGCAGGCAGGCGACTGTGTATTCGACCTTGTTGTAGACCGGAATGACGATACTCACCAGCGGCCGTGCTGAGGTGGGTACGGCGAAGGTCTCCAGTGGCGCATCGGTCGCGGTCGGTGCGGCAGGCGTGTCGACGATCGGCGCGGGCACCGGCGCGCCGCGCTTGCGCGCCAGTTCGTCGCCGATGCGGCGGAACGTGCCGAGCAGTCCGCGTCGCGCGAGGCTGCCGCGCGTGCGTATGCCCGCGCTGCGTACGCGCTTGAGCTGGAAGGCGATGCGGGTGCGCGTATCGCGCAGTTTGCGCATCACGAAGCGCAGCGGGCGGGTGACGCGCCATGACGTACTCGCGAACATTTCCTGAACCTGATTGTTGAGTTGCAGCGCCCAGCGCGTGCGCTCGTCTAAGTCGCCTTGCAGCTGAATGTGTGCGTTGCTGAGCCGGGCGTATTCGTCGCGTGCCTCCTGCAACTGGCGGTCGAGTTCCAGTGCCCATTGAGTGCGCTCGTCCAAAGCGCTTTGCGCAGCTCTCTCGCGTGCCGCGGCTTGGCGCGCCCACTTCGTGCGTTCGCCGATTGTTCGTTCGCGTTCGAGGATCGTCTGATCGCGTTCGGCGATGACCTCTCGATCACGGCGCACTTCGCGTTCGAGGTCGATTGCCCATTCAACCCGCTGCGACAGTTCTTTTTGCTGCTGCGCAATTTCATCGCGCAGCCTGGCACTGAGTCGCTGCGCGTCGCCGAGCAGGCCGGCGCGAGTTTGCGCCGCTAGCGCATCCGGGGTCGGCAGCGAGGCCGGCGTCGCTGCCGTCCGTCCAGGCGCCTGAGGCAGCAGTTGGGCGTAGTCCGCGGCCATCTGCGCGAGATCGCGGGGCAAGACGCTGGCGAGTGCCGTGCGTGCCGCCTCGATCGCCGCGGGATTTCGCGCGAGCCGCTCGACGCAGCTGGCGACCGCCTCGACCTGCGGTGCGACCAGCCAGCCGCTCGCTCCCTCTTCGATGCGCTCCGCGAGCGCACCGAGCCGGGTAGCGATGACCGGAATGCCGAGGCTCGCCAGTTCCGACAGCGTATAACTGAAAGTTTCGGCGACGGTGGGCAGCAGCAGCGCCGCATCCGGCCGGATGCGTGCGAGCAGGGCTGGCAATTCCTCGCGTCGGTAGTTGAGCACGACGTGCACGTTCGCTTCGCCGAAGAACTGTTCGCCCTCGGCGCCGGCGCCGAGCAGGAAGATGTCGGCATGCTCGCGCATCATCGGCAGCGCAGCGCGCAGCAGTTCCGCGCCCTTGCCGCGGCGTACGCGACCGGGCACGACCAGGCGCAGGCGGTCGCGTTCGGGTGGCGCCGGCGTCGGCACCGGTGCGCCCGTCGGCCATGACGCGATGCCATGCGCGATCACGCTTGCGACCAGCGACGCGAAGCGTGGTTCGATGCGCAACAGGTTGGCCAGCGCCGACCGGCTCGGCGCGACGATGTGCGCCTTCGCGGCGAGCACGGCGGCGACGTAGGCATCGCGCAGGCTGCGCCAGTAGTCCGCGTCGCGCTCGGCGAATTCAAAATCCGCGCGCGAGTTACGCAGGTCGGCGACGAGTTGGGCATCGTCGAAGGCGAGACCCGCGTCGCCGAAGTCGCGATGCAGGATCGGCCACAGCGGATAGTAGTCGTGGGTGACGAGCACGGTCGGCAGGCCGGTGCGCAGCGCATCCAGGCTGTGCCCGATCAGCGAGGACACCATCACCGCATCGACCTGGAAATCGCCCAGCAGCGCATCGAGGAACGCTTTGTACGTCGCGTCGCCGAGCGTGGTGCTGCGGATCGGGTCGGGCAGCACGAGGCTGCGCAGCGCTGGCGTGGAAAACGCGCCGTCGACGAGATCGAGCGATTCGCCATAGCATCGGCGCTGAGAATTGCCTCGCGCGCACAGAACGAGATGGTGTCTTGCCGAGTCGATTCCTGCGAGATCGCGCACGAAGCGCTCGGCACCACCGCCCCAGCCGTGCAGCACGTGCAGCACGACGGGCTTGCCGTCGAGGCCGAAGTAGGGTGGCAGCGGATTGCGTCCGGGTTGCGCGTTCCTTGCCAGCGCCGCGGATACCTTTTCGCGCAGTTCGCCGAGAGGCGAGGGTGGCTCCGCATCGCCGCCGGGCGGCAGCGGCGCCGGTCCGCGCAGCGCACGCGCGGGGTCGGCGACATAGAGATGGTCGAGGACCACGCCGCGCAGCGGCGCCAGCGTTTGCGGCAAAGTATACGACTGTACTTTTTCCGCGCCGGCCTGGCGCAGGCGCGCGCCGCTCCAGGCGCTGAGCAGCGGTGACCAGCCCGAAGTCGCGATCGCGCGGCCGCGGCCGTAGGCATGGCAGAACGCGTCGATAGCCGCAGCGTCGGCGGCGCTGTGCAGGCCCGTCGTCAGCGGCGATCGGCCCGGATCGACATTGTCGAGCGGAGAGGCCACGAGCACATCGTCGACGCTGATCGCGCGCGTAATGCGGACGAACCAGTGCGGTGGCAACACGGCATTCGCGCGCAGCAGGACCAGATCCTCGCCCGGCCACGCACTCGCGGCGGCGCGCAGCACGGCCGCGGCATCGTCGCTCGCGCTGCCCGCCGCGGCTCCGGCCTGCGCGCGCGAGGCGCCGAAAAGCTCGAGCTCCGCGTCGGCGATGTCCTTGCGCAGGCGTGCCAGCCATTCCGTGCTTGCGGGCTGCGCGCCGAACACACACAGGCGCAGTCGGTGGGTGGATTTGGATTCGGTCAAAGCAAAGTCCGTAGCGTGCTGGGGGCCGCGGAATCGGCGCGCATGGAAATGCGGCTGCGATCCGATGGACAGGAGACAGGGCACATCTGCGCAATCCCGGGCCGAATGTGGCAAAACTGCGAAATTATCGCGGATGCCGCGCGCAAAGTCATCGCGGCGGCTCGGCATTCAGGCGAATCGGGTAGACTTTTGCTTGTTCCCACCGAGCCTGAAGCGCGCATTGTCTTTTCTCTCCGGCCTGTCCCAAACCCTGGGTATTCTCTGGCGCTTCGTGCGCGTGCCGTTCTGGCTGATGCTCGGCTTCGCGCTCGGTTTCCTGCCGTTATACGTGCACAACCTCGATGCGCAGTTGCGCAGCCGCTTCGACGATTTCTCCTGGGATCTGCCCAGCCGTGTCTACGCCCGTCCGCTCGAATTGCGCGCAGGCACGCCGATGTCGGCCGATGCATTGCTGCTCGAACTCGAGGCTGCACGCTACGAGGCCGATGCAGCGGCGACGAGTCCGAATGCCTTCGCCGGCGCGGCGAAGGCGCCCGGCACCTACGCGCGCAATGGCGCGAAGTTCGTCATCGCACGACGCGCGTTCGTCGATGCGCAGGGTGCGCAGAAACAGCGCCGCGTTGCGGTGACGCTGGCGGCGAACACGGTCGCCAGTGTCAGCGACGCCGATTCGGGCGCCGCACTCGATTACGCACGCCTCGATCCCGCGCGCATCGCCACGCTCTATGGCTCCGAGCAGGAGGAGCGTCGCGTGGTCAAACTCGAACAACTGCCGCCGCTGCTCGTCGCCGGCCTGCAGGCGGTCGAGGACCGCGAGTTCAAGCACCATCACGGCGTCAATACGTTCGCAATCCTGCGCGCGATGCTCGCCAACCTGTTCGCAGGCCACGCCGTGCAGGGCGGCAGCACGTTGACTCAGCAATTGGTCAAGAACCTGTTCCTCGACAACGGCCGCAACTTTTCGCGCAAGTTCAACGAAGCGATCATCGCGCTGCTGATCGAGGCGCGCTACGACAAGCACCGCATCCTTGAAACCTACTGCAACGAGGTGTTTCTCGGCCAGCAGGGCGGACAGGCCGTGCATGGCTTCGCTGCGGCGGCGGAGTTTTACTTCGGCCGCGACGCGAAGGATCTGAAGCCCGCCGAGATCGCGCTGCTGGTCGGTATGGTCAAGGGGCCGAGCCTGTACGATCCGCGGCGCAACCCGGAGCAGGCGCTGACTCGGCGCAACATCGTGCTCAATTCGCTGTTCGAGACCGGCCTGATCGATGCCGATACGCTCAAGTCCGCGCGCGCGGCAGCGCTCGGCGTCGCCGATACGCCCGGCCTGCCGCGCAACCGCTTTCCGGCCTTCCTCGACCTCGTGCGCGCGCAACTGGCGCGCGACTATCCCGATGCGCAGCTGCAACGCGCCGGCCTCGTCGTCTACACCACGCTCGCGCCGTCGACGCAGGCGCTGGCCGAGCAGGCGCTGGTGAAGACGCTCGACGGCCTCGGCAAGAAGCAGGCCGAGACGCAGGGCGCGATGGTCGTCACCGGCGCGCGTGACGGCGAAGTGCAGGCGCTGATCGGCGCGCGCGATCCGGCCGACCCCGGCTTCAACCGTGCACTCGAGGCGCGGCGGCCGATCGGCTCGCTGGTCAAGCCGTTCGTCAATCTCGTCGCGCTCGCACAACCGGACAAGTACTCGCTGGCGACGCTGCTCGACGATTCGCCGGTGGACATGGCGATGCCGAACGGTTCGCGCTGGACGCCGCAGAACGACGATCACGAAAGCCACGGCAACGTGCCGATGATCGACGTGCTCGCGCATTCGTACAACCTTGCCACCGTGCATCTGGGTATGGCGCTCGGCCTGCCGAAGATCCGCGGCCTGCTCGAATCGTTCGGCCTCGACGCCGAGATCAATCCGAATCCTTCGCTGCTGCTCGGCGCGGTCGACCTGTCGCCGTTCCAGGTCGCCCAGCTCTATCAGTATTTCGCCGCCGACGGCCACGCGCTGCCGCTGCGCGCGCTGCGCGGCGTGGTCGATGCGCAAGGCAAGGCGCTCGCGCGCTACGGCGTCAAACCCGGCGCGGGCAACTACATCCAGCCGGCGCGTCTGGTCACGTTCGCGATGCAAGACGTCACCGAGCATGGCACTGCGCATGCGATTTCCGACCAGGGCCTGGGCAGTCTGCATGCTGCGGGCAAGACCGGCACCAGCGACTCGCAGCGCGACGCCTGGTTCGCCGGCTTCACCGGCTCGCACCTCGCCGTCGTCTGGGTCGGCCGCGATGACAACAAGGTCACCGGCCTGTGGAGCTGGAGCGGCGGCGTCGCCGCGTGGGTCGCGTTGTTCAAGAAGTTGCCGAGCGCACCGCTGGACGTGCCAATGGACGGCATCGAGATGGTCACGGTCAATCCGCAATCAGGCCAGCGCACCGAAGCGCAATGCACCGGCGCGCGCCAACTGCCGTTCATGGCCGGCTTCGCGCCGACCGAGACCGATCATTGCGTAATGCAGGAAATTCGCTCGATCTTCAGCGGAACGCCGTAAACTATGACCGCTGTCATCCCGGCATGGCTTGCCGGAGTGACCAGACCCCACGTCGTCGCTCGGTAGTCAGAGTACACAAATGAAATTTTCCAGATTCGCGATCGTCGCAGCCGCGTCCGGCGCGCTGCTTTCCGCCTGCTCCCAACCCGCACCGCCGGCCAAGGCCGCGGCCAAGCCCGATCGCGACCCCACTGCCGCGGTCATCGCGATCCGTGCGGCCGGGGCCAAGGTCGATTCCGCGCTCGAGGTGAAACCGCTGCGCGACCCCGCGGTCGAAGGCCTGCTCAAGCAGGCGCGCGACCTCGAAGCGCAGGCACAGCCGGCGCAGGCGCTCGAGTCCCTGCGCAAGGCCGAGAAGGTCGGCGGCGCCACGCCGGAAATCCTCCAGTTCGAAGCCGAGTTGTTGATCCAGCTGCGCGAATGGCGCCAGGCCGGAGAAGCCGCGCAGAAGGCCTTCGACGCCGGCCCCAAGGTCGGCGCGATCTGCGCACGCAACCAGCAGACTCTGGTCGAGACGCGCAGCGCGCTCGGTGACACCGCCGGTGCCGAACAGGCGCGGGCGCAGGTCACGGCGTGCAAGCAGGCGGCGCCGGCGCGCTATTAACACGTTGGCGCTGCGCTTGGCCTTTGTTCGTCATTCCGGCAGGGACTGCCGGAATCCAGGCTGCATGGATGCCATGCGGTATACGCTTTCAACATTCGATGGCGCGTTCCTTCGCTTTTCCGCGCGCGTCCGGCGCGCGGGTGACTTTCTCTTGCTCGCACAAGAGAAAGTCACCAAAGAGAATGCGCCCCAGAGCATTGCGCCCTTTGGGCATCCTGCCCAAAGGATCCGCGTCAGCGGCCTGGTTCGGCTGACAGCACATCCATGTCCTAGCAGCCGAATGAGCGCGATCCCTCGCGCTCACCCTGCGGGCGTTTCCGCCCGCTGCCGCCGCAATGCAATGGGGACCCGGAAGAGCCGAAGCAGCGCGCTCCTGCGCGCAGAAGCAAGGCCAGGAGCAAAAGCGCCGCACGCCCGTGCTCTTGATCCGGCTGGTGATCTTCGGGTCCCCGTTTGCCGCGGCGAGGGCAGGTCGGAAATGCCTGAAAGGTCGCGCGCACGATGCGCGCGAGTTCGTTGTTTGTACACGGACGTACAATCAACGAACCCCGGCCTGACCTCGCGCACCGCCGCAGGCGGCGCGGCATCCGGG
>Ga0207647_10000348_pt1 | contig 37517 bp, 32 predicted proteins | sample KBSCornC2_FD_184295 | JGI IMG/M metagenome (GOLD analysis project Ga0207647, IMG submission 184295) | Corn rhizosphere microbial communities from Kellogg Biological Station, Michigan, USA - C2 (SPAdes) (version 2) | ecosystem: Host-associated > Plants > Roots > Rhizosphere ... | reverse complement strand
TCGGCGCTCGCCGTCTGCGGCTTTGCGCAATGGTTCGCGAACTATCTGATCGCGCAGAGCTTCCCGGTCATGGCAGCCAAGCTCGGCCTCACGCCGACCTACACCTTCTACGCGGTATCGGCACTGATCAGCTTCTTCCTGGTGAAGAGCTTCATCCACGAGACCAAGGGCAAGGAACTGGAGCAGATGGAGGGCTGAACCTTCCAAAACCTCAGAAAAAAGGCCCGTCGCTTACCCGAGCGGCGGGCCTTTCTTTTGAACTGCTGTGTCGCTGTTTCTAGCAGCGCCTAATCGAAACGGTTAGACGATCCCAATCCTCGCACTACCGCCGGCTGCGGTGCAGCAATGCGCACCGGCCGACGTTAGCGCCTCGGCAGCTTCTTTGAACGCATCGCGCGCATCAGCTCCAGCTCTATCCAAGGCGAAAATTCGCACCGCAAACGGCGGTTCGATGGCGTTGATGTCGCCATAAATCATAGAATCCACCAGTGCGTTGACGTTTCTGCCATGCCAGTCCGGCGCGCCAAGCCCGGCAAGCAATGCATCATAAAGTCCTGTGCAGCGATCCAAGCCGAGGCATCCAGCTTCACCACCTGCATCATGGACCTCAGTGATTGTGCCGCGGTGTCTTGGCCGCAATGCCGCGATATTTGAGCGCGAACTCCAGGACCGCACCTTCGTGCATCTGTCCGGTCTTTTCGCGGAACAGCTCTTCCCACGGCGTATGGCTCGGCGGAACCGATGGAGGCTCCTCGCCTCGCCGACGGGCGATCTCGGCCTCGTCGACCAGCGCGTTGCACGTGCCCGCATTCAGGTCGATCCGGATCATGTCCCCTGTGCGCAGCCACGAAAGCCCGCCGCCCGCGGCGCTCTCCGGCGAGGCGTTGAGGATCGATGGACTGTCTGACGTGCCCGACTGGCGGCCGTCACCCAATGTCGGCAGCCACATAACTCCACGCTGGATCAGCGCATCGGGCGGCTGCATGTTGACCACCTCGGCCGATCCCGGCCAGCCGATCGGCCCGGCTCCGCGCATTACCAGGATGCAATTCTCGTCTATTGCAAGCGACGGATCGTTGATCCGGTGGTGATAATCGTCCGATCCGTCGAACACGATCGCGCGCGCTTCGAACACGCCTTCGGACCCTGGCCGGTTGAGATAACGCTGGCGGAACTCCTCGGAGATCACGCTGGTCTTCATGATCGCGTGGTCGAACAGATTGCCCGACAGAACCAGGAAGCCCGCCTGCTCCTTAAGCGGAGCCGAGTAGGGGAAGATCACCTCGCGATCATTGGTCGCCCGGCCGGCGATATTCTCGCCGATCGTACGGCCCGTCACGGTCATACAGCTGTCGTTGAGCTTGCCCGCCTGTGCGAGCTCCCACAGCAAGGCCGGCACGCCGCCCGCGCGGTGGAAGCGTTCGCCCAGATATTTGCCCGCAGGCTGCATGTTGAGCAGCAGCGGCAGGTCATAGCCGTGCGTTGTCCAATCGTCGGGCGAAAGCTCGACGCCCGCATGGCGTGCCATCGCCATGATGTGCGGCTCAGCGTTGGAGGAGCCGCCCGCGGCGGTCACGAAGGCGATCGCGTTGAGAAAGCTTTCGCGGGTCAGGATCTTGGACGGACGCAGATCCTCATAGGCCATCTCAACGATGCGCCTGCCTGTCAGATAGGCGAACTGTCCACGTTCGCGATAGGGCGCGGGGATCGCCGCACAGCCGGGAAGCGACAGGCCCAGCGCTTCAGCCACGCCATTCATGGTCGATGCGGTGCCCATCGTATTGCAATGGCCCGGCGAGGGGGCGCTGTCGGTCGCGCGACGCAGGAACTCCTCCTCGTCGATCTCGCCCGCGGCAAGCTTGCGCCGCGATCGCCAGATCACCGTGCCCGATCCGACCAGCTCGCCCTCATGCCAGCCGTCGAGCATCGGCCCGCCCGACAGCACGATAGCGGGAATGTCGACGGTTGAGGCCGCCATGATCTGCGAGGGTGTGGTCTTGTCGCAGCCCGTGGTTAGCACGACTGCATCGATCGGATAGCCGTAGAGGATCTCCACCAGCCCCAGATAAAGCAGGTTGCGATCGAGCGCCGCGGTCGGCCTGCGGCAATTTTCGAAGATTGGATGGACCGGAAATTCCATAGGAATTCCGCCCGCGTCACGGATGCCCGCCGCGGTCCGCTTCGCCAGCTCGACATGGATGCGGTTGCATGGGCTCAGATCACTGCCCGATTGCGCAATACCGATGATCGGCTTGCCCGAGCGCAGTTCCTCCGGCGTCACGCCATAGTTCATGAAGCGCTCGAGATAGAGCGCGACCATGTCGCTGCGCGCCGGATCGGCGAACCAGTCGCGCGAACGGAAGGGGCGGGCGGGCGTACGGGTCACAGGCGCTCTCCAGAAATCATGGTAGCGCTACAAAACAGCCCATCCGGTCTGTCAACCTAGGCGAAGGACTTAGTCCTTGATCGGTTCAGTCTGAATCGCCTGAACCGCAAATCAGGTTTTAGAATCGCGCCTTTTCCGGCGGCCTCACCCCTGCGCGGAGGGCCTCCGCCTGGGCGCGGCATCCGATTGCCGCCGCACGAACGTATAATCCAGCTGCTTATGCTTGGGCGCAGGCCGCATCGGCCCACGCCGCGCGCGGATCTCCGCCGCAAGCAAATCCATTGCCGCGCGCGACATCTCGCGGATCGGCTGGTGGATCGTCGTGAGCTCGGGCCAGATCGTGGTGGCGAGGGGCGTATCGTCGAAGCCGCAGACGGTGATGTCGCCCGGCACGTCCAGGCCGTGGCGATGGGCCACTGCCACCGCGGCTGCGGCCATGTCGTCATTGGCGGCGAAGATGGCCGAGGGTGGTTCCTGCTGGTCCAGCAGCCGCTCGGCAGCATCAAGGCCCGATCGATAGGTGAACAGTCCCGCCGCAATCAGGTCCGGATCGAACTGGATACCGCTCCGCTCGAGCCCGCGCTTATAGCCGTCGAGCCGACGTTCGCTCGCGGATGTGTTCGGATTGCCGCGGATGAAGGCAATCCGACGATGGCCGAGCCTGGCGAGATGACAGGTCATGTCGAACGCTGCGCGTTCGTCGTCAATGCTGACCGCGCTGATGTCTGCGGGCGGCCGTCCGCTCGCCACCACGACCATGGGAATGCCGGCCTTCTGAAGCAAATCGATAACAGGGCCGGAATCGCACAGCGGTGGAGGCAGGATCACGCCGTCTATTCCGATTCGGACGAGATGCTCGGCCGCCTTCAGGTCTTGGGCGTCGGGTTCGCATTGCTCGACCATCAGCTGGATATTGCCGCGGCTGGCCTGATCCAGCCCGCCGACAAGAAACTCACTCAGATAAGCGGCGCTGGGATTCGAATAGAGCAAGCCGATCCGCAGTTCCTCCGCACCTGCCAAACTACGGGCCGCGCGATTGGGGGCATAGCCCAGCTTCTGGATGGCAGCGTTGACGAGATCGCGGGTCGCTGCCCTGACATTGGCTTCGCCGTTGATCACGCGCGAGACGGTCATCGGTGAAACGCCCGCGGTCGCGGCTACGTCGCTGATCGTCGGTGCGCTACGCTGGCGGCGAGAAGTCTTCTGGTTCAACCTGTTCTCCGGCGATGTAGGCGTCGCCGCCCCCTTGGGACATGCTTATCGCGAGTTGCGCCCAGAGGCAAAAAATGAGTGGTCGTGGCATTGACGTTTAGCTCTAGGCGTATCGACAGGCATCCAAGCGGCGGCTAGCTCCACCCCAATGAAGAGGCCGGCTGCATCGTGAAGCAATCGCTCGCCCATGTCGCCTTGCTCGTGCGAGACTATGACGAGGCGATCGATTTCTACGTCGGCAAGCTCGGCTTTGAACTGCTCGCCGACCAATATCAGCCGGAACAGGATAAAAGGTGGGTGCTCGTCGCACCGCCTGGCAGCGGAGGGTCGACGGCCGCCTGTTCCATCCTTCTGGCGCGCGCATCCTCTCTGGAGCAGGAGCGATTCATCGGCGATCAGGCGGGCGGACGCGTCTTCCTGTTTCTACGGACTGATGATTTCGATCGCGATTATGCTGCGATGGTGGCGAGCGGAATCACCTTCGTGCGGCCTCCGAAGCATGCCGAGTACGGTAAGGTTGCTGTCTTTCTCGATCTCTACGGAAACCGGTGGGATCTCGTGGAATTCGCGTGATGATCCGGGCGCCCGAGCGCAGCGAACGCGTGGCGCGCGCGATTTAACCTCCCCGAACTGGCGCCTGACGCTTGGGTGCTTTAAGGCTGAAATCCGGATGCTGTCTCGCCTCGCCATGAAACGGGCTTCCCCGGCAGGACGGGAGGATCAAGCGGCGACCTCCGGCAGTTGGATCTGTCCAACGTGCGTGGAACTACGGGATACGCGATTTTGCTCGCAATGTGGTGAAGAGCGCCTGCGCCCGAATGACCTTACGGCGCGCGACATGATCGCGCAGATCGCAAAGAGCTTTAGCTCCATAGATGGACGGCTGTTTCGAAGCTACCGATCGGTCCTGTCCGCGCCGGGAGCGCTCACGGCCGCGCATGTCGGTGGTCAGCGGCGCAGCTTTCTCGGCCCGTTCGCGCTGTTCTTCGTCGCCAACGCCCTCTTCGTCGCGGTCCAAACGGTAACCGGAACCAACATCCTCTCCTCGCCGCTGGATTCCCATCTGAATAATCAGGACTGGAGCAGTCTTGCCCGCACGATGGTGGAGCAGCGTCTCGCATCGCGCGGCACAGACCTCGCGGCTTACCGGCCGATCTTCGACCGAGGGGCAATCTTCAACGCGAAGGCAGGCATGATTGTAATGGTGCTCGCATTCGCACCGCTTCTCTTTCCGACATTCCGATCACGGCATCGGCCGGCTGGCGCCCACCTCGTATTCGCGCTGCATCTCTACGCCTTCGTGCTCACTCTGCTGTGCGTGTCGCTGCTGATATCTACGGCAGACCGTCTCATTGGGGGTCAGGGGCTAAGCTCGCCGGCTGTGGATTTGGCGCTTTCCCTGTTCAATGTCGGCGCCTGCTCGATCTATATCTTTCTTGCCATTGGGCGCGCTTATGGCGCGAGCGGCGTTTCTCGTTGGATCAAGACGGCCTGGCTTGCCTCAGCGGTGGCGGCGCTCTTCGTGGGATATCGCTTCGCGATCTTCCTAATTACCTTCTACACCACGTGACCGTCCGGTCCGCGGGTCTAACGCTCTAAATTTCCCCTGTGCTGCCGGGATCGGTCCTGGATCGAGCGGCGGTGGTCCCCCTTCGTTTGCTTGTTACTGCGCGACGGGCAGCAATATGGACGCGGCCGCCGGGCGGCACGTCAACTATCTGCGGTTCCCATGTGAATCAGGATGCGGACTCACTCTGAAGTGCCGGCCGGGGCGATCACCTGTAGCGCGCCAGGATGGATCTCGAACCGCAGCGGACTTTCGAAACGGCATACCTCGCCGTCGAGCGCGACGTGGATATGCGGTGCGTGCGCATATACGGTGAGTGATCGGCAGGTTTCGACCACCGCGAAATCGCGCTGGAGGTTCGCCATTCCGCCGAGCACTTTAAGGCCGAACCACAGTGCACCCAGCCGCGAACGGCTCTCGACCGCGTAAAGCGACAGCCGTCCCTGATCGACCGCCTTACGCTCGCCGATCCGGCCGCCGTCCAGCGCGTAGACATTGTTGCCGACGAACAGGAGCGGCGTCCGCACCTGCTGTTCCACCCCCTCTATCTCGACCCGTAACCGGTGATGGCGCAGGCGCCGCAACGCCGCCCACCCGGCGGATATATTGGCCAGCCATTTGGGGAGACGGTGGCGTTGCTGCGCATCTTCGCGGGTGCGGACAAGCGATGGGTAGAAGCCGATCGACGCATTATTGAGGAACACGCGGCCGTTCATCACTCCCACATCGACCCGCCGCCTTCCGCCTTCCGCCAGCACGCGGGCCGCCCCTGCAAGATCCGTAGGCATGCCGATCTGGCGCGCGAAATGATTGTGCGTGCCCAGCGGCAATATGCCGAGCGTGGTTTCCGGCCGGTTCAGCAGCGCGCTCGCCGCTGCGCCGAGCGTTCCGTCGCCTCCACCAACGATGATCAGAGAGGCATACGTCCGTTCGGCAATCGCTTGGCTGATCTGCGACGCTTCGATCAGTTCTATGTCAGCCGCTAGACCCGCGTCGCGGAACGCCGCCTCGACGCTGTCCTTAAGCTCATCTCCCGCCGCCGCAGCGCTGCCGCCCGCCCGATTGATCAATATTGGGAGCGGCGCTGTGCCGCCATGCTCGATCGCCATTGCGAGTCAGACGGGCAGATGCAGCTGGGGTTCCCATCCTGAAAGCTTAGTCGATGCTTACCGCCCGGGCGCGTAGGGGAAATCCAGCGCCTGGTAATAGCTCAGCGGATGGGCGGGGGCCGGTACGCCCGCGGGCAGTGGCCGATTGGAGAATGTCTGGAAATATTCGAGGCAGGCGTCGCGCCACCATTGGGCTTCGTGCAGCTGGATCGTGAGGAACGCGTCGGTCTTATCGAACCGCTCCGCATCTACGAAGGGCTTCAGTGCCCGCCACTGGCGCTGCATCGCCGCCACCTGCTCGACTCCCGTCTGGTAACGGAGCGCGAGTTCGTCCCATAGCGTGCGGCCCGATTTCATTCGATGGTCCCACGGCACATGGTGGAACCAGAGCAGAAACACTTCGGGTGTCGCCGCGACGTCGGCGAGCTGTCGCGCAGTCGGCGGCGCATATTGGCCAATTGCGTTGGTGCCGTTGGGGCCGCGCTCCACACCGATCCCGATCGCATCGGCCTGGTGATAATAGACCGGATTCCACTCCGCACGCGCAAGCTCGTGCACCCATGGCGCCGGACCATGGTGATGGCCCGTGCCCATGATGTGCGCGAGACCCAGCGGGGTCATATAGTTCACCACCGCCTCGCGAGAGGCCATCATCATGTCCACTACCGGCTTCACGAAGCGTTGGTCAGAGGTGAAGGTCATCGCTGCCCAGTCGGCTGCGATTGCCCGCGCGGAGGCCTGCGGATCCCAGGCAAGCCGGCCGAAAGCATACCAGTCGGCCTGGTTGAAGCTGGATGCGGACCAATCGCGGTCATTGCCCGTATTGGCCACACCGGCGATGCCCGTCAGTTTCTGCGCCTCGAGCAGCTTGGCGACCGTGCTGCCTTGCCCCTGCGCGAACGTGTCGGTCTTGAGCACCTCATCGATCAGTGCGCCCACATAAACGAGGTGCGTCGCCTGCCCCAGATATTCCTTGGTGAGCTGCACCTCGAGCATCAAATTGGTCTTGGGCATTGCCCCGATCAGCGGCGAGAAGGGCTCACGCGGCTGGAAATCGAGCGGCCCGTTCTTGACCTGCACCAACACATTGTCGGCGAACTTGCCGTCGAGCGGCTTGAAATTGTCGTAGGCCTGCTTGGTGCGGTCAACGACCTTACCCTGATCCTGCGCGGCATAGACGAAGGCGCGATACATCACGACCCCGCCATGCGGGCGTACTGCATCCGCCAGCACGTTGGCCCCATCGGCGTGCGTGCGGCCATAATCCTGCGGCCCCGGCTGTCCTTCCGAATTGGCTTTGACCAGAAAGCCTCCGAAATCGGGAATGGCTTTGTAGATCTCGTCCGCCTTGGCCTTCCACCACGCGGCGACAGCTGGGTCGAGCGGATCGGCCGTCTTGAGTCCGCCCAATTCCATCGGGGCGGTAAAACGCGCCGACAGATAGACCTTGATCCCCCAGGGCCGGAATACGTCCGCAAGCGCGGCAGCCTTGGCGATATATTCGGGGGTGAGGCTCAGCGCGACTGCGTTGACGTTGTTGAGCACCGCGCCGTTGATCCCGACCGATGCATTGGCGCGGGCATAATCCGTATAACGCGGGTCCTTATAATCGGGGAGCTTCCACCAATCCCACAAGGAGTCGCCGGCATAGCCGCGCTCGATATGCCCGTTCAGATTGTCCCAATGATCGAGAACGCGCAGTTTGAGCTTGGGTGCGGAGCGGAGCTCCAGTCCGTCCAATCGATGGCCCAGCTGCAATTCGCGGATGAGCGCGAAGCTACCGTAAAGAACGCCCGCACCGCCGTTGCCGGCAACCACCAGGCTGCGCCGGCCACCAGGCAGCGTGGCCCACCGCACCAGATAGCCTTCGTCACCAAGCCCGCTAAGGTCGAGGTTCAACTGACGGATGCTTTTCGACCCGGCGGGAGTGCCGAGCATAATGCGGCTATCATTCTGTGCCGATTGGTTATGCGCCCGTTCGCCTCGCAGACCGCGGATCGCTCGATTCAATTCACCCGCCGCCGCCTGAATACGCGCGTCGGTTTCCTCAGCCGTAACCTCCCCATCGAATCCGACTGCTGCGGGTGACGGGTGGTATCGCAGCCATAGCTCATAACCATCATCGGCGCGTGCCGGCGCGGTAGCGGCGACCAGCATCGCCAGCGTCAGCAGAAACCGCGGCAGCCGTATCATGGACATCCTCTCGCTCTCGCTCGGCTCTATCGTGCTGTAGCGGCTTAGGCGGCAAGCACATAATATCGAATGGTTTTCAGGCTCGGTCCGGCATTGGACCGAGATAGGATGGCGGCAGGTCGGTCGTGCTGATCACCAGCTTCTGCAACACAACATTGTCGTCGATCCGCCAGACTTTGATCTTGTGCCGTCCCGCGCTCAGCTTACCCAGGGTGGTCGAAAGCCGCACGACATTATCGCATACCGCGCGCGCCCAGCGCTTTTTGGCAGGGGTATCTTCAGCCCCGCCGGTCGGTTCGAGGTCCATCTCAAGCGAGTGGATAGGGCCGTCGTCCACCGACAGCCCGACGCGCGTGCCGCCATGGCCAAGCGTGTTGAGCGTAGGGGCAAGGTAAAGCGTCAGCATGGCGGCACCCGCTGCCGGCAGCGTGACGTCATATTCGAGGCGCGCGCCCTCTCCGGCCTGGCTCGCAGATCGACCCTGCGGCAAAGCGACCATGGCGCCCCCGGTACGGCCGAGATGCTGGATTGCCGTCCAGCGTAGCCCTTGCCGATCATAAGCGCGGCTGAAACCCGTCGCCTCGATCGCGACGATGCCCGTGGGCAGGGGCGGGGATTTGACGAACCGCGGCTGCCTGGCCCGCTCCTCCGCAGGCGTATCCCCACCTACGCGAACGATGCTCGGCATGGTTTGCTGCGTTGGGTCATTCCAGATGACATAGCTCATGTGGACCTGCGCCATCATGCCGTCCCACTTGCCGCCGTTGATCCTATGGTAGCGTTCGGTCAGAGCACGGTCGCGCGCGAAGGCTGCTTCCACCTGATCCGCGAAATAGTTGGCGCGAGCATCGTTGCGTGACGCCAGCAGCCTGTTCCAGGCGGTGGCGTAATAGAGCCGATACAGATTGGCCATTGCTGAGACTGGGAATTCGACGAGCTGATAATAAGCATCGAGCTGGTCGGCGCGCAGCCTCGACCTCACGTCCAGCATCCGCGCTTCCAGTGCTTCCCAATCTGCCACCATTCGGCCGAATTCGCCGCCGTCGAGTCCGTCGGGCACGATGCCGCCCAACGGGAAGCTGGATTCGTCGATCAGCTCCGGTTTACGCCGCGCAGTATATTGGCCGCAGGCCGCGATCATCGCGGCGATCGCGTCCGCTTGCGCGTCGCCGAAGGTATTTGCCGCCCATGTGCGCGGGTAAGCGGCGAGCATGGCCGGGGTCATCGCCTCGGGATTCCAGGCCATCGCCAGGAAGAAAGCCAAAGGATATTCCATCGGCTTTATATCGCCCACGTTGGCGATCCACATCGCGCGGGCACCGCGCTGATAGGCGAGGTCCATCTGCTGCCAGATCTTCTCGATCTGGTTCGTGTTGATCCACTTATAATTGCGCGGCCCGCCGACATAATCGAAGTGGTAATAAACCCCGTAGCCGCCGGCACGCGGCGCGGTAGCCGGGGCGGGAAGTCGCCGTATCTGGCCCCAATTGTCATCCGAAAACAGCAGGGTGACGTCGTCCGGCACCTTCATGCCATGATCGTAATAATCCTGTACCTCCTTGTAGAGCGCCCAGACTTGGGGCGTCTCGGTGGCGGGCCGGCCGGTGACGTCCGCGATGATGCGACGCTGATCGGTAACGATCCGCTCCAGCAGCTCGGTGGCGGTTCCCTCCGCCATCGCCTCATCGCCATCGCCGCGCATGCCGACGGTGACGACCGACTCATAATGTCGACCGCCGCCCTTCGACATCATCCGCTCGATGCCGCCCCGCCAGAATGTGCGCAGATTGTCGCCGTTGCGGACATAGTCCCAGGGGCCACCTGTCACGCCCTGTTCCTGGTGGCGATGCCATTCCGCCTGGGCGCGCAGCATCGGCTCGTGATGCGAATTGCCCATCACCACGCCCATCGCGTCGGCCAGAACCATGCTTTGCGGATCGTCGTCGGCGAACGCCTTGCCCCACATCGCCGGCCACAGATAATTGCCCTTCATCCGCAGCAGCAGCTCGAAGACGCGCGCATAAGCAGCCGAATTCACGCCGCCGAAGGTCTTCTTGGCCCAGCCGCTAAAGCACGGATCCTCATCGTTGATGAAAAAGCCCCGATAGCGAACCTTGGGTTGATCGCGGCGGGAGCCTGCGGGGATCAGGACCTCTGGTTTCCTGGCAACCGGCACGTCCGCGAACCAGTGCCAGGGCGACACGCCGATGCGTTCGGCAAGATCGTACGCGCCGAACACCGCACCGCGGCGGTCGGAGCCGACAATGATCAGCGCGCGCGGCACACCTGGCCAGGGATCATCCACGACGACCTGGCGGAACGCCTCCCACTCGCCACGAAGATCCGCAGCGTTCACTTTCCCAAGCTCGACAAGCTTGTCGATCATGGGGCTCTGGCCCAGCACCCCGATCGCCACCAGCGGTCCACACACGCCTTCGGGCCCCCGCTCGAGCAGGCGGGCCGACGCGCCACTCACCCTTTCCAAATCGCTCGCGAAGTTGGTGGCGGCGAAGCGTACCGCCGTATCCGCCCCGGCATCGATCGCCACCGCAGCGGGCACACCTCCTGCAATCAGCGGGAAGCCGGCTCGACGATCATGTCGCCGATCCCTGGCGAGCGCGGCGAATGCCGATGCCGGAAGCGCTGCGAGCATGCTTGCCCAGCTGGCACTGCCCATCAGCTTTCTTCGCGATATGGCGCCCGTCAGGCGGTGCGGCATCTCGGTCTCCGAATGACCAGCTTCACCTCCAGCGGCTGCCTGCAAGTGGGCGGGCCCCGTCGTTCTTGCAGGTCTGCGGTCGCTGCCCGTTCCGTCAACATCATTTCCTGCCTGCAGCGCGGCTAGCGACCAAACACTTTCCCGCTCCCCCGTCGGGCTTCGGCCTGCCCGACGGGTTCGCGCGTCATTGCCCTCAGAAGCTGCCGCGGAAGCCGATCAGGAACTGTCGGCCGGGCTTGTACTGCGTGAACGTCGCGTTCGAGAATTGGTAATAGGACCGCAACGTCGCGTTGGTGAAGTTCGCCACATTGATCGTCAGCTGCGGCGCGTTCTTGATCCCGAACAGCTTGTCGAGATCGAACGCCGACGAGAAGTCGTATTGCTGGTAATTGTCATTGAACAGCGCCGCCGCGGTGATGCCGTTCTGATTGGCCCCGCTGCTTTGCGACCCCTTACGATAGGTAGTGGACACGCGCAGCATGATGCCATGCTTTTCGTAATAGATCGTCGCATTGTAGGTACGAGGCGCCACGCCATAGGCCTGGGCTGCGCCCTTACTGGTCTGGTCTACGATCGTCGCGTTCGCGTTGAAGCCGAAGCCCGTGACGCCCACCAGCTTGGTCACGAAATCGAGCGGCTGCACCCACTGGAACTCGAGCCCGTTGATGGTGAGCTTTTCGGGTACATTGACTTGCGACGTCACCTGGACCTGCGCCGCGCTGGGGCCACCACGCAGGTTGATCGCGGTCTGCTGGGTCGGGTTCAGCGTGTCATAGGTGATGCCATATTGCGCCAACGCGCTAAACGGCACCGTGCTGACGAACTGGTTGGTGAAACCCTGGATCGACTTGCGGAAGGCGTTGAAGCTGATCACGCCTTCGCGCCCGGTATAATATTCGGCTCCCAGGTCGATATTGTCCGAGATGTAAGGCTTAAGCGCGGGATTGCCGATGCCTGCCTGATCCGCCGATGGCGCCCCGAACGAAACCCCGGGCAGCTGGGCTGCGGGGTCGGGACGGGTCATCGTTTTCGAATAGGCCCCGCGGATCACGGCATGTTCGCCGACTTCATAGGCTAGGTTCGCGGTGGGCAGCCACTTTGTATAGCTGTTATGCGTCGTCACTTCCGAAACCAGGTTCGGATAACGGGCACCGTCGGGCAGCTGCGCACCGCCAGGGAGCGTGTTGCGCGGATCCGCCAGCGACACGCGGCCCGCGATCGTCTGCCGCGTGTTCACATAACGCACGCCGGCGTTGAAGCGCAGATCGTTGCCGCCCAGCGATTGAACACCGCTGACCAGCGCGAAGGCAGACTTGTTTTGCTCGCGGATCAGGCCACCGCTAGCGCCGGTATTGGAGCCGCCCGATTCCGGGGCGGCCTTATGAAACTGCTCGTAATTCGTCGCGGCCGCGAACTTCTTGAAGTCGACCGTGACGAAGCCTGCCGGTCCCGGCATCAAATAGTTCGGGAAGGACCCAGCGGGGACAAGCGATCCGGCATAGGTGATCGTGCCCGTCTGGCCGGCGGTGTAGCCTGTGCCGTAGCCGGGATAAGACGGGTAGCCCGGCGGTGCCGCGCCCGCGATATTCAGTCCCTGGCACGGCGGCTGACCGTTGGGCGAGGGCAGGTTTACGCTTGGATTGTTGCCGCAGGCGGCATTTTGCCAAGGGCCGGTATTGTCGTAACCGCGGATACGGCGCTGCACGTCGTCATAGGCCCCGCCGACCTTCAGATTGAGTGCCTGACCGCCCCAGGTCAGGTCTCCGCGAACGCCTTTATTGCGGTACCGGCGGCGTTCCTCCTGTAGGTTCAGTCGCGCCTGGCTGTTCCAGCCGAAATTCTTGGGATCGTTCAGGTCCAGATCACTCTTGATGGTGGGGATACCGCCATCATTGGTGTAGGTCACCGTATTTCCGACACCCAGTGGTGTGGTCGGCCCGACCGTCGGGCTTTCGCGATGGAACCTGCTCTTCCCGTAATTAGCCTGCAGCGACAGCTTAAGATTCTCGGCCAATTGATAATCTACGCCCGGATTGACGTTCCACAAGCGCGTCGTCTCGATATAGGGGCGGAATTCGTCGAAGAACTGGACGTTCGCGAACGTGCCCGATGTTACGGTGCAGCCAGCGCTACAATCCGATTTGTCGAACTTCAGGTTCATCGGAATGATCGATCCGTTGCGGACGATCCAGGCCATGTCCTCGCGGATCAGGTCGTTGTGCTTATAGCCGTACAGGCCGTCGATATAGAAATGAAGGTCGTCGGTCGGGCGCCACTCGGCGCTGACGATGGCGTTGATGCGATCGCGCGTGCCGCGCTCGTCCGAAGGACGCCCAAGGCGCGGCAGGATCGCATTGTCGATCTGCTGGATCGTCGCGCCGGGATTCAGGGAGAGCAAATAAGCCTTGTCGATCACGGTCCCGGCAACAAGACCGCCGCCCGCGCCAACCGGCACCGTCGCAGGGATGGTCCAATTGCCGCCGCCAGTCGTGTTGCAGCCCGTCGTCGCTCCGCATTGTGCGGCCGATAAGTTGGGATTGGTATAGCCGATTGTCTCGAAACCTTTGGTTTCGGTATGGAAGTGCTGTCCCGACACGCCGGCCAGGATCCCAATCGTGTCGTTGTGCCAGCTTCCGATCAGTGAACCGCGCTGGCCAAGCTTGTCGGTTCCCCCGAACTTCGCGCCTTGGATGTTATAGGCCAGGTAGGAATTGGCGCGATCGAATGGCCGCGCCGAACGGATATCGATATTGCCCGCCGCGCCGCCCTCGAGCAGGTCTGCCGAATAGCTCTTGTTGACGGTCAATTTGGTGAAAAGATCGGTCGGGAAGAAGCTGAGGTCGACCGAGCGATCCGTGCCCTGCGCATCGGTCGCGCCGGACGAAGCGACCGCGATCGGAGCGCCGTTCAAGGTAACATTGGTAAAGTTTGATCCGAGCCCGCGGATTGCGACGTTGGTGCCTTCACCCGTTATGTCGCGCGTGATCGTGATGCCGGGGATACGGTTGAACGATTCCGCGATGTTGGTGTCCGGGAACTTGCCGATATCTTCCGCAAAGATCGAATCGCTGAAATTAGATGCTTGGCGCTTCGCGGCGGTCGATTGTGCAAGGCTGCTGCGATAGCCCGTAACAACGACTTCGGTGCTGTCGTCTGCGCTGGGCACGCCGCCGTTCGGCGCTTCGGCCGGAGCTGCCTGACCAGCCGGCGCCGTGGCAGGCGCCGTTTGGGCCCATGCGGATCCGCCAATCAATGCTGGAATGGCGACCGCTGCCAAGAGCGTGTGTCGAACCGAGCGAGCGCGAGTTCCGGTAATCATTTTTCCTACCCCATCTCTTGCCGCCTCTCCTTTGGGGCGGCTTAATTGCAGAGATTGGTATGGCGGGTCATTAACCAACCTGTCAAGCCAGTTGCCCGGATGCGAAAAATTGGTCTGACAGGCTTGCATTAAGCAGCAGATCGGTGACAAGTTGGGTCCGCAACGAGGATCCGGATCGGACCTGCTGGGAGGGAGAGCTTATTTCTATCGTTCCGACCAAGACTGGCGGCGCGCGGCTTTACGCACAGCTGGCCGAACAGATTGCGCGCCAGATTCGCGAGGGGCGATATCAGGTCGGTGAACGGCTTCCGTCCGAGCGCGAGCTGTCGCAGGCGTTTGAGGTTTCCCGCCCAACGATCCGGGAAGCGATCATCGCGCTAGAGCTTGACGGCCTCGTGGAAGTACGGGTCGGGTCAGGCGTCTATGTTCGTTCGCAGGCGCCGCGCAGTGGCAAGCCGGTCATGCTCGGTGTCGGCCCGTTCGAGCTGATGGAAGCGCGACGGGCGATTGAGGGCGAGGCTTGCGCGCTTGCTGCCGAGCGTATCACCGATGAAGGCTTTGAGACTCTCGAGCGCTTGCTGAATGAGATGGTGGAGGCAGGGGACGACGTTCCCACTGCAGAGCGGGCCGACTGGCAATTTCACTTGGCGATTGCGCGTATGACTCAGAACAGCGCGATGAGTGCGGCAGTTGAAGCTTTATGGGAAGCGCGGTTCGCATCACCCCAAACGCAGCTGCTCGAAGATAAGGCGCATGATGCGGGCGTCGTCCCGCGCATCGGCGAGCACCGGGCTATCCTGGATGCGCTGCGCACGCGAAATCCTAAAACGGCGAAGATGGCCATGCAGACTCACATAACGCGTGTGCTGGATGAGATCATCGCGGCGACGGAAGTGCAAGAAGCAGCCTTGCTGTCGCAGAAGATGCAAGCTCGACGGCGCATGTTCCACCTCGATTAGAAATTAAGGGCTCGGGCTATCCGGAGGCTGCGGATGACCCTCTCTTCACCACTCCGACGACCTTCATTGTAGGAAATCCTGTGCCAAAGATCACATCCGCGCGCGTCATCGTGACCTCGCCGGGACGCAACTTCGTAACCCTCAAGATCGAGACTGATGAGGGTGTCTACGGCATCGGCGATGCCACGCTCAACGGCCGCGAGCTGGCGGTGAAATCCTATCTGGAGGACCATGTCGTCCCCTGTTTGATCGGACGCGACGCGCACCGGATCGAGGATATCTGGCAGTATCTCTACAAGGGCGCCTACTGGCGGCGCGGGCCTGTCACCATGACCGCCATTGCCGCGGTCGACATGTGCCTGTGGGATATCAAGGGCAAGATTGCCAACCTGCCGGTCTACCAGCTGCTCGGCGGCGCGAGCCGCGAAGGCGTGATGGTTTACGGCCACGCCAATGGCAAGGACATCGATGAGACGATCGCGAACGCACTCATCTATAAGGAGGAGGGCTATAAAGCGATACGGATCCAGTCGGGCGTGCCCGGCCTCGCCTCCACTTATGGCGTCTCGAAGGATCGCTATTTTTACGAACCCGCTGATGCGGACCTTCCGACCGAAAATGTCTGGTCGACCGAGAAATATATGCGCTCGGTCGTGCCGCTATTCGAAAGGGCTCGTGAGGCGCTCGGCTGGGACGTGCACCTGCTGCACGATATCCACCATCGCCTGACGCCGATCGAGGCGGGGCGCCTTGGCAAGGATCTCGAACCGTTCCGCCCCTTTTGGCTGGAGGATGCGACCCCGGCCGAGAACCAGGACGCGTTCCGGCTGATCCGGCAGCACACCACCACGCCGCTTGCCGTGGGCGAAATCTTCAGCTCGATCTGGGATTGCAAGGGCCTCATCGAGAACCAGCTGATCGACTATATCCGCGCGACCGTGGTCCACGCGGGCGGCCTGACGCATCTGCGCCGCATCGCCGCGCTGGCCGATCTCTATCAGGTCCGCACCGGCTGCCACGGTGCGACCGATCTGTCGCCGGTGTGCATGGCGGCCGCACTCCATTTCGATCTCTCGGTGCCGAACTTCGGCGTGCAGGAATATATGCGCCATACCGAAGAGACCGACGCGGTCTTCCCTCACGCTTACAGCTTCGACAACGGCCTGATGCACCCTGGCGACAAGCCGGGTCTCGGCGTCGACATCGATGAGGCGCTGGCCTCCAAATATTCCTACAAGCGGGCTTTCCTTCCGGTGAACCGCCTGGAAGACGGCACCATGTTCAACTGGTAGGGTCGGTCATGACCATCCCAAGCTACGTGCCGAGGCCGCCGGCAGGGCGTGTGCGCTGGATCATCTGCGCGCTTCTCTTCCTTGCCTGCGTGCTGAGCTATATCGACCGGCTCGTCCTGTCGGTGCTCAAGCCGACGCTGAGCCATGAATATGGCTGGTCGGAGAGCGGCTATGGGGACGTCGTTTTCTGGTTCCAGGCCGCCTATGGGGTCGGCTTCCTCTTCTTCGGACGGCTGGTCGATCGAATAGGAGCGAAGCTCGGATACATTTTGGCGATGACGGTGTGGACCGCGGCGCACATGGCGCATGCGCTGGTCACCTCGACCGTCGGCTTCGCGATGGTTCGCTTGCCTTTGGCTCTGGGAGAATCCGGCACCTATCCCGCCGCGCTTGCGGCAATCGCCGAATGGTTTCCGAAGCGCGAGCGCGCTCTCGCGATCGGCATTTTTAATGCTGGGGCAAATGTTGGCGCCGTGGTCACGCCACTGATCGTTCCCGCGATAACGCTCGCTATGGGCTGGCAGGCTGCCTTCCTCATCACCGGCCTGTTCAATATCGTGTGGCTGACGGGTTGGATCACGCTCTACCGTCGACCGCGTCAGCATCCCCGCATCAGTCAGGCCGAAGTCGATTATATCGAGGCCGAGCCTTTCGTAGATCAGGGCCGCGCTCCCTACCGCAAGGTTCTGAGCACGCGCCAGGCGTGGGCCTATATGGCAGGCCGCTTTCTGATCGATCCGATCTGGTGGACCTTCCTGTTCTGGCTGCCCGACTTCTTCTCCAAGCGCTACGGCGTCGACCTCAAGGGCTTCGGCCCGCCCCTGGTTGCTATCTACCTCCTGGCCGACGTGGGTTCGATTTTCGGCGGCTGGCTATCGTCGAAAATGCTGGTGAGGGGCTATTCCGCCAACCGCGCGCGCAAGACCGCGATGTTCGTCTGCGCCCTGATGGTGGTGCCGGTGATGTTCGCGCAATGGGCACCCAGCATCTGGCTTGCGGTCGTGCTTCTCGGCATGGCTTGCGCCGGGCATCAGGGTTTTTCGTCGAACCATTTCGCGCTGCCCGCGGATGCCTTTCCCCGCTTTGCGCAAGGCACGGTCGTCGGGCTGGGCGGGTTCGCCGGCGCCGCGGGCGGCATGTTGATGGCCAAATATGCTGGCTATATCCTCGATACGTTCGGCAGCTTCACCCCGATCTTTATCGTCGCCGGCTGCGCCTATCTGCTGGCGTTGCTCGTCGTTCACCTGATCAATCCACGCTACGAAAGCGTGACCAAGCTGACTGTGGAGAATTGAATTGGCCAAATTGGCGCTTCACCCGGACCGCCTGTTCCCGGCGGATGAGCGGACGCGGTCCATCGCCCGCGATCTATATGCGCCGATCAAGGACCTGCCGATCGTCAGCCCGCACGGCCATACCGATCCCGCCTGGTTCGCTTACGACCAATCCTTCGCCAACCCCGCCGATCTGCTGATCGTCCCTGATCATTATGTCTTCCGCATGCTCTACTCGCAGGGCGTGAAGCTGGAGGATCTGGGCGTCCCGACGATCGACGGCAGCGCGACCGAGCAGGACCCGCGCAGGATCTGGAAGATCTTCGCCGATCATTACCACCTTTTCCGCGGCACGCCCTGCCGCGCCTGGCTCGACTGGGTGTTCAATGCAGTTTTCGGCCTCGATGTCCGGCTCGAACCGGGCACGGCTACACTCTATTACGACACGATCGATGCGGCGCTCCAGACGCCGGCCTTCCGCCCGCGTGCTCTGTTCGAGCGCTTCAATATCGAGGTCATCGCCACCACCGAAAGCCCGCTCGATCCGCTCGAGCATCACCAGGCGATCCGCGAGAGCGGATGGAAAGGCAAGGTCGTCACCGCCTATCGCCCCGATCCGATGATCGATCCCGAAGCGATCGGGTTCGTCGAGAACCTGCAGAAGTTCGGCGAAATGGCGGGCGAGGATATCTCGACCTGGGCCGGCTATCTGCGCGCGCACCAGAACCGCCGCGCCTTCTTCCGTACTGCAGGGGCGACCTCAACCGATCACGGCCATCCGACCGCCTTCACCGCCGATCTGTCGCAAGTGGAATGCGAGGCGCTTTACGCCAAGGTTCTTGCCGGCAAGGCAGACGCGGCGGAAGCCGAGCTGTTCCGTGGGCAGATGCTGACCGAGATGGCGCGCATGTCGATAGATGACGGCATGGTAATGCAGCTTCATCCTGGATCCTATCGCAACCATAATCCGACAGTCGCCGCACGCTTCGGGCGCGATAAGGGTGCGGACATTCCGTCGCCGACCGAATATGTGCGCAATCTGAAGCCTCTGCTCGACCGGTTCGGCAATGATCCGCGCCTGACCCTGATCCTGTTCACACTGGATGAGGATACGTATAGCCGCGAACTGGCGCCGCTCGCCGGCCATTATCCCGTGCTGCGGCTGGGCCCTTCCTGGTGGTTCCACGACAGTCCCGAAGGCATGCGCCGATTCCGTGAGTTGGCGACCGAAACGGCCGGCTTCTATAATACGGTCGGCTTCAACGACGACACGCGCGCCTTCTTGTCGATTCCCGCGCGGCACGATGTCGCGCGACGCATGGACTGCGCCTTCCTCGCGCGCCTTGTCGCCGAGCATCGGCTGGAGGAGGATGAAGCGCACGAGCTGGCGCGTGCGCTCACCTATGATCTTGTAAAAAAGGCCTACAAGCTTTGACCCGGCTAAACGAAGCCGCCGCGAGCGCGCTGCCATCCACCGTCACCCGCCCGGTTTATGACCGCCGCGCCGTCGCCACGGGCGTGGTCCATCTCGGGCTTGGCGCCTTCCATAAGGCGCATCAGGCGGTGGTGTATGAAGCTGCGCTCAACAGCGGCGATCTTCGCTGGGGCGTGCTCGGCGCTTCGCTGCGTTCGCCCGGCGTGCGCGATCAGCTCGCTCCTCAGGACAATCTCTACACCGTCACCGCACGTGAGGGCGAGGAAGCCCACAGGCAGCTGATCGGCGCGTCGCGCGGTGTGCTGGTCGCGCCCGAGGATCCTGCGCGGCTGGTGCGCGCCATGGCCGAGGCGCAGGTTCATATCGTTACGCTGACGGTGACCGAGAAGGGCTATAAGCTCGATCCTGCAACGGGCGCGCTGATAGAAGACGACCCCGATCTCGCCGCCGATCTCCAGTCGCTCGATCAGCCGCGCACTGCCCCGGGTTTCATCGTCGCCGCGCTCGCGCAGCGCCGTGCGGCTGGACTCACGCCCTTCACCACCATCTCCTGCGACAATCTGCCTCATAACGGGAAGCGCCTGCACGATGCAGTGCTGGCACTCGCCGGCCACCATGATCCTGCATTACGCGATTGGATCGCGGCCGAAGGCGCTTTCCCCGAAACAATGGTCGACCGCATCGTCCCCGCCACCGAAGAAGCCGACATCGCGGCACTGCAGGCGCGGATCGGGGTGATTGACCAGGCGATGGTGAAGACGGAGCCCTTCACCCAATGGGTGATCGAAAATCGCTTCGTCGGCGAGCGGCCCGATTTCGCGGCGTTCGGCGTCCAGCTGACCGATGCCGTCGCACCCTGGGAAGCCGCCAAGCTGCGGCTCCTGAACGGCGCGCATTCCGGAATTGCCTATCTTGGCGGTCTGGCCGGGATTGAATTCGTCCATCAGGTCGTGGCACTTCCCGCCGGCCGCGCTTTCGTTGAAGCGCTGTGGAATGAGGCAGCCGCGACCTTATCGCCGCCGGCTGGATTGGACGTAGCCGCCTATCGCGCCGCGCTGATGCAGCGTTTCGCCAATTCGGCGCTGAACCACCGCACGCGTCAGATCGCGATGGATGGTTCGCAGAAGCTCCCGCAGCGCCTGCTCGCGACGATCCAGGCACGGCTGGAACGGGGCGAGAATATCGACGTGCTCGCGCTCGCCGTCGCTGCCTGGATGCGCTGGCAGGAAGGCCGCGATGACGCCGGCACACCGTTCGTAGTCGACGATCCGCTCGCCGCGCGTACTGCGGTGTCCGCTGCCCTGGCGACGGCGGATGCCGTCGCGGGCTTGCTCGCGATTGACGCGATCTTTCCGCCCGCGCTCGCGGCGCATGACGGCTTTCGGCGCACGCTCGTCGAAGCGCTCACCGCACTCAGAACTAAAGGAGCGCGCGCCACGATCGAGGAGAGGTTCGGATGAGGATCACGCGGCGGCATGTACTCGCCGGCGGCACCGCGCTGGCCTTCGCACCGCGCGCACTGGCGGCACCTGCCAATTCGCTTGATGCAATCGGCCAGGCCAAGGGACTGCGCTTCGGCACCGCGGTCGGAATGGGCCAATTTCCCGATCCCCGCTATCGCGCGTTGATCGAAGCTGAATGCGGCGTGATCGTGCCCGAAAATGAGCTCAAAATGCCCGCTATCCACCCCAACGGGCCGGACGAGTTCAACTTCACCAACGCCGATCGATTACTGGATTACGCCACCCAGAATGGGCTCAAGGTTCGCGGCCACAATCTGATCTGGCACCATCCCGAATGGATGCCGAAGTGGACTGAGACCTATGATTATGGGTCCAATCCAGCCGAGCGGGTCGCGCAGATCCTGACCAACCATGTCGAGACCGTCTGCCGCCGTTATGCAGACCGCATCTATACATGGGATGTCGTTAACGAAGCAGTCGACAACAAAACCGGCGTGATGCGCGAAACCGCTTTCTCGAAGGCAATGGGAAGCCCGGAGGCGGTGCTGGATCTCGCCTTCCGTACCGCCCGCGCCACGGTTCCGCACTGCGAACTGGTCTATAACGACTATATGACGTGGGAAAGCAGCGCACATTGCGGCGGTGTGCTTCGCCTGCTCGAAGGCTTTCGCCAGCGCAACGTGCCCGTGGATACGCTCGGCCTCCAGAGCCACCTGAGCGCCCGCCCTGGCATGGCGCGCTTCGGCTTCGGGCCGGACCAGGAAAAGGCCTGGCGCGGCTTCCTCGATGCCGTCACCGGCATGGGCTACAAGCTCCAGATCACCGAGCTCGACACGAATGATGCCGCCGTCGCCGGTGATTTCACGACGCGTGATGCTGCGGTCGCCGATCTTACCCGTGCCTATCTCGATTGCACCTTGTCCTATCCGCAGGTGAACGTGGTGATGGTCTGGGGGATGACCGATCGTTATTCCTGGTTGCAGAAGAACAAGACCAAGCGCGAGGACGGGACATCGTTGCGCCCTTGCCCCTACGATTCCGATTTCAAGCCGCACCCGATGCGCGAGGCGATCGCGCAGGCGCTGGCCAACGCGCGCGCACGGACATGAGTAAGCCAGCGGGCTGGCTACTGTTGAGCACTTTGGCGCTCACGCAGGCAGCGATAGCCGCTGCGCCGGACCATTGGGTGGCGAGTTGGGGCGCCGCGCAACAAATTCCCGAAGAGCATAATCTCCTTCCCCAGGCCGACATGCAGGACGCCACCCTGCGCCAGATCGTCCATCTCTCCGTCGGCGGCAGCACGCTGCGCGTCCGCTTCTCCAACGCGTTCGGTACGCAGGCGCTCATCCTCGACGCCGCACATGTCGCGCGCTCGGCCGACAAAGCCAGCGCAAAGGTCGTGTCTGGCACCGATCGCGTGTTAACGTTCGACGGGCGTCCTTCGATCTCGATCCCACCGGGCGCAGACTATCTGTCGGATCCCGTAACGCTGGATGCCCCCGCGCTCAGCAGCCTCACCATATCGATGCACCTGCCGCAGGCGCCCCTAGGGCAGACCGGCCATCCGGGCTCGCGCGCGACATCCTATTACGTCCATGGCGATCACACTGCCGACGCCGACCTGCCCAGCGCCGGCAAGATCGATCATTGGTACCAGCTCGCCGGACTCGAGGTCGCTGCGCCGCCAGCCGCTGCAACAATTATCGCGTTCGGGGATTCGATCACCGACGGTCACGGCGCGACCACCAACGGCGACGACCGGTGGCCAGACCTGCTCGCCGCCCGGCTTCAGGCATCAGCCAGAACGAAAACTCTCGCGGTCGTGAATGTCGGTATCGGCGGCAATCATCTGCTTACCGATGGGCTCGGCCCCAATGCGCTGGCCCGCCTCGATCGCGATCTCTTCGCCCGCCCGGCCGCCAAGACGATGCTGATCCTCGAGGCGATCAACGACCTCGGTAAATTGAGCCGGGAGGATGTGCGTACGCCCGAGCAGCACGCCCAACTGGTCGCTGATCTGATCGCCGCCTACAAACAGATCATCGCCCGCGCGCATGGGCAGGGAATCAAGGTGATCGGCTGCACGGTCACGCCCTATGTCGGCTCGGATTATTATCATCCCGACGCCGCCAGCGAAGCGGATCGCCAGGCACTCAACACATGGATCCGCACCAGCGGCGCGTTCGATGCCGTCGTGGATTTCGACAAGGCGATCCGCGATCCAGCCCATCCTGAGCGGATGATCGCGGCTTACGATAGCGGCGATCATCTTCATCCTTCGGCCGCGGGTTACAAGGTTATGGCCGATGCCATTCCTCTGGAGGTTCTCCGCTGATGCGCACGCTTGCCATTGCCTTAGCCATGCTTTCCGCCGCTCCCGCCGCTGCGCGTGAGATCGCCATCACCTTCGACGATTTGCCGGTCCATGCCGCACTGCCGCCCGGCGTGACGCGACTGCAGGTTGCGCAGGACGTGATCGCCGCGCTCAAGGCGGCGGGCGTGCCGGAAGTCTATGGTTTCATCAACGCCGCGGCGCTGGAGCGCGAGCCCGGCACCGATACGGTATTGAAGGCATGGCGCGACGCGGGTTTCCCGCTCGGCAATCATGGCTGGGCACATCTCAGTCTCGACAAGATCGACGAAGCCACGTTCGAAAGCGAGGTCATCAGGAACGAGCCGATCCTCAAGTCGCTGGCAGGCGGTACCGACTGGCACTGGCTGCGCTTCCCATTCCTCGATGAAGCTTACACCGATCCCGCTAAGCGCGCCGCCGCGCGCGCCTGGCTCGCGGCGCACGGCTACAGGATCGCAGCGGTCACGGCGAGCTTCGGCGATTATGCTTACAATGATTCTTATGCTCGTTGCGTAGCCAAGGGCGATCAGGCGGCGATCGCCGAGATGGAGCAGGCCTGGCTCGACGCGGCCGCGTATAGCATCAAACTGTCCGGGGAGACGCAGAAGGCGCAGTTCGGCCGCACGCCGCCCGATATCCTGCTCATGCATATCGGCGCCTTCGACGCCCACATGCTCCCGCGCCTCCTCGCCCTCTACAAGAAAGCCGGCTTCCGCTTCGTCACCTTGACGCAGGCCGCCAAGGATCGCGACAATGTGGGGCTCATCGATCCCGCGCTGCCGCCGTTGCCGGGACGGACATTGGCGGATGCCAAGAGCAACGCGGTGCTGCAGCATATCGGCACTCTCTGCAGCTGAGACGTGCCGCCTCCCTTGGCGCTCGAACAGTGCCAGTTTGCGCCGGCGGTGGCCTTACGCAGCACAGTACAAATTGGACGTGCATACAATCGAGTTCGTTCGCCTCTTGGTTTTTGGTCATTAACTAATCTGCAGCAAGCCGCGTGGTACCAGAGCCGCCGCTTGTTCGATGAGTAGTTACGCGTGTTCAAGTCGCTCCGGTCCCGTGTCCTTGGCCTTGCCGCGCTCGTTTGCGTCGGCAGCCTCGCGCTTTTCGGCCTCCTGCTGTTCGGGGCTCACGATTCCCGTACCTCCTTCCGCTGGGCGCGGCACACGCAGGACGTGATCATCCAGCTCGATGCGACCGATAGTAACCTCCGGGCAGCCGAGGCTGGCATCCGAGGCTACTTCATGAGCGGCTCCGTCTCCTATCTGGAAGGCTTTGAAACCAGCCTGGCGCAGGCGAAAGCCAGCGCGGCAGCGGTGCATTCGCTGGTTTCCGACAATGCGCTGCAGGAAGGGCGTGCGACCGAGGTAGCGGAACTCGTGGACCGCCGCGCTGCTTCACTCGCGAATATCGGCAAGAGAGCACGCACCAGTCGCGCGCCACTTCCCCAGGATCCTGCTAAGGCCCTTCAAGCGCGCAAACTAACGGAACGCATCTCGACTCTGATCCGTGAGATGCGAGAGGTCGAACGTAAGCTGCTCGATGAGCGCGAAGCGCGCGCTGATCGGATCTCCGGCTTAGAGGACCTCGTGGTATTCCTGAGCGGGCCGCTATTCGTAATGATAGTGGCCGGCGCGGCATGGGCAATTATAGCCGGAATTCATCGCCCACTCTCTGTTCTTCTAGAAGCAGTCGCCCGCTTCGGGGATGGAGAACGGGAGGTGCGGGTGCAGCTGGGGCGAAGCGGCACCGAATTTCGACGCCTTGGCGCCGCCTATAATACGATGGCCAACAGCTTGGTTCGAGCCCTGGAACGGCAGGAGCAGTCCGAAGAGGCGCTGGCGCGCGTCAATGAAGAGCTGATCGAACAGGGCGACCTTCTTATGCAGCGGAGCGCCTCGATCGAGTTGATCAGCGGCATGTCGCAGCGGCTGCAGGCATTACGCGAGCCGGGCGAACTGACTCAGCTGCTCGAATGTTACCTACCGCAGGTGCTTTCGGGTCTCGCCGGACGGCTTTATTTGTTCAACAATTCGCGCAACCTGCTGGTTCACGCAGTCTCCTGGGGTGCGCCGAGCTGGGCACCGGAGACCTTCGCTCCGGACGATTGCTGGGGGCTGCGACGGGGCTACCCGCATCTGGTCACGTGCGAGCCCAGCGAAATCATCTGCAAGCATGCGGATCATGACTGTATATCGGATCAGCTCTGCAAGCCGGTGATGGCAGGGGGGCAGATCCTGGGCCTGTTTTACATTCAGGGGACGATTGGTCCTGAAGACCGTTTCCGACTGGAACTTGTTGCGGAGAATGTGGCGCTCGCCTTGGTCAACGAGGATCTGCGCAAGCGCCTGCGCGAGCAATCGATCCGGGATCCGTTAACGGGGCTCTTCAATCGGCGCTATCTCGAAGAGACGCTGACGTTGGAAAGCTCGCGCAGCAGCCGCAGCGATACGCCCCTGTCGGTCATCATGGCCGACGTCGATCACTTTAAACGGTTCAACGATACATATGGGCACCCCGCCGGCGATGCGCTTCTCAAGGAATTGGCTGGCCTGATGCAGGATCACTTTCGCGAAGGTGATATCGTATGCCGCTACGGCGGCGAGGAATTCGCGATCATTGCGCCCGGTGCAGATCTCGATCTGATCTCTCGCCGTGCCGAATCCCTGCGCCAGGCCGTGCATCAGCTGAACCTCACCTTTGAGGGGCGTGATCTGGGCCAGATCACCATGTCTTTCGGTATAGCCTGCTCCTCCGGAAAGGGTGGTCCGACGGGTCAGGCGCTCATCGGACGTGCCGACCAGGCGCTCTATCGGGCCAAGCATGGCGGACGTGACCGGGTGGAGCTGACCGATTTTCCACAAATGCTCAGGAAGAGCGCCGCCTGAGGGATGACTTCTCTCGCTTACCCTTCAATGACGAACATGTTGGCGAAGCGAAGCGCGGGCTGCCCTGAACTCCAACCGACCCCGTTAGGTTCGTCGCACGCCGGTCGCGCGTTCGCCGACCGATCGCGTAGCCGCCGCCTCGCCGCATTCCGGCTGCGGCACCGCAAGCCCCACGGCACGCAGCTTCATCCTTCGCAATGATGAGGCTCAGATATGAATCACGCACTTCTCCGCGGCGCCGGCGCCCTTGCGCTGATCTGTTCGCTGACGTCTGCGGCGCATGCTCAAACGCAGCCGGGCTCCGGCTCTGCTCCGGCCGAATGTCGCGCCGCGAAACCGAAGAAACACCCGTTCGGCCTGGGCGGTCTGCTCTCCGCCGCACGCCGCGCCGGAGTGGGCGACATGCTCAATAATCGGATGGGCGGCGGCATGTTCGGCAACGGCAAGGGCAGCCAGATTGCAGGCGCCATTGCCGGTACGGCCATCGAGGCTGCCTCCGCCAATGCCCAGACTGCCGGCGACAACCGGGACGCGGCTGATGCGACGACGTGCGCGCCGGAACAGGCGACCGGCCAATGAGCCGCGCTCTGGCGCTGGGGTGCGCGCTCGCAATCGCGGTCCCTTCGACTAGCTCTGCGGCTGCTGCGCAGCGCATCGCGAGTCCTGAAGCCTGCGCGCAGGTCGCGCAGTTCATTCGCCAAGGGGGTTTCCGCATGCCGGCTAAGGTCAGCGCGGAGGATCGTGCGGTTGCTGAGAAAGCAAAGCGCATGACTAGCAAGAACGGTTCGGCCGCACCCGATGCGGCGGCCCAAGCCCTGCTCGGGGGCATGAATATGGACCCGGCATCGCGGGCCGTGGCACGCGCCGCCGGCAAGCCGGGTAGTACGACCAGGGACGTGATGGTCGAGACGATGAAGCAGCTCGGCTGCTGAATGCCGGCTATAGGAAGAATATCGGCGGCTTCCTCGCGGAAGCCGCCCGATTTCTTTAGATATTCAGCGCTGAATTCACCGCTTCGACATAGCTGGGCCCAACGCCCAGTCGAGCACCGTCGCGCAGCACGAGCTGCAGCGATCCCCGGCCGGTTCGTTCGACGCCGTCGATCAGATCGCGACGCACAATCAGGGATCTGTGGATGCGCAGGAAATTCGCGCTGCCGAGCTGCCGTTCGATCTCGCTCATCGTCGCGCGAAGGATATAGCTGCGGGTGCTCGTACGCAGCAACACATAGTCACGCGCGGCCTCCACCCACTCGATCAGGTCGGCTGACACGCGGACCAGCGTACCGTGGACGGGAATCCAGAAAGCGCCCGACTCCGGGGCTTCCGGCCCGCTCGCCGCGGCGAGCGGCGCGGGTATGCGGCGTAATGCAGGCGCGCTGGCCTGGCCGCGCAACGCGCTGACCACTTCACCGAGTTCGGCCACTCGGTCCTGCGCCGCGCGCTCGGCGCGCCTTCGCTTGGCGCGGGCGACAGCTTGTTCGAGACGCTCGAAATCGACCGGCTTTAGCAAGTAATCGACCGCCTCGAGCGCGAAGGCATCGACCGCGAACTGATCGAACGCGGTGATGAATACGACGTCAGTCTGCTTCTCGCGCGCTGCGAGCATTTGCGCCACGGCGATCCCGTCGCGGCCCGGCATGCTGATGTCGAGCAAAACTAAATCGGGCCGTAGCTGCTCGATGACCGCCAGAGCCTCGTCGCCGTCCCGCGCCTCGCCAATCACTTCCACATCGGGAATATCGCCGAGCGCGACCTTCAGGCGCTTCAAGGCAAGGATCTCGTCGTCGACCAGAAGAATGCGGATCATGCGATCTGTTGCACTCTTTTCGTCCCCGTCGCCAGTCGAAGTGGTAGCTGCATCACGACCTCGTAGCCCTGCGCGGAGGGGCCATGATCGAGCCGGGCGCGCTCACCATGGAAAATCGCCAGCCGCTCGCGGACATTGGCCAGCCCGGTGCCCGTGCCGGCAGGTGCCGTCGCGCTTACGATCGGACCCGCATCATCGCTGACCCGGATCTGCAGATCTGACTTGCCTGTTGTCATCACCGTAATCGTCAGCGTGACCGGCTTTCGCGTGCGTGCCACGCCATGCTTGATCGCATTCTCCACGATCGGCTGCAGCAGATGTCCTGGCATTAGCGCCTCGCTCAATTCGCGTGGGCAATGGAAATCCACTGTCAGTCGGTCTTCGAAACGTACGAGTTCGATCTCCAGATAGTCAGAAATGTTGGCGAGCTCGTCGGCGACCGTCACTTCCTCGCTGGGATTGGCAATCAGAGAGGAGCGCAGAAAGCCCGTAATCAGTCCGATCATCCGCTCGGCCCGCCCATTTTCGCCAGTTACGACCAGCGAGGACAAAGCGTTGAGGCTGTTGAACAGGAAATGGGGATTGAGCTGTAGCCGCAGGGCCGCCAGCTGCGCCTGCTGCGCCGTCAGCTCGGCACGCGCGAGGAGATGATCGCGCTTGCGCAGCTCGAACTGCGTCAGGAGTAAGCTGACCGCCGCCGCAAACAGGACGTAGATCAAAATATAGTCGATCAGGATCGACGAGAAGATCGTCAGCAGCGGCGATCCGCGAAAACCCGACGCTGCGTTCAGCCAGACCATTGCTTCAGCATCGATATAAGCATGCGCCACGGCCAGCGACGCGGCGAGCAGACCCACGCCAATCCGGCGGACCAGCACGGGGCGCGCGCGCAGCCATAAGGTCGTGACCAGGAATATCCCGCACAGGATCAGCCCCACGATGATGTCGAACAGGATCGCCAGCCCGACGCGCAACGGCACCCGACCTTCGCTGAGCAGGTCCGGAACGCCCCAGAACAGGCTCGTGCCGATCCAGAGCGCCAGCGTCATCTGCACGATGGGCTTGAGCTCCGCCCGTGAAGGTCTTGATATCGAGGAGAGATACGGCAGCATCGGTTTAACTCGGGATGGGGTGGCTTCCCGAATAGATCAAGCAGCCGGCGAGGCCATCCCTACGCGACCAAAGTCGTCAACATAGCGACGAACATGTCATAGCCACCTCTCGAAGGGCGGGTAGGTGCCGGTCCATACACTGGCACCCCTGAAAAGCGGCTCGTTCGTCGCAATTTCGTCGCTTCGTCGCTCGGTCGAATCTTGGTCGCAGGCGCAGCGATGCTCGCCTGTTTCCCGGGCATCAGGCCGCCACTGGCCGACGGCAGCACATCGTGCCGCCCGCCGCCAGCCGATCCGCTATCCAGAGGAAGTTGTACATGAAAAGGAATTTGCTCATCGCGCTCGCCGCGGCGGCTGGCGGCACCGGTGCTGTCCATGCGGCACAGTTTACGACCACGGCCGACATTTACGCCGCGGCAGGATATGCATCCTCGTACACGGGTGCGGGCGTGCTGAATAATGCGCGCGGCGCTGCTGCCGACGGCGGGCGCGATGCCTTCGATGGCTATGGCTATTATACCGCCACGGGCGGGTTGACCTATAACCGCCAGACCGAAGTTTTCGCTGCGCAGAATCTCTTCCGCTTCTTCGACACGTTCACCAACAATACCGCGCAGGAAGTCACCAAGACGGTGACGTTTTACGGTAATCTCGGTTCGGACAGCCAGACCAAGGTGCAGGCGTCCGGCGCCGGTTTTCTCGTCACATGCCAATTTAATGCGGCTTGTTCGGGCGATCCGGTCGTTGCCGCCATCTATGGTAATAACGGGCTGGGCGTGCAGTCGCTCGCCGGCGAGAACTACTCGGTCAACTACACGCTCCACCTGGCACCTGGGCAGAGCGCCAGCATATTGAATTTCGCATTCCTCGCCTCTTCTCTTGGCGGCACCAATGCGTCGGACGTGACGCTGGCGACCGACCGCGCGCAGGAGTTGACCGCTAATCCCTTCATCGATGGGCTCACGAGCCAGCAGGTGAAGCAGATCGTCAACTTCGGTAATGGCCAGCCGGCGGCTGTGCCGGAGCCCGCGACCTGGGCCTTCATGATCGGCGGCTTTGGCATGGTCGGCGCATCGCTCCGGCGCCGGCGGGTGCTGCTGGCCCACGCCTGACCCGCGGGCGCGTCATGGTCCCCCGTGCCATGGCGCGCCCTAGGACGGCGTGATGGCGCATATCGCCGCGCTCTGCGGATAAGCCGCGCCGTCAAATGCCGCAGGGGTCGCGGTGTGCCGCCGGGGAGCCGTGGAATTCAATCAGCATGCCCAGCTCGTCGAGCGTTGGCGCGAGGAATGACGTGCCCGCAAGCCCCGCATAAGTGTCCAGCTTGCGCTCATAACCGCGTTCGGCCCAGCGCTGCGCGCGGCCAAGGTTCGCTGTGGCAAAGCTGACGCCCAGGATGCGCGGTCCGCTCTTGGTCAGGGCATCCGCCGCCAGTCCTGCCCCCTCCGGCCGCAGCGTCAACAACGCGGTTGGCCCGACGGCCACGCAATAGCCTGAGGCGCCGACAGCCGGCAGCCGCACCGGCCTGGCACCCCCATAGCCCATCCGGTCGAGCTGCTGGCGGTCGCTCTCGGGATCGTTGGACACCAGCCAGATCGCGCTCAACGCCCGCACCGCATTGGGATGCTCACGCGTCACCTGGCGGTCCGCCATATTGGTCGGCTCCCACTGGTCGGGCGCATAATCGGGTTGGTAGTCGATGAAGAAGGTGCCGTTCGACAGCGGCTGGCGATCGAAGGCGAACAAATGCCATCCGGGCTTTGCGCTGTCCGGCCCCGCGAACATCGGCGTGACCGAATAACCCAGTGCCTGGAGCGAGGCGCGGATGGCCTCCACGCCGGGGGATCGGAAACCGAACGTATGCGCGCCGGGCTGCTCCTTCAGCGCCGCGCGGTCTTCCTTGGCGCCGGGATCATAATCGGGGTTCGGCCGCGTCACGCCAAGCAACTCGATGAAACTGGTGTCGGAAAAGCGGATATAGCGATTGGCTACCCCGCCTGGATCGCGGCCGGGCCGCACCTGGAAGCCTAGTTTCACCGCCATGATCGAGGTGACCTCGTCAATGCTGCGTCCCCACAGCAGCACATGATCGAGCCGCGTCGGCGGCGTCGGCGCGGCGGCGGCCGGCACCGCGAGCGCGAAGGCGGCGGCAAGCGAAAGGAGTGATCGCACGCAAATGTCTCCCTGATCTCGCGCGGGTTTAGGGAAGGGCGGGGCAGTGGATCAATGACGCCGGAGGTCATGAACGATTGACCCGGCAGGTCATTGACCCGCCGCGTGCCATGCTTAAGCAAGGCCGTGGCCTCGATTTCCCAGTTCGGTACGATCCTGCGCGGCTGGCGCGATGCGCGGCGGATGAGCCAGCTCGACCTTGCCTACGCGGCCGACGTATCGCCCCGCCATCTGAGCTGCCTCGAAACCGGCAAGGCACAGGCGGGCCGCGAGATCGTCCTCCGTCTCTCCGAAACGCTCGACGTGCCGCTGCGCGACCGCAACGCGTTGCTGATGGCGGCGGGCTATGCGCCCATTTATCCCGAAACCGCGCTGGCGACCGCACCGCTGGTGGAGGTCCGGCGCGCGATCGACCTGCTGCTCGAACAGCAGGAGCCCTATCCCGCGCTGCTGCTCGATCGGCATTGGAACATGCTCCAGACCAATCGGGGCATGGATCGGGTGGTGCGCCGCGTGCTGGGCGGCCGCCAGTCCAAACACGACAATATGATCCGCCAGATCTTCGACCCCGCCGACGTCCGCGCCACGATCGTCAATTGGGAGGAGGTGGCGCGCGCCGTGATTGGCAACCTCCAGCATACGCTTGCCTTGTCGCCCAGCGATTCGGTTGGGCACGCCCTGATCGCCGAAGCCTTGGCCTATCCGGGCGTGCCGACCCGTTGGCGCGATCTCAACGTCGCCAGCCCGCCCGCGCCGCTGATGACCACGATCATGCGCGATGGTGCGGAGCATCTGACCTTCTTCTCCACCATCACCACCTTCGCCATGGCGCGCGACGTGACGCTGGAGGAATTGCGGATCGAATGCTGCTTCCCGATCGACGAGCGGACGCGCCGTGTGTGCCGCGAAATGGCCGAGGCTGCGGCGAAGTAGCCACTTTTCTTGCCTTCAATGGATATATCCGTTAGGGGCACTGCCGATCGTTCCGATTGAACGTGATGCATAAGCGAGCCCCGGGATGGGGAGCGCAAGCCGGCCGACGAGTTTTCGTCCGCCGGCTCGTTTTGCGTTGGATCGGATGAATTGAGGTTTTGAAGCTATGTTCGACAGTCTGAGCGACCGGCTTGGTGCAGCCTTCGACCGCCTGCGTGGTCGCGGTGCGCTGACCGAAGCCGACGTGCGCGGCGCGATGCGCGAGGTGCGGATCGCGCTGCTCGAGGCCGACGTCGCGCTGCCCGTCGTTCGCCAGTTCGTCGACGCCGCCACCGAGAAAGCGGTCGGACAGGACGTGCTGCGTTCGGTCACGCCCGGCCAGCAGGTGGTCAAGATCGTCCATGACGAACTGGTCGCCATGCTCGGCGCGGATTCGTCCGATCTCGATCTCGCCGTCACTCCGCCCGCCGTCATCATGATGGTCGGTCTGCAGGGCTCGGGCAAGACCACCACGACCGCCAAGATCGCCAAGCGCCTCAAGGAGCGGCAGGGCAAGAAAGTCCTGATGGCGTCGCTGGACGTCAATCGTCCTGCGGCGCAGGAACAGCTCGCCGTTCTCGGCACGCAGGCGGATGTCGCGACGCTCCCGATCGTAGCGGGCCAGCAGCCCGTTCAGATCGCGCAGCGCGCACTTCAGGCGGCCAAGCTGCAGGGTTTCGACGTGGTCCTGCTCGACACCGCCGGTCGTCTCCATGTCGATCAGGCGCTGATGGACGAGATGAAGGCCGTTGCCGACGTCTCGAGCCCGCACGAAATCCTGCTCGTCGTCGATGCGCTGACCGGCCAGGACGCGGTCAACGTCGCGACCAACTTCTCCGAACAGGTGCCGCTCACCGGTGTCGTGCTGACCCGGATGGATGGCGACGCGCGCGGCGGCGCCGCGCTGTCGATGCGCGCCGTCACGGGCAAGCCGATCAAGTTCGCCGGCACCGGTGAAAAATTGGATGGCCTTGAAGGCTTCCACCCCGATCGCGTCGCGGGCCGCATCCTTGGCATGGGCGACGTGGTCAGCCTGGTCGAACGCGCTGCCGAGACGATCAAGGTCGAAGAAGCCGAGAAGCTCGCCCAACGCATGGCCGAGGGCAAGTTCGACTTGAACGATCTGCGCGCTCAGCTCGATCAGATGAAGCGCATGGGCGGCCTGTCGGGGCTGGCCTCGATGCTACCCGGCGTGAAGCAGGTGAAGCAGGCGATGGCCAACGGCGCCGCCGACGACAAAGTGCTGGTGCGGATGGACGCGATCATCGGATCGATGACACCAAAGGAGCGTGCCAAGCCGGAGCTGCTCCAGGCCAAGCGCAAGATCCGGGTCGCCAAGGGCTCCGGCACCACCGTGCAGGACGTCAACAAACTCCTGAAAATGCATCAGGAGATGGCGACCATGATGAAGAAGATGAAGAAGATGGGTGGTCTTTCCAAGATCGCCGCCCTCTTCGGCAAGGGCGGCCTTGGCGGCGGCGCACCAGGTGCGGGTGATCTCGACGCCCTCATGGGTGGTGCTGGTCTGCCTCCCGGGCTTCCCGGCCTGCCAGGTGGCAACCCGCAGGGCCTGCCCCCCGGCTTCCAGAATTTTTTGAAGAAGAGATGAGTTTTTCGACCGTCATCCCGGCGAAGGCCGGGATCCAGTTTTTAACCTAATCACATGCGGCGAACCGGGGCTGGACCCCGGCCTTCGCCGGGGTGACGAATAGAGAAGAAGGAAGACTAAAATGGCAGTTTCCATCCGCCTGTCGCGCGGCGGCGCGAAGAAGCGTCCTTATTACCGTATCGTGGTTGCGGATGCGCGTTCGCCCCGCGACGGCTCGTTCATCGAGAAGATCGGCACCTACAACCCGCTGCTCGCCAAGGATGACGCCAAGCGCGTCGTTCTCGACACCGATCGCGCCAAGCATTGGCTGTCGGTCGGCGCCCAGCCGACCGATCGCGTTGCCCGTTTCTTCGACGCGGCCGGCGTCAAGGAGCGCGCCGCGCGCAACAACCCGAACAAGGGTGTTCCGGGCGAGAAGGCCAAGGAGCGCGCCGAGGAGCGTGCGGCCAAGCTCGCTGAGGCGCAGGAAGCCCAGCAGGAGGAGACCGTCGAGGTCGTCGCCGAGGCGATCGAGGAAGCGACTCCGGATGTGGTCGAGGAGACCGCCGAAACCACTCCCGCCGAGGAAGCCAGCGAGGCTTAAGGTCGAGGGACCGGGGCGGTCGTCCGTGCGTTCTTCTGATTAGATGTCAGGAGGCACGAGATGACCGCTCCGAACCCGCAGCAAGCCGATTCCGAATCGCATGACGGACCAGCCAAAGGCGCAGACACACCGCCCAACCAAGGCGAGTCAGCCCAGGACCCCGCCGAGGGCGCCGACGACGTCGACCCGCCCACCGAAGGCTCCCCCCGCGGCTGAGCGTACCGCCGATCGCCCGGTCGTCCTTGCAGTCATCACCGGCGCGCATGGCGTGAGCGGGGAAGTGCGGCTCAAGCTCTTCACCGACGATCTCGCACCTTATCGTGCGTTCAACGGTGGCGCGCTCACCCTGAAGAATCTCCGCAACGGCATCGCGCGCTTTGCCGAGATTCCCGACCGCAATGCCGCCGAGCGGCTACGCGGCACCGAGCTGACCGTCCCCCGCTCCGCGCTCCCCCCCCTGGAGGAGGGTGAATATTATCATGCCGACCTGCTAGGGCTCCCCTGTATTTCGACCGCGGGCGAGACGCTCGGCGCGGTCGTTGCGATCGACAATTTCGGCGCGGGCGACGTGATCGAGATCGAACGCCCCGACGGAAAGCGCTTCATGGTCCCGATGCGAGCCGAAGCCGTGCCGGAATGGGATGCCGAGCGGCTCGTGGTGGATGAGGCGTTCGTCGGCTGACTCCTCATCGTCATTCCCGCCAAGGCGGGAATCCACCAGGAGGCCAGCCCCTGCGGCCCAGTGGATTCCCGCCTGCGCGGGAATGACAAGGAAACTGGTCGCAGCCTGCCATTTCGTATATACATCCCGTATATACAGGACGCTCCCATGACCGAAGAATATCGCGCCAAAATCTTCAAATCCGGCAATTCGGTAGCACTGCGCCTGCCCAAGGCGCTCGGCCTCAAGGAGGGCGAGGAGATGCGCATCCTTCGCGAGGACAAGCCCGGCTTCAAGGTCGAGCCCGTCGAGACGCGGAAGCGCAAGATCAATCTGACCGGGATCTGGGGCACGATGCCCGATGCCAAGCCCCTCACGCCGGAAGAGCGCGAATTCGACGATCCGCCACGCGCGTGGGATCATCCCGACTGGGGAAAGACGCGATAAGTGCGCTACCTCATCGATACGAATTGCTGCATCTATCTGTTCAGTGCGCATTACCCGCAGCTTCGCTTGCGCCTGGCGGCGACCGACGCGGGAGAGGTTGGCCTCTCGGTAATCGTGTTGGCCGAACTCGCGCTGGGAGCGCGTCTCGGCAAAGTACCGAGCGATGAGCGTCTTGGCCGCTTGCGGCAGGAGTTCCCAATCTTACCGTTCGAGGAAGGGGACGCAGAAGCTTATGCGAGCCTGCCTTTCCGACGCGGGCGGTTCGATCGGTTGCTAGGGGCGCATGCGGTGAGTCGGGGTCTTATCCTGATCACCAACAACGAAGCCGATTTCGCAGACATATCCGGCCTGCGTACCGAAAACTGGACTCGCCCATGACCCGCTACGCCATCCTTTCCGACATCCATGGCAATCTGCCCGCGCTGGAGGCGGTGGTGGCGGACGCGGAAGCGCAAGGCTGCGACACCTTCGTCAATCTCGGCGACATCCTCTCAGGCCCACTCTGGCCGCGAGAGACCGCCGAATATCTGATGGCGCGCGATTGGGCCACGATCGCCGGCAATCACGAACGGCAACTGCTGACACATGCGCTGGATCGCATGGGCGAAAGCGATCTGTTCGCACGCAAGCGGCTCGATGCGCCCCAGCTCGCCTGGCTTGCCGCCCAGCCCGCAACACGCGAGCTCGCGCTCGATATCTTCCTCTGCCACGGCATCCCGCGGAGCGACCTGATTCATTTCCTTTTCTCGGTCGACACGTCGGGCATTCACGATGCGGACGATGCCGAGATCGCCGAGCGCGCCGGCGATCGGCCCGAGGCTCTGATCCTCTGTGGCCATTCGCACATTCCCGGCGAGCGCCGGCTTGCAGACGGCCGCCGCGTCGCCAATCCTGGCAGCGTCGGGCTGCAAGCCTTCCACGACGATCATCCCGTCCCCTACACCGTTGAGAATGGCGATCCGCGTGCGCGCTATGCGATCGTTGAAGCGGGGCAGGTGCAGTTCCGCCAAGTGGACTATGATTTTCGCACCGCCGCGGCCAAGGCCGAGCGGGACGGCCGGCCCGACTGGGGCATCGGCCTGCGCCTCGGACGCATGGAGCCCCACCGTTGACGCTTGGAACTTTGCTGCTGCTCGTACTCACCCTCTATCTGGTGCTGATCGCCTATGGTGCGATCGGTGCGCAGCGCAAATTCTCAGGCGCGGCGCTACGCATCACGCGCGTGCTGCTGGTGCTGCTCGTGCCGATCCTGCTTGCGGGCGCACTCGCGGCGATCGGGGAGGGCGCGCTCGTCCGCGAATGGTGGCGGCTGTTCGCATTGATGCCCGTGCTCGGCATTGTCGCGGCCTTGCTCGCCTCGCGGATCGGGCGTCAGGTCGGCCCATGACGTTCGCCGCCAAGGTCCTCACCCTCTATCCGGAGATGTTCCCGGGGCCGCTCGGCATCAGCCTCGCCGGGCGTGCGCTGGCCGAGGGCAAATGGTCTCTGGACGCCGTGCAGATCCGCGACTTCGCCACCGACAAGCATCGCTCGGTCGACGATACGCCCGCGGGCGGCGGCGCGGGCATGGTGATGCGCGCCGATGTGCTGGCCGCGGCGATCGATGCCTCGGTGCCGCAGGGCATGCCGTTGCTGGCGATGACGCCGCGTGGCGCTCCGCTCACCCAGGCGCGCGTGCGCGACATCGCCGCCGGCCCCGGCGTCGCCATTTTGTGCGGCCGGTTCGAAGGCATGGATGAGCGCTTGTTCGAGGCGCGCGACATCGAACCCGTTTCGATCGGCGACTATGTCCTGTCGGGCGGCGAGATCGGCGCGCTCGTCCTGCTCGATGCTTGCGTTCGGCTGCTTCCCGGAGTAATGGGCGCGCCTTCGAGCGGAGATGAGGAAAGCTTCGAAAGCGGCCTCCTCGAATATCCGCATTATACCCGACCTCAGATATGGGAAGGGCGCACGATCCCCGAAGTGCTGCGATCGGGGGAT
>Ga0207647_10000347_pt1 | contig 37523 bp, 34 predicted proteins | sample KBSCornC2_FD_184295 | JGI IMG/M metagenome (GOLD analysis project Ga0207647, IMG submission 184295) | Corn rhizosphere microbial communities from Kellogg Biological Station, Michigan, USA - C2 (SPAdes) (version 2) | ecosystem: Host-associated > Plants > Roots > Rhizosphere ... | reverse complement strand
TGCAGGCCTGCATTAAAGCCGGTACCATTGCCCTGACCGCTGAGGTCTGCCTGGCCATTATTGCCATTCTGGTCCTGCACGGGTAGTGCCTGTTTTAAATCCACACTACCTGTGGCATATATAAAGCCGATACCGGCAGATATGAAATCATTGATACGATAACTAACGGTAGGCTGAATGAATATAGTGCGGAGATCTATATTTTGAATGACATTGCTACCGGCCCATGTATTGTCCCACCTAAGGCCATCACCATAAGGAGTGTACAAGCCAATACCAAGGCCCCATTTGCTACCCTTTTGCAGTGGGCCGCCAAGATAAAAATTTACCGTTGGGAAGGTTTGCATTTTGGTACTGGCAGTATAATAGCCAGCAGGTGGAGATTGTGCATATGAAGTGGAAGGCATTATAAACTGGACGCTCCCATAAGCTTCTACACCACTAAGCCGGGAAAGACCGGCGGGATTGTAAAAAAGAGTGGAGACATCCCATGGCCAGGCAGTGCCGCCGCCACCCATAGCCAGTTGCCGCAGCCCTTGCAGGTTTAGTTGATAAGCAGCACCAAAACTCAACGCAGAGCTAAGTAGTAAGGGCGCTGCGAGCAAAGTTAGTTTTCTCATAGAAATTTTTTTTAGTAGAAAATAAAGACCTGCCTAAGATTAAATTAAGATTAAGTTAAGATTAATATCGCTAAATAGCAATGATATAATTTAAAAGTATGGTGCTGTACGAATATGCTAATTGGCTAAACCGATGCTTGCAACACTTATTTTGATGCCCGGCACATCCTTCAATGCCAATGCACAGGCCTCGATAGTAGCGCCTGTGGTAAGTACATCATCTATAATGAGCACATGCTTCTGCGCCAGCAACTGAGGGTGGTGAATAGTGAAAGCATCCTTCATGTTGTCTATCCTTTCAGCGCGGCTTTTCTGTGTTTGACTTTCTGTATCTCGGGTGCGCAGGAGTGCATCATATAGCACAGGGATATTTAAAGTGTCGCTCATGCCCCGCACAATCAATGTGCTTTGATTATAACCACGCTTAGCTTCCTTTTTGCGTGAAAGCGGTACAGGAAGAATAAAGTCTATGCCTGATATCCATGTGCTGCCAGATAAATCTATGCCGAACTGCCTGCCGAGGTAAAGGCCTATTTCTTTTTTACTGTTGTACTTAAGACCATGCATCAGGTGCTGCAGCAAACCATCGTTAGTGAAATATGCAAAAGATGTGGCATGCTGAAAAGGTATGCGGCCGGCAAGACGCAATGCTGTGTCATTATCATGATGATCGTGATAGTCTGTTTTTGGCAGATGTGCATTGCAGCCTGTGCATAATACCTGCTCTGCAGTAAGCAAGGGCTTAGCGCAGCCCTCGCAGAGGCGTGGGTATAGTAAATGAATAAGGCCGACAGCAATTTCTTTAACCTTCATAGAGATAGCTTAGCTAAAGTACATATCTGCTTCGGCTTTTCGGCGGGCAATGAGCCCATTTATTTTTTCGCCTGCAGCAAATATCCATTTATTGAATTCGGCGCGTATTTCCGGGTCTGCAGGGTTGTTATTAACCTTTTGCAGCAGGTGGCTGCCTTTTAGTTTTGCAGCACCTTCGTTGTAACAGAAGCTGGTAAGTGCATTGAACTGGTGCTGGTTAATATCGTCCCGGGTGAAGCTGTCTACGGCCAGCTCATATTGCCTGGTGCAATGTGTGAGTAGCTCGAGGGCCCTCGGGGCGGTAACGGGCGGGTCAACCATTTTTACGCGTGTACCGTCTTCATAATAAGTGCTGCCATAACCAATGGTAGGAATGCCTGCAGTGTCGAGGTAGGGATAGGTGCTAAAGCCTTCATAGTGCTTAATAAAGGCGATGCCGGCGGCATCAAGTGTTTGTATATGCATAGGATGGGGAATTGAAGAGTTTAAAAACCTATAAATGCAGGCGGCACAATATTTATATAAAAATTATAAATAGATTAAATTTCTTGTACAAACTTCTCTAAATTATTTTATTTGCGTATGATTTCGGCATACCTGTTGAGTAATTACCTCTTTATACTTATTGCTATACTTGCATTTTTTATATTCATTAAGGTTATTATTCTATTTTATCATGGAGTAAGTAATGAACGCCTTCCGGTGTTTTTTCAGAGCCTGGTTTTGATAAGCAGGCAAGCCATAAGAAATACAGATAGCAGATCATTGAAAGGTTATTATAAAGCAAGCAATTCTATTAATAAGGTATTTTATATTGTGATATTGCTGTTCAGTATTTTTTGCGGTTTTGTGTTTTTGATAAAAAGCTAATGCAGGCAGTTAACGTATGTAATGCAACTGCAGCAGACCGGAAGAAAAACTATTATTGCCCGCTAATTTCATTTTCATTTCCGGGCGACCTTCATTAAATAAAGATATACCTGAGCCCAGAAATACAGGGATGATGGAAATAATAAATTCATCGACCAATTGATGTTTCATAAATTCATTTACTATTTGGGCTCCGCCGTCTACAAATATATTTTTACCAGACTGCTTTTTAATTTGCGCTACTAATGCAGGTATATCGCCTGTATAGAAATTTATATTTCCCTCGGTGGGTTTGGGTGTTCTTGTGATGATATAGCACTGCTTGTCGCTGTGCGGAAAGGGAATGCCGAATGACAGGACCTTATCGTAAGTTTTGCGGCCAAGTATTACCGTATCTACTGTTTTAATGAAATTGCTATAGCCATAATCTTCACCGGCAAGCTCTACTGCAGACAGCCAATCGAGATCGCCATCGGGGCGGGCTATATAGCCATCGATGCTCATGGCTATGTATACAATTACTTTTCTTGTTTCCATAAATTTCCGAAAATTTCCGGTTGCGGAAATTTTAATAATTTATAATAAGTATTGAATTTACTGCATTGCAGCGATGCCGGGGATGAAATTTCCGGTGGACCGGAAAAACGGTAAAGCGGAAGTTTTGTTGTTTCTGTTTCATAGCGGTTTATATTTTATTCAACACAATGGCTGTGTTAAATTCTTAGCTGCAAGATACTATCGTTAACAAGCGAGATGCAAAAAAAGATATGCACATTGATAGGTAAAATTCAAAATTAAAAATTCAAAAAGCATGAGGTGTAAACGTGGAAAGACCTTCAAGTGAAGGCCTTTCGAAATTTTTTGCACCATAATGTTATTGCATTATGATGTAAATAGGGTATGTGCCGGTAGTGTCTGCCATATTGAGGTAAACGGTATCGGCAGAAGGGGCTGAAATCCTGTAGTGCATACCACCATCGATATGCGTATGAAGGGTATTGTCGTAAGCGCGGCCATATATGTAAACGCTATCAGAAAGAAGACCAGTGAATGTCCCTACGGTACGATTGCCATTCTTAAAACCCGGAACAGAATAGGTGAAGCCATAACTTGGTGGTGAATACAAGCCTATAGGAGCCATATAAAAAATGGCGCTGTCTATAACCGAGGTGCTGCCCTGATGGCGCATAACTACTGAGAGTGATGCCGTAGGAGTCGGTGGGGGTGTCTTGGTTGATTTTTGACAGGCAACAAAACAACATGCGCTGATGAGCAGCGCGAGTGAATACTTATGGAACATAGGACTGAAATGCTTAGGACAAAGATATAACGAGCAATGAGGTATTTTGTTATGTACATTAGGGAAAAAATATAAATAATGAAATTAAAATGCCGGATGCTGTGCCTGAGTATAATAGCCTTGCTGTGTGTTGCGACAAAAAGCTATGCACAAGGCGATGCGGTAAAACCATGTTCGGCACCTGAAGGCGGGCAATTGGATTTCTGGCTGGGTGACTGGGTGATCACTTATGCTGATAACAGCCATGCGTATAGTGTGGTGGATAAGAAGATGGATGGCTGCGTGGTGCATGAACAGTTTCGCGATCCCGGCAAGAACTATGTGAGTGAAAGCTGGAATGTGTATAACCCCAACATACATAAGTGGCAACAAACGCGCGTAGACAACCAGGGAGCCTACCTGCAAATGGCGGGCAGACTGGATGGCAGCGATATAATGCTGTATGCAAAGCCCAAAATACTACAGGAGGGCAACCTGCAAATGCGTGCAGTGTACTACAATATAAAGTCTGACAGCTTTGACTGGAAATGGGAACAAAGCAGGGATAATGGGAATACATGGACTGTGACGATAGGGATGCATTATGATAGGAAGAAGTAATGCTTTAATTAGCAAATGTGCAGATTAGCAAATGTTATGGTACTTGTTTATTAGAGGCTTTGGACCATTTGGTAGAAGGCAGATTGTTTTAGCTTTTCTGCTATCTCTTTTTTAGTCAATAATATTTCCGGAATGCTATTAAGCGAATCTTCTTTTACTTTATAAGGTAAATACATTTTAACCTTACTAAACTTAACATAATAATAAGAGTATCTGTGCCTAGAATGTGGAATTTTTTTTGAGCGCATCTTTATTTTATTTACAGATGTACCCAGCGCCCTTTTGTAACCGTTTATGTGATGGTCTTGCAGAAGCAATTTTTTCAAATCATTCAAAAAGCCTGTGTCTGATGCATGCGTGAAAAAGGCAATTTGTAAAAGCTGTTTTTCTGCTCGTTTATGGTGTCCCGTTTTTTCATACAAACGACTATATTTTCTATCCTTTCCATAATTGTCTGAGTAAATTTCGTTTCCGCAATATGAAATGAAAGGATATTTAGTATCGGATAGGGTCAAATAGTACAATGCACTATCATAGTGATGTTGATATTCGTATAGATCACTGAGTAATGTACTTGCATAGTGCTTGTAATTGCCTGAAGGATTTATATTAGAGGTTCCTATAGCACCTATTTCTTTGAAATTATTGTGCAGAAGCAGATTACACATAATTTGCGCACTGTCGTAATAGTGGAGTTGGACATAGCACTCAGCGAGGTGTTTGTAACAATACGCAATTGTATCGGTTGATGTTTGACTACTAACAAACTGGTTGAAATTGCCAGCAGCGATAGTATAACGTTGACTATCAAACTGCTGGTTTGCAATTTCAAATAATGACTGCGCCCTGCAAGCATTACCAGCTAGAATGAAGTATAATATAACGATCCTGGCTATGCGCATGCTTTATAAGCTTTGTACCATTTTGTAAATGGGTGTTTGTTTAATGTGGGCAATTATATCTGGTTCGGTGCGGGTTGTATTGCCCGTTGCAAGGTCCCAAATGCCATCTTTTGCGGAATAGGGCATGAATATCTTATTGCCCATAAAACGGATGTAGTATATGATGGTTTTATCTTTTGAACCACTGTTTACCTTTTTTGTGTACAATTGAGTTGCCGATTTTCTTAGGTTAGTTTTTATTTTATTTTTTTGTTTATCATATAAAAGCAATTGTTTTAGTGAATCGGAAACATAGGTGATTGGCAACTCAAAATCAAAAAACATCACTGAAAATAATTTTTTTTCTGCCCTACGCTTTTTTCCAAGCATTTTATAAATATGAGCGTATTGCGATGCAGTGTATATAATGTTTTCAGTAACATCAATATTGCAGAATGAGTGGTGAGGATAAACTTTTGTACATAAATGCAGATAGTGTAAAGCAGAATGATATTTGTGATGAGCCATGTAATAGTTGCATAAAATATCTGCTGCATAGTTTTTGAATAAAGGAGTATGATCCATTTCCAATATGGCTACTGTTTGGGTTGAATAGCTATTTCGAAGAATTAAATGGGCAAAATATTTTGCACTATCAAAATTCCCAATTTTAAAGTAAGCTTTGGCGAGATAAAAATCTGAAAGCGGAATTGTCCTAATGTCTACCCGGCTGTATTGAGATTGCCTTAGCAAAGTAATTGCATCGCTATAACGCTCTTCTATACAGGCATCAACCCCCGATGCGAAAAGCGTATCATTTGTAGAATATGCATGCGCGCGAAGAGCAATAAGACATAACATGAAGCTAAAAAAGAAAGATATGATTGTGGGTAAAACTTTCATACTCTAATATAATGATATGTCAGGTTATGACAGTGTCATTTGTATTGTGGATTAAAACAGCAGCCTGTACACATCCTCTACCTTATTCACTGTCTTGATCTCGATTTTATAATTCTTTTTATCTAAACCTTTTGCATTGGCCTTGGGGATGAAGATGGCGTCCATGCCAAGCTTGTCGGCCTCGGCTATGCGCTGGTCTATGCGGTTGACGGCGCGGATCTCTCCGCTGAGGCCGATCTCGCCTACGAGGCAAATGTTAGATGGCAGGGCCTTGTCTTCGTAAGAAGAAAGCAGGGAGCAAACTACTGCCAGCTCTATAGATGGGTCTTCTATTTTGAGGCCCCCTGCTATATTGACAAATACATCTTTGGCACCGAAGTGAAAACCGCCACGCTTCTCGAGTACTGCAAGGAGTAACTGCAAACGGCGAAGGTCGAGACCACTGACTGTGCGCTGTGGCGTGCCATATACAGCCTGGGTGACTAATGCCTGCACTTCTATCATTAGGGGGCGGGATGCTTCCATAGTAGCAGCTATTGCTACGCCGCTGAGTGGCTCATCGTGCTGAGATAATAATATCTCTGAGGGATTGCTGACAGGGCGCATACCTTTTGTTACCATCTCGTAGATACCCAACTCTGATGTGGAACCGAAACGATTTTTGAGGGTGCGAAGAATGCGATAGGCATAATGCCTGTCGCCCTCGAATTGCAGCACTGTATCAACCATGTGCTCCAATACTTTTGGGCCTGCTATGGAACCTTCCTTAGTAATGTGACCTATGATGATGACCGGGATATTGGTAGCCTTTGCGAAACGCTGGAGCTCTGCTGCACACTCGCGCACCTGTGATACGCTGCCTGCTGCAGACTCCACATAAGGCGACTCAAGCGTTTGTATAGAATCTATAATAAGTAACTGTGGACGAACTTTTTTTACTTCCTGGAAGAGGGTGTGTGTATCAGTAGCTGTAAGCAGATATAAATTGTTATTACTGATGCCGATACGCTCGGCACGGAGTTTTATCTGTTGCGCAGACTCTTCGCCGGATACATAAAGACTAACAACATTTTTCCATTGCAGCGCACACTGAAGGAAGAGGGTGGACTTACCTATACCCGGCTCGCCGGCTATGAGCACTACAGAACCCGGAACAAGACCACCACCAAGCACACGATTGAGTTCGGAGTCTGGGAGCAACATGCGCATTTCCTGCTCTGATGTCAGGTCATCCATTTTATGCGCCTTAGGTTTTTCTTTGCTATCGTCCCAGCTTACTACCTCTGTTTTGTTTTTATCCTCGCGCTGAATTATTTCTTCAACGAAAGAATTCCATGCACCACATGAAGGACATTTACCTGTCCATTTAGGACTTTCGTAACCACACTGCTGACAAAAAAAAGCTGATTTTGTTTTGGCCATAAAACGACTAAAGATACCAAAAAGAAAAGAGCCACTGGAGGATTCCGGCGGCTCTTACTTACTAACCCATTAAATTCACAACTTGATACAAATGTAGCAAACAGCCTGATAGGAAAAAAATGGTTTTGATGGTGATGGGTATTAAATTTTTCTATACGGGACGTAATAAAAATATTTATAATGCTGAAAATGCTGTTGAATAAGGGAATAGAAGGTATTATGCTTTTGCTATATGTTATATTGTCATAAATAAATAACAAATTGGCGAAATAAATATTATTGTTACATGGAATAATTTTCTAATTAAAAAAATGCTTATATGGCAGTAAAAGGACTACGCTGGCAGAAAATGGGCAAGAAAAAGTGAATGGAACGTATTTTGCAGCAGAGAAAACATAAAACAAGATATGAAGACAACATTTGAACCGATAGAAAAGATAAAAAGGACGTTTTTGCCGGAAGGTTTTAAGGTGACCACATGGGAAATACTGGAGCCTTATTTCGAAGACCTGAAAAACCGCAAACTGGATAGTAAGGAAAACCTGATGAAATGGCTAAGTGATGTGAGCGAACTGGAAGCTGTGATAAGTGAAGATGCGAGCTGGCGACAAATAAACATGACCTGTGATACGGAAAACAAATCATACGAAGATGCCTTTACCTACTTCTGCCTGGATATAGAGCCGAAAATGAAACCATACTTCTTTGAGCTGAATAAAAAATTGCTCGACAGTCCGTTTACAGAAGGGCTGGATAAAAATTCTTTCTTCCCATACCTGCGAAGCGTAGCCAACTCGATACAACTATACCGTGAAGAAAATGTGGCGATACAGGCAGAGATGAGTGTGCTGGCACAACAGTATGGGGTGATAAGCAGCAAGATGAGCATAGAGGTGGATGGAAAAGAATATACACTGCAACAGGCAGCAAAATTTTTGCAGAACCCTGACAGACAGCTAAGAGAAACAGTATTCAGGAAAATAGCTGCGCGGAGACTACAGGATAAGGACCAACTGAATGAACTGTTTGACCAACTGCTGGTGCGCAGGCAACAGGTAGCTAAGAATGCGGGCTTTGATAACTACAGGGACTATAAGTTCAAAGAGCTTGGGCGATTTGATTACACACCGGAAGATTGTTTTGCTTTTCATGCTGCAGTGAAGGAGTATATAATGCCGCTGCAGAAAATGCTGGTAGAGCACAGACGCAAGCGCCTGGGGCTGGACCAGATGAAACCATGGGATACGGATGCGGAACCGGTAGGCACACAACCACTACACCCTTTCGAAACAGGGAAGGAACTGACAGATAAAGCAATAGAAGTATTTACCGACTTGCGCCCCTACTTTGGTGAATGCCTGAAGACTATGCTGGAAATGAAACGCCTGGATCTGGAAAGCAGGAAAGGCAAAGCACCAGGTGGCTATAACTGCCCGCTGGCTGAAACGGGCGTGCCGTTTATATTTATGAATGCTGCGGGCACCATAGGTGACGTGATAACTATGATGCATGAGGGCGGACACGCGGTGCATTCGTTCCTATCTCATCCGCTGAAGCTGTCTGCATTTAAAGAGTACCCTATGGAGATAGCAGAGCTAGCGAGCATGAGCATGGAACTGTTCTCTATGGAGCATTGGGATGTATTCTTTAAAGATACTACTGAACTGAAGCGTGCGCAGCTGGAAGAAATGGAGCGTATAATAAGTGTGCTGCCATGGATAGCAACGATAGATAAATTTCAACATTGGCTGTACACTAATCCCGGACATACTGTAGCGCAGCGGGAAGAAAAGTGGATGGAGATACTGAAGGAATTCTCTACAGGACTGACGGACTGGAGCGGCTTTGATGAATACCGTAAGAATTTCTGGCAAAAGCAATTGCACCTGTATGAAGTGCCCTTCTACTATATAGAATATGGCATAGCACAACTGGGTGCCATAGCTATGTGGCGCCAATATCGCCAAAACAAAGAACAGGCAATGGATAACTATATGAGCGCACTGAGCCTGGGCTATACCAAGACGTTGAAAGAACTGTATGCTACTGCAGGTATAAAGTTTGATTTCTCACCGGCTTATGTGAAGGAACTGGGAGATTTTGTGAAGGAGCGACTGGTGGAAGCGGGCGTGTAAGGGAACTGTAAATTTTATGTTCAAGTCCTCAATGAATGACTCATTGGGGACTTATTTTATTTAAACATGTCTGCTGCCAGTTCTATGCTTTCGGGCTTGCCTACGTCTATGAAGGTGTCGCCGGTGTGGTCGTAGCCTTTTATTATATTGTTTTGGGCGAAGTGCAGATATACATCTATGATGGAGAATTTGCCGCTGAATGGCATGTCGAGTATGGCCGGGGATAATACCTGTATGCCACTGAATGCATAAGGTGTAAGGGAGAGCACTTCTCTTGCTATTCGTTGCTCGCCTGTTTTGTTATTGGCCCAGCCACAGAGCAGCATGTGCTCATCGAATAATAACTGACGTGATGAATTGCGCTTCATGACAGCAAGGGTGGCTAATGCATCGCTTGTATTGTGTGCCTCAATCATTTTATTGAGGTTGAGGTTCGTGAGCACATCCACGTTCATTACCACAAATGCCTCTTCATTAATGAAATGTGCTGCTGCTTTTTTTAGTCCGCCGCCGGTTTCTAAAACTTCATTGCGCTCATCAGATACAGTGACTTTTGAGCCAAAGCCTTTGTTTTTATTTATTGCCTCTTCTATCTGGTCGGCGAAATGATGCACATTTACCAATACGTTGTTGATACCGAAATGCTGCAGGTATTTTATATTATGCTCAAGCAGGGTTTTGCCATTCACCTCAGCAAGAGCTTTTGGGTGTTTATCAGTAAAGGGCTTGAGACGAGTGCCAAGGCCGGCTGCAAATAGCATTGCTTTCATTAAAAACGAAGTTAAGAAAAACAAGGTCAACGCCATAGCCCCGGAAAGGGGGAACTTTAGGTATTTTCCGTATCTATAATGTTGTTTGATTACCTTTGCCGCAAATTTTTAATAAGATATGTCTCTGATAGTAGTAGGCACCATGGCCTTCGATGCAATAGAAACACCATTTGGCAAGGTGGACAGGATTATTGGCGGTTCGGCTACTTACGTGGCATGGGCGGCTTCTAATTTTTATACACCCATAAAACAGGTTTCGATAATAGGCAATGATTTTCCGCAGGAGGAAATAACAAAGCTGGAAAAACGTGGTGTACAGTTTGAAGGTGTAGAAGTAGTGCCTGATGGTAAAAGCTTCTTCTGGAGCGGTCGCTACCATACTGACTTAAACACACGTGATACACTGGTGACAGACCTGAACGTGCTGGAACAGTTTAATCCGCAACTGCCTGAAAGCTACCAGGATTGTGAATTCCTGATGCTGGGCAACCTGGCGCCTGCTGTGCAGATTAGCGTTATCAATCAGTTGAAGAAACGCCCGAAGCTAATAGTGATGGATACTATGAACTTCTGGATGAGCGTGGCTATGGATGACCTGAAAAAGGCACTTACCATGGTAGACGTGCTGATGGTGAACGATAGCGAAGCGCGTGAGCTGAGCGGTGAATACTCACTGGTAAAAGCCGCTGCTAAAATACAGGCAATGGGACCTAAGTACCTGATAATTAAGAAAGGTGAGCATGGTGCATTGCTATTCTATGGTAAACAAGTGTTTTTTGCACCGGCATTGCCGTTGGAAGAAGTGTTTGACCCAACCGGTGCCGGTGATACTTTTGCGGGCGGTTTTATAGGCCATATAGCACGCACTAAGGATATATCTTTTGAGAACATGAAGACGGCGATAATAGTAGGTTCTGCTATGGCATCTTACTGTGTAGAAAAATTTGGCCCTACGAAACTGCAGGAGATATCTAAAGATGATATCAAAGAGCGTATTGATGAATTTGTGGAGCTAGCGAAATTTGAGATAAGCCTGGTGTAAATAATATCACATATATAGTAATGCCCTGCAGTAATTGCGGGGCATTTTTTATTAAGCAGAAGCCCTTACATCCAATACTTTTACCTGTAGCTTAGTGATGCCGTTGAATTCGTTTTCGTCAATGGTGTAGAGCATGTCGAAGGGGCCATTGCGGATGATGTCGTATTTGTCAGCAAGGCCAAAGCCTATTCCGTCAACTATATAGCCGTTCTTCTGATGCACTACGAATTTCAAATGCAGGTCTTTTACTACGCGGCAATTGTCGTTGTAGTCATACACCTGCTTTGTGAGAAATACCGGGCGAAGATTGGTAGGGCCGAATGGTTCGAACTGGTTGATGATATTATAAAAAGGCTGCCTGATGTCTGAGAGATTTATTTCCGCATCTATTTCTATTTCGGGTATTAACAGGTGTGGGGGAATGCTTTGAGCTACCACTTCTTCAAAGCGCATGATGAACTCATCTACGTTATCAGGGTGCATGGTCATGCCGGCGGCGTAAAAGTGACCACCATAATTTTCCAATAATTCGCGACACTCATGTATGGCTTCGTATATGTTGAAGCCACTTACAGAACGTGCGGAGCCCGTGACTTTATCGTTGGATGATGTAAGTACAATGGTGGGGCGATAGTAATGGTCTATAAGGCGGGAAGCTACAATGCCTACTACGCCTTTATGCCAGTGTGGCTGGTAAAGTACGGTAGATTTGCGCTGTATCATCACATCATCATTCTGAATAAGTGATAATGCTTCCTGTGTTATGTTCTTATCTACTTCTTTACGGTCGAAATTGTCGGAATGTAATGCTGCCGCCAAAGGGATTATCTTCTCTGCATCTGTTTCTATAAAAAACTCTACGGCCTTACGGGCATCGTCCATACGGCCGGCGGCATTTACGCGTGGCCCTATTACAAAAACCAGGTCCGAAATGCGCAGGGGCTTCTGTACGCCTGCAAGCTCTTTCAATGTCTGTATGGCAAGCGATGGTGATTCGTTTACTTTCTTTAGACCAAAATGCGCCAGCACGCGATTCTCCCCGTCTATGGGTACTATATCGGCAGCAATGCTGGTGGCTACAAGGTCAAGATATTCGTATGTGGTCTCTGCGGGAAGCTTCCAGTGCTGGGTGAGTGCGCAGATGAGTTTAAAGCCTATGCCGCAACCACTTAACTCTTTATAGGGATATTTACAGTCTGATTGTTTGGGATTAAGTATAGCTACTGCGGGGGGCAATTGATTGTCGGGCAAGTGGTGATCGCAGACAATGACATCTATACTTAATGATTGAGCATACTTGATAAGCTCTGCAGATTTGATACCGCAGTCAAGCGTAATGAGTAAGGTATAACCATTGGCATGTGCATAGTCGATACCGGCTTTTGAAACGCCATAGCCTTCGCGGTAACGGTGTGGGATATAAAAAGATAATTCGCCTTTATAATATTTCTTCAGGAAAGAATAAACAACGGAAACGGCTGTGGTACCATCTACATCATAGTCGCCATACACCATAATGCGCTCGTGCCATTCCATAGCATCGGTAATGCGCTTTACGGCTGCCTGCATACCCTTCATGAGGAAGGGGTCGTGCAATTGTGAAAGCTCAGGACGGAAAAAAGTTTTAGCTGTTTCGTAGTCACTAATGCCACGCACAGCTAAAAGACGACACAATGCCGGGTGTATCTTCAGTGCATCGGAAAGTGCATTGATGTTGCGCTCTTCGGCGGGTTTAAGCGTCCATCTTTTATCAGGCTTCATTTCCGGTTTCCAGTTGTTGCACTGCGTGGTAATACTCGCTTACCCAATTATCCAGTTGCTTGTTAAATTCGTCCTGCTTAGTGTTTTCAAAGAAATCGCCTTGCTGCATGATACGCTGCAGGAGCTGATCCTGGTTCTGTATGCAATGCAGTGCGGTATTATATGGTGTGTGACTGAATGATACCATTTCGTAAACAGATACAAACTGTTTAGGATAACGGAGACCCAGTTCTTTTTCAATTTTCTTACGCTGCAGGAAGCTGGCATCGGCCACTTTATCACGCATCTCTACAAAGTTTTGTAAAGCGAGTTGCGCCACAGCATCGCCATTAGGCTTTCTTTTTTCTTCGTATGTTTTTAAGATAGTCGTCCAATCGTCACCATGCTTATCAAGCAAAGAAGAAAGTACGGTGCAATCTTCGAAGCCCGCATTCATACCCTGGCCATAGAAAGGGACGATGGCATGGGCGGCATCGCCGATGAGCGCATTCTTATCGCCGAAATGCCATGGGAAAATATGAGTAGTAATAAGTGAAGCTGTTGGATTATTGTAAAAATCTTCTACCAGCTCGGGCATTAATGGCACCGCGTCGGTAAAGTTTTTATTAAAGAAAGTAGTAAGCGCGCGTGGAGACTTTAGTTCCGCAAAAGAATTTTCGCCTTCGAAGGGCATAAATAAAGTACATGTGAAGGTACCATCTGTATTAGGCAGTGCTATCATCATATACTTGCCACGAGGCCATATATGCAGCGCATTCTTTTCCATAAGCCATTGACCATTTTCGGCAGGCATTATGTTCAATTCCTTGTAGCCATACTCGAGGTAATGTTGTGAGGCATTTACCTTATCCATATAAGTATAGCTGTTGCGGAGCGCAGAGTGCGCACCATCTGCACCGAAAAGTAAATCGGCATCGTGCGTTTTTTCTGTGCCATCGGGCAACTGGAAATAAAGACGGTTGGCAGCCACATCTACCTTGGTACACCTATGCTCGAAATATATTTTTACACCCTGCTTTTCGGCAAGGGTCATTAATTTCCTGTTGAGTTCACCACGGCTTACTGAATAAATAGCCTCATTGTTTTTGCTATAAGGCTGAAAAGCGCTGCTGCCGTCGGCCTGGTGCAGGAAGCGGCCATACATGGGTATTGCCAGCTCCTCCATATCTTCTTTAAGTCCGGCAAGGGCCAAAGCGTTCCAGCCACGGGTACTCATAGCCAGATTAATAGACCTGCCTGCAGCAATATTGGTGCTGCGCATATCGGGACGGCGCTCGTATATGCTTACTTCGTAACCTCTTTTTTTAAGAATAATAGCTAAAAGTGAACCTACAAGCCCTGCGCCTAAAATAGTAACTGAACGTGCCATAACATTTGATTAAAGAATTGAAAACAATTCATTTGCGCTAAATTAACTAATTCCTTTATAGTTTTTTCGGATAGCGTAAATACTTAAAGTAAAGACAAGTGATATATAAAATGCAATGGTTTTATTGTTAAAATATAAACAAGTGGCCTGGTGCTGATAATAAATATGCAGTGGAAGTTGTTACTTTTGGCACTTATATCAAATACTCTATGCAACTAGCCTTCTGGAAAAAGAAAGATAAAGCTAACAAGAAGAAGAAATCAGTAGTACGTGAATGGACCGATGCCTTAATCTTTGCTATAGTTGCCGCCACCCTGATACGCACATTTTTCGTAGAAGCATATACAATACCTACAGGCTCGATGGAAGGAAGCCTATTGGTAAATGACTACCTTTTTGTAAGTAAGATGTCTTATGGTGCCCGAATACCTATGACTCCCCTTGCAGTGCCACTGGTGCATAATACAATGCCAATAACAGGTGGAAAATCGTACACAGAAGCAGTACACTGGAACTATCACCGCCTGCCGGGTTTTGGCAAAGTAGAAAGATATAATGTAGTAGTATTTAACTACCCCTGTGGCGATACGATACTGGCTGAAGAGCCGGAAAAAGACTATTACAGCACCCTGCGCAGTGAATTTAATAATGACAGACAATTGCTAAAGACCCGCTATACGCTGGCTACGCGCCCTGTGGATAAAACAGATAACTATATAAAGCGCTGTATAGGGATACCTGGAGATAAAGTAGAGGTGAGAAATGCCATAGTATACGTGAACGGACAGCAGGCACCAATATTTCCAAACTCGAAACTGCTGTATGATGTGAAGACCAGCAATGGCATAAGCGATGACTTTATAGAAGAGAACAATATAGAAGTACCCAGCTCTAACGGGCAGCGTTATATTATGTTCCTGGAGAATGACCAGGTAGACGTGATAAAAAAACTACCAGGTGTGCAGACTGTAACACTATATATGCAATATGGACCGGGGCAGGCCGAGCCCGAAGTGTTTCCGCATGATGTAGCGCACTTTAACTGGAACAGGGACAATTACGGCCCAATACTGATACCTAAAGAAGGTATGACTGTACAACTAAATGCTGCAAACATAGCTCTGTACCGCCGTGTAATAAGGAATTATGAAGGCAACACACTGGAAGAAAAAGAAGGGAAAATCTTTATAAATGATAAAGAAGCTAATTCTTACACTTTTAAGATGGACTACTACTGGATGATGGGCGATAACAGGCATAACTCACTTGACTCGCGCTACTGGGGTTTTGTGCCTGTAGATCATGTGGTAGGTAAAGCATGGTTTGTGTGGCTGAGCTATGGCAAAGGCGGCCTGTTTAAAGATATGCGCTGGAGACGTCTACTGCATAGTGTGCATTCATTAGAAAAATAAGTACAGCTTTAAAATAAATATGAAAAGAGGTATCAACATTTGCCTGTCACTGGCGTTTTTTATGATCTCGTGCGGGCAAGGACAAAATGAAAATAAAACTGCTACAACTACTACAGTAACAGAGCAAGGCCCCGTTAATAGCAATGGTAAACAGCTCTTTATAAATAACTGCCAGCGCTGCCATGAGCTAAACCAAGATAAGATGGGACCGAAACTGGCCGGTGTGCTAAGCCGCTGGAATAACGATACTGCGCAGGTAGTGGCCTTTATAAAAGACCCGCAGCAGCTGATAAGCAGTGGCAAGAATTCATATGCCACCCAGCTATACACTACCTGGAATGGCGCACAGATGCCTTCTTTTTCTAATTTGAGTGACGCAGATATTAAAGATATTATCAGTTATATTAACAAGGGAGCGGAATAGCGCTTATCTTTATAGCGTATGATAAATTAATCTGTATCAGGGTATTAAACCGTGCTGTGGTATTTATTATACTAAGTGTTTTTAATAGATAATTTTCAGGAAGTATTATGTCGCGAGGTTCTGATGCAGATGTAGGTACTGCATTATTCCAGGAAAATAATAAAACTTTATTCCAGGCCATAGCACAGGCCCAGTTCATAGCATATGCCCCATATGTTTTTCAGGCATCTGTGATAATGCGTGATAATGGTATGCTGCGTTACATAGAAGCAGCAGGCAAACAAGGTGTAACAATAACAGATACAGCAGGAAAAATAAACTTACCGGAATATGCTACGCGTATATTGCTGGAAGCAGGACTGGGAATAGGCTTGCTGTACCGGCATGATGAACGATTTTTCCTGGCAAAGACCGGGGACATTTTTCTGAATAATGAAACTACCCGTGTGAACACAGACTTCATGCGTGATGTGTGTATAACCGGAGCAGACAAGCTCAAAGATTCGCTGGCAAAAGGCACACCGGAAAGCCTGAAAGAGTATGGCAATTGGGCTACCCTTTTTGATGGGCTGGCACACCTGCCGCAGGCCGCAACCGATAGCTGGCTGGCGTATGATCACCACCATTCGATACAAGGCTTTGAAGAAATACTACCACTTATATTTGAAGAACCGGTAGAGAATATACTGGATGTAGGCGGTAATACCGGAGACTGGTCAATAGCATGCCTTAACTATAAGAGCGAAATAACTGCCGGCATACTGGACCTGCCTGAAGTACTTTCCCTGGCAAAGGATGCGATAGATAAAGAACATTACAGGAACAGGATAAAATACTATCCGCAAAACATACTGGACCCTGAAGAAGCAATACCAAGAGGCTATGATGTGATGTGGATGAGCCAGTTCCTCTCCTGCTTTTCGGATGAAGATATAGTGCTGGTGCTGAATAAGTGTTACGAAGCGTTACCATCCCGAGGACGTATTTTTATATACGAGACCTTCTGGGACCAGCAGCATATGGAAGCAGCTGCCTTCAGCCTACAGATGACCTCCCTGTACTTTGCCACTATGGCTAATGGCAAAGGGCGCATATACGACAGCAAAACTTACATGTCGCTAATAGAAAAGACCGGCTTTAAAGTAACAACACATATAAAAAGAGCGGGGAAAACGCATAGTTTATTAATATTGAAGAAGTAATACCAGAATAGGAAAACAGTTTATTATTTTATTTAACTATGAGCATAAATAAAGAAGTAGATGTATTAGTGATAGGGGCAGGGCCATCAGGAACAATAGCAGCCTCTATAGTACACAAAGCAGGATTATCTGTACAAGTAGTAGAGAAAATGTTGTTCCCCCGTTTTGTGATAGGAGAAAGTCTATTGCCACGCTGTATGGAAGCGCTGGATGAAGCCGGTTTTCTTGATGCTGTAAAAGCCAAAGGTTTTCAGCGTAAGGACGGTGCAAAGTTTGTATGGGGCGATAAACTGTGTGACTTTAATTTTTCGCAGCAGTTTACACATGGCTGGGAATGGACATGGCAGGTGCAGCGTGCGGAATTTGACAAGACGCTGGCAGATGAATGCGAACGCCAGGGTGTACCTGTTGAATATGAAACAGAAGTTACCGACATAAAGATTGACGATAAAGGCCATTCTGTAACGACGATAAAGACAAAGGATGGCAGTCTAGAAACGATAAAGGCAAAATTTATAATAGATGGCAGCGGCTACGGCCGTGTAATACCTCGCCTCTTCGGGTTGGAGAAATCTTCAGGGCAACATTCGCGCAAGGCAATGTTCTGTCACCTGCAGGACCCAAGACGAAGCGAGGTAGCCAGCGAACCAAACCGCATAATAATATGCGTGCATGACCTTGATACCTGGATATGGGTAATACCATTCTCCAATGGTACCACATCAGTCGGTTATGTAGGAAAGCCGGAGTTCTTTGAAAAGTATACAGGTACACCTGAAGCACAATTCAGGCAACTACTGGCGGCGGAACCTATACTGAAAGAAAGATTTGATGGTGTAAGCCTGGTATGGAATGAGCCGCGCAGCCTGCAAAGCTGGAGCTCTACTACTGAAACGTTTTATGGTAATGGCTTTGTGCTGACGGGTAATGTTACAGAGTTCCTTGATCCTGTATTTTCATCGGGTGTAACGCTGGCATCTGTGTCTGCACAGACTGCTGCAAATCTTGTGATACGCCACTTTAAAGGTGAGCAGGTAGATTGGGAAAATGAATACATGAAATTTATGCAGCGCGGTATAGACGTATTCCGCACCTATGTAAATACATGGTATGACGGCACACTGTTCAATATATTCTTTGCTGAAGAGCGCAATGAAGATATAATGAACAAAATATGCTCTGTGCTGGCAGGCTATGTGTGGGACGAAACAAACCCATTCGTACGGAACCATGAAAAGAATGTGCGCACGCTGGGCAAGTATATGAGCAAAGCAACTATTGATAAATAGCTAACACGGAAAATATTGAGCCTGAATTTAGAAAGGTGTATAAGAATAAACGAACAAGGAATAGCAAAGAATGGCATGCAATTGCATGCCATTTCTCCTGATGCTACTACCGCTGCTGATGTTTATCGTTTACTGTCTTATAACTACCCTAAGTTTTTTAAAATGGATGAGCTGTGCAAGTGGGCATGGCTATGTGCAGAAGTATTGCTTACAGAAACCGAGGGGCATCTTTACGACGGCTTAAATAAAGATAATATAGCGGTAGTATTAGCAACTGCTCATGGTTGCCTGGAAACAGATAAGAAATACACAACTACCATTAGCACTATACCCAGCCCCGCGCTTTTTGTATACACGCTACCTAATATAATGCTGGGCGAGATATGCATACGACATGGATTTAAAGGCGAGCAAGCCTGCCTGATGCAGGAGGGCTTTGATGCAGAAGCAATACAGTTTCTGGTAAGTGATATGCTGGAACAGCGAGGTATGGACGCCTGTCTTTGCGGCTGGGCAGATGTAACAGCCGATAAGCATGAGCTATTCTTTTGCTGGGTGACGAAGCATAAAAAAGGAATACCATTTACTGCTGATATGATGCAACAATTAATGAACAGTTAAAGTAATTATCTGCCTTTGTTTGTATCTTGTATATATGGCGACGTCAAAGGGCTTTAAAGACTGGCTTAAACGCACATTAAATATACTTGGCCCCGGCCTGATAACCGGTGCAAGTGATGACGACCCTTCAGGTATTGCAACCTACTCGCAGGCAGGGGCAGGATTTGGCTACTCTACTTTATGGACTGCTTTACTGAGTTTCCCGCTCATGGCTGCTATGCAGGAGATGTGCGCTCGCATAGGCATTGTAACAGGTGAAGGGCTGGCAGGGACATTAAAAAAATATTATTCAAAGCCTGTATTGTACTTTATTGTTCTACTTAGCTTTCCTGCTATAGTACTGAACATAGGGGCAGATATAGAAGGTATGGGAGCAGTGGCCAATCTTATAGTGCCATCAGTAAATGCACCCATCTTTAGTTTCATTTTTACAGTTATCCTGCTGGTATGCATCATCTATTTTCCTTACCAGAAGATCGCATCTATACTAAAATACTTGTGCGCCATATTATTGGTGTACCTCGTGGTGCCCTTCATAGTAAAGCAAGACTGGCTGCTGATAATAAAATCCACGTTTATACCTACCATACATTTTGATAAGGAGTTTTTGAACATACTGGTGGCAATACTAGGTACTACAATATCGCCGTATCTCTTTTTCTGGCAGGCGACAATGGAATCTGAAGGGAAGAAGGGGAGCAAAGGCACTGTGATGGTGGATAAAAGAGAAGTGATAAGTATGCAAAAAGATGTGAGCATCGGTATGCTTTTGTCGAACGTGGTAATGTTCTTTATTATACTTACGGCGGCATCAGTCCTTTTTAAAAACGGCATACACAAAATAGAGACTGTAGAGCAGGCAGCTGAAGCATTAAAGCCACTTGCCGGCAATCTTGCTTATTTACTTTTTGCACTAGGCGTATTGGGCACGGGCTTTTTGGCAATACCTGTTTTAAGTGGTTGCTTATCTTACATGTTTGCTGAAACATTTGGCTGGGAAGAAGGGCTTGATAAGAAATTTCATGAAGCGAAGGGCTTTTATATTATTATCATAATTTCTTTGGTAGTGGGCCTGTCGCTCAATTTTCTGGGCATCAGCCCTATACAGGCTTTGGTTTATACTGCCGTGTTATACGGGCTTACTGCCCCAGTAGCTATTGCTATAGTCATGCACATCTGTAACAACAAAAAGATAATGGGGAAATTTACGAACCACCCTATATCGAACATAGCAGGGGTGGTAACTTTTTTGCTAATGGGAACAGCAGCGGTATTGCTTATCTATTTCCAGTTCTTTAGCTAACTTATCCGTATAGCTCCAGGTGAACATCTTTCTTATCAAAGCCCAACTCTACTATTTTGTGCTTGGCTTCATCAATCATTACACGCCAGCCGCACAGCATGAAATGTGACTGCTGTTTATGACTGCTTAGCTCTTCGTACACATGATGCACGTAGCCCTTGCGGCCCTCCCACTCTTCGCGGGATAGTGTGGGATGATAATTAAACTTTGGCAACTCTTTTTCCAGTTGACGCATTTCGTCCTCATATAAGAGGTCTTCTCTTTTACGAGTACCAAATATGAGGTCTATCTTTTTATGCGGTATGTCATGCTCCTTTATATAATGCAGCATGCTGCGGAAGGGGGCAATACCTGTGCCTGTGCATATCATGTATATATGCTGGTCGAGGTTTTCCGGCAACGTAAAAACACCCTGGGGGCCGCGCAATGTAAAAACACTACCTTCTTTTATTTCGCTGAAAATATAATTGGAGGCGAGCCCGCCTTCTACATATACTATTACTAACTCTATTACTTTGCCATCGGGTTTGGATGCTATGCTATAGCTGCGCCAGCGCTTATTGCGCTGCTCATGTATCGGCAGATCGAGTGTAACAAACTGGCCCGGCTTAAAATCAAATGAATCAATCTCCGGCAATTCTATCCAATAGCGGCGCGTATTAGGCGTGGCCTGTTCTATTCTTTGTACAACACCGGTTTGCCATTGAGGAATCATATATGTAAAGTTACAGAAATTGTATCAGGGTTTTTTATCTGTAAGCAAGTGGGCTGTTTCCTTATTCTTATTCATGTATTGTTTATAGTTATAACGAATCCACATTTTTATTTCCAGGTCTGTGGCATTGCGGGAAAAATCATAGTCCATAGGGTACGCATTCATGAAGTTTGCGAGTGTATCTCCTTTAAGATTAGTAAGCGTGGCTACTACGTCCGGTGTATAGCGTGTGTCAATAAAGCGCTGGGCTTCCCAATAGGCAAAGTCTTTCTGAAATTTATAGAGGTCCTTATGCATGCCAAATACCTTTTCGGCAATGAGGCTGACAGGATGCATAGCCGAACCTTCTTTTTCTCTTTGCAATGGCAATTTGTAAGGGCTGCGCCGCTCCATAGAGTCGAGCTGGAAAGGCGTGTAATAGCGGGAGTGGACAGTGGCCTCATTGAGCTGGTAGGTAAGCTGCTGCAACTGCACGTTTATCTCCGCCACCCCTAAGACAGGAGGTACAATACGCTCTGCAGGCTTAAAGCCGATGTAAGTAAATGCTATCTTGTCGCCATTTTTTGCTGTAATGATATATTTCCCCTGCGCATCGGTGTAGGTGGACTGTTGGGTGGTAACATCTATGACTGTAACAGCGGACAATGGCTTATTACTACCATCCGTAACGGTGCCTTTAAGCGTTTGCGCTTTTGCAGCAAAACCTGTAAGAAGCAATAATAAAAGTATGTGATGGCGCAAATTCATTTAAAAGATACCGTAAAATTAAGATTAGCAGCACAGTTGTGAGCAGAGAAGCAGCGGTTTTGGGAATACTTTATGAAAAAGGCTTATAAAGATGAAAATAAAGGTAAAACGATTGTTAAATAGCTGGATTGCTTTTATTTTGTCTGCAAAATCAAAAAAATGTCAAGTCCTTCATTTTACCAGAGATTAGAAAAAGAGCTGCAGGAAATAAAAGAAGCAGGTCTTTATAAAACCGAACGCATAATAGAATCGCCACAGGGTGCTGAAATAACAGTGAACGGCAAGAAAGTGCTGAACTTTTGTGCGAATAACTACCTGGGCCTGTCATCTCATCCTAAGGTAATAGAAGCAGCACACCGTACTATAGATGAGCGTGGCTATGGCATGAGCTCTGTACGCTTTATATGCGGCACGCAGGACATACATAAAGAGCTGGAAGCGAAGCTATCTACCTTCGTAGGTACTGAAGATACTATACTATATGTGGCATGCTTTGACGCTAACGGCGGTGTATTTGAGCCATTGCTAGGCGAGCAAGATGCTATAATATCAGACGAGCTGAATCATGCGTCTATAATAGATGGTGTGCGCCTGTGTAAAGCAGCACGCGGCCGCTACAAGCATAATGATATGGCAGACCTGGAAGCACAGCTACAGGCACATGCAGGTGCACGTACCCGCCTGATAGTTACTGACTCTGTTTTCTCAATGGACGGTACTATAGCGCAACTGGATAAGATATGTGACCTGGCAGATAAATATGATGCGCTGATAATGATAGACGAAAGTCACTCATCTGGTTTTATGGGCAAAACAGGCCGTGGCGTGCATGAGCTGTGTGGCGTAATGGGCAGGATAGATATAATAACAGGTACACTGGGTAAAGCACTGGGTGGTGCATCGGGTGGCTTTACGAGCGGTAAGAAAGAAATAATAGAAATGCTACGCCAACGCAGCAGGCCATACCTGTTCTCCAATACTGTGGCCCCGTCAGTAGTGGGTGCTACTATAGCAGTGCTGGATATGCTGAGTGAAACAACACAACTGCGTGACAAACTGGAAGATAATACTATGTACTTCCGCAATAAGATGACAGAAGCGGGTTTTGATATAAAACCGGGTACACACCCAATAACACCGCTGATGCTATATGATGCAGTGATAGCACAAAAATTTGCTGCGGCCTTACTGGAAGAAGGTATCTATGTAATAGGGTTCTTCTTCCCGGTGGTGCCGAGAGGACAGGCGCGCATACGTATACAAATATCTGCAGCGCATGAACGTCATCACCTGGACCAGGCTATAGCTGCATTTATTAAAATAGGCAAGCAGCTGGAAGTAATAAAATAAATTGCTGAAAAAATAAAAAAGGAAAGGGACGCTGGAAAGCGTCCCTTTTTCATTAACCTATGTGTCTGATTGTGGGAATTACTAATGTTGTTCTGTTGGTTTTATTTCTCCCGGTTCCTGCATTGATTGGCTGAACTTGTCACTTCTCTTTTTAACCCAAGCCTTGAAGCGGTAAGCAAGTAAGCAAAGCACCGGTACAAGTATAAGCGTAAGGAAGGTAGCGAAGCTAAGACCATATATCATAGTCCAGGCAAGCGGCCCCCAGAAGGATGCACTATCACCACCAAAGAAGATATGCGGATTGAAGTGAGAGAACAGTGATGCGAAATCAATGTTCATACCTACAGCCAGCGGTATAAGACCGAGTATGGCAGCGGTAGCGGTAAGTAATACCGGCGTCATACGAGTGCGGCCTGCTTCTATCAGCGCATCGTGTATGTTCATGCCTTCGGCCAGCATCAGATCCATGAATTCCACAAGCAGGATACCATTTCTTACTACCACACCTGCAAGCGCTACGATACCGATACCGCTGATGGCGATGGAGAATGTAGTCTTGAAAATACCCAGACCTAAAAGCACACCTACCACGCTGAACAATACTTCACTAAGGATAATAACCGTTTTGCTAAGCGAGTTGAACAGGAGGATAAGTATAAGGAAGATAAGCGCTAGCGATATCATGAACGCCCTGCCAAGGAAGCCCATAGTTTCAGCCTGGTCTTCCTGCTGACCACCCATCCGTATAGCGATGCCTGATGATGCATGGAAGTTATTTATTTCCTGCTGCACTGCCTGCACCACCTCATTCGCATTATACTTAGTCAATACGTTTGAGGATAGCGTGATGATACGTTTTTCATTTTTGCGTTTGATACCGCCATAAGTAGTAGCATAACGCACATTAGCAAATGAGCTAACAGGTACCTGTCTTATGATACCATTCATACCCATATCGCGGAAAACAACTGGCATGTTTCTTACTGCTTCTACATCGGCACGTTGCTCCGGCTTCAGGCGCAGTGTTATAGGGTAGTCATCATTAGCATCGCGGAAGCGGGAGATTTCTTTACCGAATACAGCAGTACGTAAATTGTTTACTACAGTATAAGAAGTAATGCCTTCCGTGTTCATGCGTTCCCTGTCTATATCAAAAACTATTTCAGGATTCTTTGGCTGGAAGTCGCTGCGCAATTCTTCTACGCCGGCTATTTGTTTTTCGTCGAGATAGCGCTTCAATCTTTCGGATGTGCTTACAAGAGAATCAAGATTGTCGCCAACCATTTCTATCACTATTGGCTTAGCCAGTGGCGGTCCGTTGCTTTCTTTGTCAACGGTTACTTCTGCACCGGGTACACCTTGTATGGCAGACCTGATTTTTTCCATCAGGGTGCTTGTAGAGATGCCATGGCGTTTGGAAAATTCTTCATAAGCCACAGTAATCTTACCCTTATTAGGGAAGTCCCCTATTTCTCCACTATTAGGGTCAACAGCACCGACAGTAACGTTTGATATAACAGACTTTACTGCAGGGTTGCCTTTGCCTGTTTTAGGATCAATACCCAATGCATCATTTACACGTACCTCCAGCTTCTTCAGTACATCGTTTGTATAGGTCTGATCTGTACCAACCGGTAAGTTCAGATAAACGTAAGTAAAGTTTGGCTCGGAGTCAGGGAAGAATACTACACTTGGTTTGCGTATAGCTACCAATACTATAGAGAATATAAAAAGCAGAACGGTAATTAATACAATTTTGCCCGGCCTTGCAAGTGCCCATTTCAGCCATTTGGTGTACCAGTCCTGGAAGGCAGGCCATGCCTTTGTCTGGAAATTTCGTATCCATTTTGAGAATATAAATTTCTCAAGCAATATAAACAGGTAAATAAAGATGACAAAGTTGCCCACGCCAAATGAGCCTGATATATAAAACAATAGTGCAATGGCGCCGAAGATTATGGCCAATACCCTGTCACGCTTATTGAAGTGTGGCTTGTCGTTGTCATGTGAGTGGTCATGGGGTTTCATGAAGCTCACGGCAAACACCGGATTGATAATATAGGCCACTACCAGCGATGCAAGCAATGTAATAATAAGCGTAATAGGCAGATAAAACAGGAAGCTACCGATAATGCCAGGCCAGAATGCAAGCGGCACAAATGGCATAAGTGTAGTGGCAGTACCTGCAAGTACAGGCAGGAACACCTCGCCAGTAGCAAATTTCGCAGCCTTATCAATTGGCATTTTACCATTATCAAATATGCGGTGCGTATTTTCTATTACCACTATCGCATCATCCACCACTATACCAAGGGCCAGCAGGAATGAGAACAGCACGATCATATTGAGCGTAAAGCCGATAGAAGGTAGTATAAGGAAGGCCAATGCGCATGATAACGGTACCGACATGGCGACGAACAAGGCATTGGTAACACCCATGAAGAACATGAGGATGATAGTTACCAATATGAAGCCGATGATGATGGTATTGATAAGATCTGTTAGTGTAGAGGCTGTCTTTTCAGACTGGTCGCCTGTTATTACTATGTTCAGGTCTTTAGGCAGTTCCTGCGCCTGCATAGTTTGTACCAGCTTCTGTATTTTTTCAGATGCGGCTATCAGGTTCTCTCCCTTTGCCTTAATAACATTCAGCGTTATTACGTTGTTACCATTAAGGCGTGCAAAGCTTTTTTGCTCTTCAAATGAATCTACTACATTAGCTATGTCGCGCAGGTATATTGCTTTGCCCTGCTGGTTCTTTACGATTACATTGCCTATCTGGTCAGCTGTTTTAAATTCATCTTTGATACTTAAGATTCGTTTCTGATTGCCTATGGCTATCTGGCCTGCAGTGGCAGAAACGTTTTCGCCTGCTACTGTGTTTTCTATATCGCCGAATGTAAGACCGGCAGCCTGCATTTTATACAAGTCAACATTTATCTGTATCTCGCGATCAAGAGCACCAACCAGGTCCACACGTTTTATTTCTTTCAGCGCTTCTATGTTGTCTTTTATATGGTCCGCATATTTTTTCAGGCGGTTAAGATCATAGTTGCCCGATATGTTTACATATAGGATCGGCAGTTCGGACAGATCAATGTCCTTTACTTCAGGCTGGTTGGGCAGGTTCTTTGGCAAGTCAGTTTTTGCCTTATCTACGGCATCTTTTACATCCTGTTTGGCCTTGTCAATCTTTACATTGGTATTGAATTCCACGATCACTACAGAATAATCCTGGAATGAGTTACTGGTAACCTTTTTAATACCTGTAAGGTTCTTTACCTGTTTTTCAATCTGCTTAGTCACCAGGTTTTCCATATTCTCCGGGGAAGTACCTGGATACACTGTTTGAACAATGATCTGTGGTATCTTAATTTCCGGGAACTGTTCCTTAGGCAGGTTAAGATAAGCCATCAGGCCTGCCAGCGTAACAAGAATGGTGATAATATATATGGCCGTACGATTGTCAATCGACCAACTCGACGGTTTAAACTCTTTGAATACGTCTTTCATGAGTGTGTTTTATTATTGTGTATGCGAGCATACATTAAATATTATATTGTCTGTACGTCTATTGAGCCTATAGTATAGTGATAGGTGCGCCATCATCCAGGTCTTCAAATCCTGCGGTTACCACTTTGTCGCCTTGCTTTAAGCCACTAAGCACTTCCACCAGGCCGTTAGAGTTTTGACCTACTTGTATTGGCACAGCTTTAGCCTTATTGCCAGCTGCTATATATACCATGTTGCCCTTTGCTGTCTTCTGGATAACTGCAACAGGTATCACAATTACATTATTATGTTCGTAATTGGCAATCTTCATGATGCAAGACATGTTTGGGTGCAGCTTTTTACTATTGCCAAGGCGAATTTGTACGAGGAATGCGCGTGAAATAGGATCTACAGCCTGTGACACATAAGTAAGTGATGTTTTTATAGAATCATTCAGGTCAGGAAATACCAGTGTTACATTATCGCCTGTATGTACTTTACCGAGATAGTTTTCACCAAGACTTGCTTCTGCTTTGAGCTTATCATAGCTAACTACTCTAATGCCTGCAGGGCCACCGGGCGCTGTTGCATCACCTTCTTTAATGCTTACCGCATCTACAGTGCCGCTGATAGGCGATTTAATAGTGTACATATCGCGCTGTGCTACTAAGGCTGCTTTTTGTTTCTGGGTAGCTTCATATTGTGCTTTAGCGCTAAGCAGCTGCACTTCTGTACCAATGTTTTGTGCCCATAGCCTTTGTTGTTTTTCATAAAGGCTCTTTTGCAGTATTAATTGCGGCTCAATAGCTTTTATCTGTTGTTCTGCAACCGAAGCGTCAAGCGTAGCAAGTGTTTGTCCCTTGCTCACTTTTTGGCCAACACGTACAAGTATATTTTTTATTATACCCGGTGCCTGCGGTGTAGCAGTAACATTTTCATCGCCGGATATGGAAGACTGTACGTTGATATAAGACTTAAAATCTGTTGGTTGTACTGACATTACAGATACAGCTGTTGCCTTTCTAGTTGTATCAGAAGTTTTAGATTCAAGTTGCTGTATTTTCTCGTCGAGTGCCGAGCGTTCTTTCTTAAGTTTCGCCAGTTCAGCATCATTTTTGTCAGCTTTTTTACCGCCGCCGCAAGATGCAAGAACCAAAGTAGCTATGAATAAATAAACAGTGCGTTTCATTCTTTATAATTTATATAGTGTATTGGTGATGGTTAAATTTTATTTTAATAGACCTAATGCTTTTTTAAGATCTGCTTCTGCATTTATGAGATCAAGCAATGCATTAAAGTAGTTAGTTTGTGCGCGCAGCTGATCTGTTTGTGCTTGTGTCACTTCCAGGTTGCTGCCTACACCTGCCTTATATTTCTTTTGAGACAGATCTAATACATCTGTGGCAAGCTCCATATTGCGACGCTGGCTTTGTACCTGTAGTATTGCATTTTTCAGTGTAGTGCGTGATTGCGCAGTTTGGAAGTCTATACTCTGTTTTGCGAATTCAATATTATTTTTTGACTTTTCAACGTTGAGCTTGGCTTCCCTAAGTTGATTAACACGAAGCATTCCATTGAAAATTGGTACATTAAGTTGCAACCCTACCAAAGTGCTAAAGATGTATTGCTTATGAAATAGATCCGTAAAATTATCAGTAGCATAATTATACCCAGTACTTGCTATTGCATTTAATGAAGGCAAGGCTGCGAGTTTATATCGCTGAACGTTATATTCATTTACTTTTAAGGATGCTTCTGAAAGTCTAAATTCAGGAATGCGATTATAATCGCTTTCTTCTTCGAGCAGTGAAATTGTTTCCTGCTTGCGTTCAGCAACATTAGTATCAGTTAGTACAATAGGGGTATTAATGTCCATACCCATTTGATATTTCAATGCCTGTTCTGATACTGCAAGAAGATTTTCTATTCTTATGCTGTCAGTGGCAAGATTATTAACTTGTACACTTGTGCGCTCAACGTCTATTTTTTCTGCAAACCCGGCTTGCTGTGTAACGATTAAATCATGCTCTATACTTCGTGCATACGCAAGAGATGTCTTTGTAATATCATATTGGCGATAGGCAATTACCAACGAGTTATATGCTTTAAAAACATTATAACGAATTGTTTCATTGCTTACTTCAGCATTTTGCCTGGCAAGCTCCAATACAGATTTCCTTGCTTTTAGGGCTACTAATACGCTACCATCAAATATTGTCTGTGAACCGGTTAGTGTAGCAGATGCAGAATACTTGGGGGTAAAAGACAAAGCAATAGTGCTATCCTTATTTGTTGTACCGCCGCCGCCGCCGCTAAACGAGTTAAATGCATTTGCAGGAACAAGCAATACAGGTGGGTTCACATAATCATCAAATTCTGCTTTACCATTAATGTGCGGGTATGCGGCAGCCAATGTTTCCTTTACCTGTGCCTCCTGTATCAATACGTCAAGATGTGAATTCCTTGCAGTGTAGTTATGCTTCAATGCATACTTCATACAGTCGTCGAGGCTTAGGTAGGTTGTGTCCTGTGCCTTAACTGTAAATGATGAAGCAATAAAAGCGGTGAGTGATAAAAATATCAGGGATGTTCTCATGATTTTACTTCTTGCTTTATGTGTTTGTCTTTGTATTTATGATAAAGTTTTACTCCTTTTTGTGTCATGATGCCGTACATGAAGTGCTCGCCTATTTCCAGTGCTACAGATATAAGGCCATTGCGATCATTTACCAGCAGGTTAGGATGCAGTATCATGAGTGAGCTTTCGAGCCTGAAACGCGCCATAAGATCGGCGTTTACTTCAGGGCGATATAGTCCTTCCTCTATACCTTGCAGTATGTTTTCGCGTATCATGCCAACATCTCTTCGTTCCAGTTGTTCGCGAAATGCTTTGTAGGCATCCGGGAAATAGCGTTGCAATTCAAATAACAACATTGGGTTCATTTCTTTGTTCATGTTGTCCATAAACGCAAGCAATTTTACCATAGCTTCTATGGCGTTTTCGCTGTCGGCCATTTGCGCATCGCATACTTCGCACATATGTTCTTTGTACCACTGCACCGATTCTGTGACTACTTCATTTTTATTAGCAAACTGCTGATAAAGCGTTTTTTTAGATATGCCTGCGCGACGGGCAATATCATCCATTGTTATCGCCTTCATTCCGTATTGGCGAAACAATTCGACGGCAGAGGTTAATATTTTATTTAACGGTTCCATAATAATTCGGCACAAAACTAAGGAAACATTTTTCATAAAAAACGTTTCCTGTGTATTTTTTTTGTTTTGCCCGGCATGTATCATCGGAAAAACACTACATTTATTATACGATAAAGCAGGAGAGAGACGGCCTGATTTTGTGGATTGTCATTGCTTATCAATTTGATACACATTAACAAAAAATTAAAATATGGCCTTTCTAAAAGATTTTAAATCGTTTGCGCTAAAAGGAAATGTAGTAGATCTGGCAGTGGGTGTTATCATTGGCGCTGCTTTTGGCAAAATTGTTACGTCGGTAGTCGATGATTTGCTGATGCCAATTATTGGTTTCGTGACACCATCTGGTAAAAAATTCAATGATATTTTTTATGTGCTAAAGCCGGGAAAATCCGGAAGTATGGATTATAAATCGCTCACCGACGCCAAGACTGACGGGGCGAATGTTTTTGCGTATGGCGATTTTATACAAACTGTAGTGGACTTCACTATCATAGCTTTCTGCATTTTTCTCATTGTAAAAGGTATTGAAAGGTTGAAAAGGAAAGAAGCTGCAGCACCTACAGTTCCCGCTGCGCCTACACCTACAGAAAAGCTGCTTACAGAGATACGTGACCTGCTGGAGAAAAAGCCGCAGTAAAAAATTTGCAGCTAAAACCTATTTATTTCTCATTTTTGCAGCATGAGTACAGGTAAAGTTTATAAAGGGCTAAGCCAGCTGAAAAAGCAGGGCAAAAGCGGCTTTGCCGTATTGGTGGACCCGGATAAAGTGTCGCCCTCTGAAATGCAATACCTGGCTGAGCTATGCAATGATGCGGGTGTTGACTACCTGCTGATGGGTGGCAGTCTGTTAATGGCGCACCAACTGGAGGTGTGCATACAGCGCTTTAAGGCAGAAAGTGATATACCTGTTATTCTTTTCCCCGGCAGCCCGGCTCAGGTAACGCCGTATGCCGATGCGCTTCTATACCTTTCTCTTATATCAGGTCGTAACCCCGAGTTACTTATAGGGCAGCACGTAGCTTCTGCACCTATGGTAAAGGCCAGTGGCCTCGAAGTAATCTCTACAGGATACATGATTATAGATGGCGGTACGGCTACTACAGTATCGTACATGAGCAACTCTGCACCTATACCTGCCAATAAAGCTGATATAGCTTTATGTACCGCCTGGGCGGGGGAGATGCAGGGCAAGCATATAATATACATGGATGCAGGCAGCGGCGCACGCACGCCTATATCAGAAGAGATGATACATAAAGTGAGCTCACATATTTCGCTTCCTTTGTTTATCGGCGGTGGTATACAAACACCTGAGAAGGTATTTGCCAATTGTAAAGCAGGCGCCAACGTAGTGGTGGTGGGCAATGCGATAGAGCGCGACCCGATGCTGATACGCGAACTGGCACAGGCCACAAAAGAAGCGGCATCTTCTGTAAATAAAGACTAAGACATTTTGTATTTGTTGAACAGCTCGTATATCTGCTCTTTGTAGGTATTACCTATGTTTATCATCTGGTCTTTTATGCGAATGATATTGCCATCTACTTCGCTTACATATTGCATGTTGATGATGTAAGATTTACTTACCCGTACAAAGTTTGAAAGAACAGATAATTGTTCCTCAAAATTTTTCATGGTGCTGTGCACTATTATTTTGCCAGTATCTGTCCAGAGGCGCACATAGTCTTTTAAGCCTTCTACAAACCATAGCTGTGCAAGGTCTATTTTTACCAGCTTGCCGTCTGACTTTACAAATAGAATATTGTCTTTAGTGCTAACAGGGCTTGTCGTGCTTTCTGCAGGAACGGTAGCTGTACTTTTCTGCCTGGTAGTTTCTATAGCTTTATTAATAGCTTTTAAAAAGCGTTCGAAGGAAATTGGTTTTAGCAGGTAATCCAGTGCATTGAGTTCGTAACTCTCTACTGCATATTCTGAGTAGGCAGTAGTAAATATAATACCGGGAGGACTTTTTAGTGTTTTAAGAAAATCCATTCCACTTATTTCAGGCATGTTTATATCCAGCAGCATAATGTCTACCTGCTGCTTGCTTAAAAAACTAAAGGCTTCCAGTGCGTTTTTGCAGGTACCTGCCAGTTGCACGTCAGGAGTTTTCAATAAGTATGTTTCTAAAATATCACGCGCCAGTGGCTCATCATCAACTATTAATACCTGTATCGGTTTCATGCTAGAGGTCTATGTTTACTTCTATGATATAATAATTATCTTCTGTTGTAGTGTTGATGCTGTGCTTACCTGGGTATAATAAATTAAGCCGTTTTTTAAGATTGGTAAGTCCTATGCCTCCTGCCTTATCCTCTTTTGTATTCAGGAATTTACAATTGTTTTTGGAATAAATAAGCAGCTTATTATTTTCAATAATAAAGCGATAATTTACAGAGTGGCTTTCTGAGATGATGCGGGTGCCATGTTTAAAAACATTTTCCAGTATGGGCAGCCAAAGCAGCGGTGGTATGCTGCACTGCTTATCCGTACTTATAATAAAGCTCAGGCTGTTTTTGTCAGTAAGGCGCAGCAGTTCCAGGTCAATATACGCTTCCATTATCTCTTTTTCTTTTTCAAAGGCTATAGCTTCAACATTTGATTCATATAGCAGATAGCGAAGTATGGATGACAGCTGTAGGATAGCATCAGGTGCATCGTCTGATTTCTTTAGCGATAGCGCATATAGATTGTTGAGCGTATTGAAAAGGAAATGCGGATTGAGTTGTGCTTTTAGAAAATTGAGTTCAGTAAGCTGCTGTTGTTTTTTAGCTTCCAGCACCATTAGCTCCGCATTGCGCAAGGCCTTTACGGAGTCTTTCTGTGTTTTCTGAAAATAGTTCATGTACCATGCGCCGGTAAGCAGCAGCAGCCACACTGCCCAGCCAACGGCATACCATCCTGCGTCATAAACAAAGTCAGAGATTGTCCATCCCTTACTGACAGGTGATGTTATGGGACTAATCTGGTGTATTTGTATCAGTGGAAAGTACCCTATAATGACCTTTAATACCATTGTATATACAATGGAGAACACAACAATTAAAGGTATTACCCGGACAAAATAGTTGCCGTATTTCTTTTTTACTAAAAAGCGCGGAACCAGGTATAGATTGTTAGTGTATGTATAGATAATAGCCAGGGAATTGGTGGTGAGCACAAATAGCCAATACCATTTATCATCATACACTTTATGCGACTGAATATTATTATACTGCAGGTTGAAAAACGCTGACCAAAACAGCATGTTGCGAAACAGGCGGCCTGTGAAAAAGCTATATAATAATTGTAGTGCTTTCTTCATAATATCTGCTGCAAATACGTTGTAATTGCTTGCTTAAAGAAATATAATAGACAAAATAGCGGAAAAATTAGACAAAAGCCGTTTAGTCGAAAAAGACAATGCTTTGGTCTAATTAATTATAAAAGCCTGCATGTATTGAGTTGCTTTGTGTCATATTATTTTTCATTATTAAAATTATTTTATGAAAAAGTTCGCCTGCACATTGCTTTTTTGCCTTGCGATAACATCTGTACTAAATGCACAAAATATAAACAATATAGCCGATTCTATACTGCATGGCCGCAGAGGCCTGGTGCATGATACTAATGTAGTAGGTGGGGTTATCGGTATTTATTATAAAGGGGAAACGCACTATTATACTTATGGCTATACTGCTAAAGACAAGCAAAAGAAGGTAGATAATGCAACGATTTTTGAGATAGGCTCTAACACTAAAGTATTTACTGCCTTGCTGCTGGCTAATGAAATGGAGAAAGGGAAAGTGGATGCAAATAGCTATATAGATAAGTATGTAGACGTCAATAAGAATATTAGTAATAGAGTGCACTTAGTAGATTTAGCAACACATACGTCTGGCCTGCCTACATTGCATGATTCCGCTTCTATGGTAGAGATTACACGGCTCGATTCTACTTGCCCCTATTGTGTAGTAGATAATAAATACATTTTATCATTAGCTAAGAAAACGGATAAGCTGAATGAGTATGGCAGCTTTGAATATTCAAATTATGGCTTCGCATTGCTGGGTAATATACTTACCACTATGAACCATAGTAACTACGATAAGCTAATAAAGACAAATATTTTCCAGCCCCTGCACATGAATAACTCATCTGCTGGTATGGATACCAATGATGTGCGCATGGCTCAGGGATATGAAGAGGGTGAAAGACAAGCGTACATAATGCTAACAGGCCTTGCACCAGCAGGCATAATAAAATCTGATGTTCAGGACATGCTTAGTTTTATAAAATATGAGATGGGTGTAAATCATTCTACGCTGGATAAGGCCATGCAGCTAAGCCAGCAAACATGGTATAGCAATGCTGAACTTGCTATGGGCCTTGGCTGGTTCAAGGCTGTAGAATATGGCGATACAGTGTACATGATGCGTGGAGATACTTATGGTTTTTCCAGCCTTATGGCCTTTGATAAACAACAGCAACTGGGAATAGTAGTAATGCTGAACTGCAAAAGTGGCGCACCGCAAAGTATATTTTCCTATGTGATGAAACAAACTGCCGGTCAAGCTCCTGAGTATGCCTCAAAATTTGAAAAGCCTTCTATAAAACTTGATAGTAATATCCTTAACCGTTATGTGGGTGACTATAAAATAATGGAAGGACTATCTATAAAAGTATTTACTGAAAACAATGAATTGTACATACAGCTCACCGGTCAACAAAAAGGTAAGGCTGATGCTGTGAGCGAAAACATATTTGTATCACGTGATGTGAAAGCAGAATTCGAATTTGTGAAAAACGATAAAGGCAATATAAGTAAGCTGATACTAAGACAGAACGGGCGTGAGATACCTGCAATAAGAAACAATTAATCTTCTGTTGGAAAATTATAAGCCACGTTATTTTCCTCAATATATTGCCGTATGTCGAGAATTATAATGTCGTTTGGGTCATTGGCATTTTGCGCCAATATCAGTACATCATATTTGTCACCGGTATAGTTGCTTAACGCAGCTACAGGGTCGCCGGATGCGGTATAGCTGTTTACGAAAGCTTCTTTATCTGTTTTGTCGAAAGGTGCAATGACTACATGGTCTATTAACAGCTTTATTGGTGGCTCTGAGCGGTAGGTGAATTCAGTGTCTATGAGGTCTTCAAAGTCATCGCAAATCTCTGTGGCCTGTTCTAAAGTAAAGTGTAGCGGTTTCACTGAATAATATTTGCCGCAAGCTACAAAACATGATAATAAAAACCCTTTGCGTCATGCAAAGGGTTTTTATATTTTTTATTCTGAAGCGTAATCAGGCAGGTACATTAGGGCCACTTTCTCTTTCCCAAAAGCGGTGCTGTGCTATAGCACTAATAAAATTTTTAGCTATGTTGCCTTTACCCTTTCCGGTTACCACACCAGGCCCCTTGCTATTTGCATAAGTGGCTTTCAGCATTTCTTCAGCTTCTCCCTCTGCGGCTATTGCCTTGCAATGCTTATAGGCTTCGTTGATGAATAATATGGCTTGCGCATCATTTTGCAGTGTTGCTACACTTTTGGCTCCGCCGGGTATATATACCGCATCAAATAATACTGATGCCGTATTAAAGAGTGTCGCATCTGCTTTTACATTGCCTTTTATCCCTTTTATGTTACCCAGCATTGGTGCTATTACTTTTGCCACTGCCCCTTCTGCTTCCAGGGCTTTTTTCATCTGGTTTAGCGCTGTGTCGTCTACACCGTTTGCTGCAAGTATAGCTATCTGCCTTGTTTTTATGGTATTCTTTATAGTGTTTGCCATGCTTAATGCCGGAGATGCATCTATTGCCTGTTTCACTGTTTTAGGCTGGTATTTTTTAGCGTCAGCGTCAGCAGGTACACTTTTGTTCATCAGTGGTTCCGGCTTTTTAGGCGTTATGCCCAGGGCCTCGGCCACCTGGTTTGCCAGAGATTTATCTATTTGTGTCAATAAGGATACTACGCGCTCTCTTATATCCTCGCGATCTACTTTGCTCAGTTCAAAGCGCAGCGCATTTACGATATGGTTTTTTTCTACTTCCGACTGACTATTATAAAATAAAGTAGCCTGGCTGAAGTGGTCCATAAAACTGGCACTTCTTGTTCTTATTTTATTGCCATCTATTCGCTCGGCGTAAGATGCAAAACCACCCTGGCTCATCTTCGCCTGGAAGGGGCATCCGCCATTAACGGTATTAGGGTCGTGCGCACTTTGGCCCCTGTTTATGGTTTGGCGCATATGCCCATCACGTTGGTTATTATGCACAGGCGCTATGGGACGATTGATAGGTATCTCGTGAAAGTTTGGGCCGCCCAGGCGTGATAGTTGTGTATCGAGATAAGAGAATAAGCGCCCTTGCAGTAATGGGTCATTTGAGAAATCAATACCCGGTACTACATGGCCGGGGTGGAAGGCCACCTGTTCGGTTTCTGCAAAGAAATTATCCGGGTTCCTGTTCAACACCATTTTACCTATGCGCCGTACGGGTACCAGCTCTTCCGGAATTAGTTTAGTTGGGTCGAGCAAATCAAAATCGAATTTGTGCTCGTCTTTTTCATCCACTATCTGCACGCCAAATTCCCATTCAGGATAGTTGCCTGCTTCTATTGCGTCCCACAGGTCGCGGCGATGAAAGTCAGGGTCTTTACCTGATATTTTCAGCGCCTCGTCCCACGCTACAGAGTGTATCCCCAGCAGTGGCTTCCAGTGAAATTTCACAAAGCATGCTTTGCCTTTTTCATTCACAAAGCGAAATGTGTGAATGCCAAAACCTTCCATCATGCGCAGGCTGCGCGGTATGGCGCGGTCAGACATGGCCCACATTATCATGTGCATAGACTCAGGCATTACAGACACAAAATCCCAAAAGGTATCATGTGCGCTTGCAGCCTGTGGTATTTCATTGTGTGGCTCCGGCTTTACAGAATGTATGAGGTCAGGGAATTTTATAGCATCCTGTATAAAGAATACGGGAATATTATTCCCCACCAGGTCGTAGTTGCCCTCCTCAGTGTAAAATTTTACTGCAAAGCCTCTTACATCGCGGGCAAGGTCTGATGAACCCCTAAAGCCAGCAACGGTAGAAAAGCGTACAAAAACCGGCGTTCTGGTGCCCGGCTTTTGCAGGAAATGCGCCCGTGTATAGGGCGCCATAGATTCATACAGCTCAAAATAGCCATGTGCAGCAGAGCCGCGTGCGTGTACAATGCGTTCGGGAATACGTTCGTGGTCGAAGTGTGTAATTTTTTCTCTGAAAATAAAGTCCTCC
>Ga0207647_10000345_pt1 | contig 37542 bp, 23 predicted proteins | sample KBSCornC2_FD_184295 | JGI IMG/M metagenome (GOLD analysis project Ga0207647, IMG submission 184295) | Corn rhizosphere microbial communities from Kellogg Biological Station, Michigan, USA - C2 (SPAdes) (version 2) | ecosystem: Host-associated > Plants > Roots > Rhizosphere ... | reverse complement strand
CAAATCGAAGCCGCAAAAGCCGGGGATCGCGCCGACATATACGGGCTTGTCCGTTGACAGATGCGGCGCGATGGCCCGCACGAGTGCCGGACGTACATGCGCCGGTACCGTCACGATGACGATATCGGCACCCGGGAGCACCGTGGCGGGGTCGCACGCGATGGCATCCAGGCGACCGAAGCATCGACTGCCATCCGGCAGCACTGCGACGATGCCGTTCTCGTGCTCGCGAGCGCGCGCGATCGCATACTCGTTGTTCGTCAACAGCGCCACGCGCACACCGGGGATCTGCTTGAACAGCACCGCCGCGAGATGCCCGGTTCGGCCGCCGCCGCATACCACCACGTTCAGAGTGGACATGGGATTCGCTTCGCTCGCCGTCATGCGGCCTGCACCGCGTGCAAACGCGGAATGTCGCGCGGCAGCTCGGCTGGATGTTCCTGTCCAAGCCAGCCATCGAGCTGGTCCCAAACCGCGGCGTCGAGCAGATTGCGCTCCCTGAGCCACGTCTCGTCGAAGACCGTGTTCAAATATTTCTCGCCGCCGTCGGCCACCGCGGCCAGCACGTTGCCGCCGATCGTTCCGCTATGGATCAATTCGAGCGCTTTGTAGATCACACCGCCCGTCGAGCCACCGACGAGCAACCCCGTGCGTCGCGCCATATAGCGGGCGGTCTCGAACGCTTGCGCATCGCCCACTTGCACGCCCATGTCGATGCAGCTGTAATCGAGTACGAGCCCGACCGTATCGCCGGCCGGTGTGCCGGTGCCCGATTGATAGTAGGGGTGCCCCGGCTGGCCGAAAACGATCGATCCGTCGGGCTCGACAGCGATGGTCGTCGTGCGCGGGTTGTGGACTTTGAGCCCGCGCGCGATGCCGGTCATCGAACCGCCCGTCCCGACACAGCCCACATAGGCATCCACCCCACCCACCTCGGCGATGACTTCCCTCACGAACTCCGAATATCCGCCCGCGTTGGCCGCGTTATCGGATTGATTCATGAAGACGGCGCCGGGAATCTGGCTCGCTACCTCCGCGGCCATACGCTGGCGCTCGACCACCGCGACTTCGTCTTCGCGGTACGTGCCTTCGACATAACGAATCTCGGCGCCCAAAGCGCGCATGACGGCAATCTTGTCGGGCGCCGCATGATGATCGACGATGGCGATGAAGCGCAGACCGAACTCGACGGCGGCGATGGCCAAGCCAATACCCGTGTTGCCCGAGGACGACTCCACGACGACGCCACCCGGGCTCAGCCGTCCCGATTTGAGCGCGGCGACGATCATATTGCGCGCCATGCGGTCCTTGATGCTGCCGCCGGGATTGTTCTTCTCGATCTTGAGCAACAGCCTTGCCTGCCGGGCTGGAACAGAAATACTCAGGACAGGTGTGTTTCCGATCAGGTCGGTGACTTTATTCAAAATCATTCCGATTCTCCATTCGATCGTCAGGTGAAATGTCCATGCCGCCCGTGGCGTCAAATGCCACGGCAATCCGGCGCGGCATGGGATGGCGGTGAAATTCGTTTTCGAGCAGGTCCATCTGGTAGCCGGCTGTGTTGGCATAGACCAGCAGATCCCCGGCTTGGGGTCTTCTCGAAAAATGAACGAGGCGATTCGTCAAGACGTCTTCATCGAGACAGCTGTGTCCGGCGATCCAGGCGCGCACCGGTACCGCGGTCCGCGTTTCATCGTTGGTGGGATGCACCGATACGACGATCGGGTCCACCAGGAACTCCGAGCCGAACCACGTTTCGCACGCGCTGAAGCTGCTGCCTTCGACGAAGACGACGGCCTCGCCCGCCGCCTGCGCCTTGACACGGGTAATGCGAAAAATCGATACGGCCGTCTGGTCGGCCAGGCTTCTTCCCGGCTCGATCGCCAGCGTCAGGCCTTGCGCATTCAGATACCGTGCGATGGACATACCGTCCGTGCAGGGCGAGCCGAGCAACCGGTCCAGCCACTCGCAGGCACCGATCGGGCCGCCATAGGGATAAAACGATGCGGGGATCTTGCCGTTGCGGTAGTGGTTCGGGTTCTGCGCGCGAACGAACGCTTCGTATTCCTCACTATCGACGTATCTGATCGGCATTCCGCCGCCGATATCGACGATCTTCGGAACGAGGCCCATCGCGCGAGCCGCATCGACGAAATGAACGAGTTGGCGCATGGCGCTGGCCCGCGTCTCGTAACGATATCCGCCGAGATGAAAATGAAAACCCTCGAAAGAAAATGAATTGCTCCGCAGAGCCAACCGCTTCATGCAGGCGAGCAAATCCGCCGCATTCATACCGAAGCGGCTCGCCGGTGCCTCTTCAGGGCGATAGCGCAGCAGTACGCGTGCGGGCCGGTCGGGTTCGATCTCGCGGACGATCGTTTCGAGGTCCGCCAGCTCCTCGCTCGAGTCGACCGATATCAACGCTGCATTGGCGACCAGTGCCATGTGAAAGACTCGTGTCTTCGCCGGGCCCGTCGCACACAACCGGGCCGGGTCGATCCCGGCGCGCAGCGCATCGCGCATTTCGTAGAGACTCGATACGTCCACCCCGATGCCTGCGTCGACCGCCGCACGCACGAGCGCGGGCGACTTGTTGACCTTCGCGCCGTAAAGAATCTCGAAGCGCAGATCGTGCCGGCGCAGCACCGCGCGAAACGCGTCGATGTTGCGAGCCAGCGTGCCCGGTACCACGACGTTGAGCGGAGAGCCGTACTGCCGCGTCATGTCGACCAACGCTTGCGGCGCGCCGTGCACGAGACGTTCGAGCGCCGGCGCCAGAATGGGACGCAGCGAGGCAGGTTCGAACACCTGGACGCCTTGCGTTCGGTCTTGCCGATGCGAGCGATGAGTTTGCATCCGTATCCCCATCGCCGTGATCAGAAATCCACGGTGGCGGAGGCGAACAGCGTTCGCGGTGCGCCGAGCGAGATCGTGCCGAAAGAGGCGACGCCGGACCAATACTTCCGGTTGAAGGCATTCAACAGGCCGGCACGAAAGGTGGTGGTTTTACCGTGAATGGCAGTCGTATATCGCGTGCCGAAATCGACCGTCGTCCAGCCCGGTACCGACTGCGTGTTCGCCTGATTCACATACTCGCGCCCCGTGAAATTCACGCCTCCTGTGAGCGTCAGGCCCGCGACCCACGGCAGATCCCATTCGGCGCCCACATTCGCCATCCAGGTCGGTACACCCACGGGCCGATTGCCCGTCGTCGCGGCGCTGGCGGTCTTGGTCAGCTTCGCGTCGAGCAGCGTCGCGCCGCCGAGCACGCGAACGCCCTTGATCGGCTCGCCTGCTACGGTGAACTCGAGCCCTTGATTGCGCTGCTCGCTATCGACGGTAAACACCGTCCCTGACAATTGACCGCTGGGCTTCGTGATTCGAAATGCCGCGAGCGTCGCCATCACGTTCTTGAAGTCGACTTTCACGCCGACCTCGTGCTGCTTCGTCTTGTACGGCGCGAACACTTGGCCCGCGTTCGAAGCGGCAGCCGGCGCAATGTCGCCCTTGCTGAGCCCTTCGATATAGTTCGCATAGAGCGAAACGTTCTGCGCGGGTTTGAAGACGATCCCCACCAACGGCGTCACCGCACTCTTGTCGTAGGATGTCGTCTTGGCGCCAGTGGCTGCGCTGAAGTTGTCCGACTCGACTTGTTGATGGCGCACGCCGGCCGTGAACTGGACCCGATCGTTCAAGACGCTCAGCGTATCCGCGAGCGCCACGCCCGTCAGTTGCGACGACGACACCTTCGGCGCACTCGACGGCGAAGCGATGGCCTGAGCCGGGCTCGCAACGGGCGAATAAATGTTCGAGAGAATCGCGGTGCCGGAATTGCTCGTCTGCGCGAGACGATCCTGATAGAGACTCGCCTGCAGCGTCAGCGCATGCTTGACCGGACCCGTATCGAAGTGGGCGCGCAAGCCCGTGTCGGCGCTCCAGCGGTTGACCTGGAATTTCCAGTTCTGCGGCGTCGAGCGCGTATCGCCCGCGGCATCGATGATCGTCGGCGTCTGGTCGGACAGCCGCGCAACATCGGTCTTGGCGCCGCCTGCATCGGCGAATACCGTCACGTTGCTGTTCACGTCGTATTCGGCATGCAGCAGCGTCGACTGATCGTAGGATTTGAACCAGCTCCACGATTGCGTGACGTTGCGCCTTCCGTCGGCGGCAGATGGCACCGCGATGCCCGAGGTCACGAGGAAAGGCCGTGTGGGTGCATCGATCCATTGATATTGCTCGATGACATCGAGCGTCGCCCGGAATCGCTCGCCCTGGTAATCGAGCGACAAGGCGCCGACGTCCGCGCGCGAACGCTGGTTATCGAGCGGTGTGCCGCCTTGGCGATGCAGCCCGTTGAAACGAATGCCGAACTGCCGTTCGCTGCCGAACCGCCGGCTCATATCGATATGGCCACCCACCTGGGAATCCGACGTGTAGTCTGCGGTGAAGCGCGTGAGGTCTTTCGCGAGCGGCCGCTTCGGCACGATGTTGACGACGCCCCCGACGCCGCCGTTCGGCGACATGCCGTAAAGCAGCGCCCCCGGCCCCTTGAGCACATCGACACGCTCGACGTATTCGGTGAAGACGTGATAGTTCGGCACCACGCCATATACGCCGTCGAACGCGAAATCGCTCAGATTGCCTTCATTGACTGGAAAGCCGCGGATATAAAACGAATCGGTCACACCGCCCGTTTGCCCAGTGAAACGAATCGATGGGTCCTTGTTCAGCGCATCGCCGAGCGTGGGCGCCTGTTGATCGTCCATGCGCTGCGACGTGTAGTTGCTCACGCTGAACGGGGTATCCATTGCGCTCTTGTTGCCGAGCAATCCCAGCCGCCCGCCCTCGGCGATCTGCCCGCCCGCGTAGGGTTTGACGGGTTCGTCCGCCACTGCGTCGGTCTTGACCACGACCGCGGGGAGCGTGTTGCGCGAATCGCTCGGGCTCGTCGCCGAGTCCGGGGATGCCTGCGCGCAGGCGACAGTACTTAGGCCCGTCGCCAACAAACCGGCAAAGGCCATGCGTACCGCGATCAATAAAGGTTTGAGAGCGACGGAAGACGGAGCGGCAATCGGATAAATAGACCGAACGGCAGCACTGCAAGGCCGAAATGACATGATTGTTCGACGGTGTTGTTGTTGAGTGTTGACGAAACGTGCTCTCGTTCGAGCTCGCTTATCGTTAACCTTAACGCAAATGAGAATGACTCGCAATATCATTTGCGTGTTTTTGAGGTATCTGGCAGGTACGGCGAACTACGCGATGGGCTTCGCACTCCCGGTGCATTTTTCGCGCTGGCGACTGATAAGACAGCCATCCCGGCTAAAAAAACGCTTTCAATGCGAGAGCGTCGCCCCATGCCCATTCCTTTCCCTGAGCGCAGGCCGTGCTCCGGTCACGCAGTTCAGCCGAATGCGGGCGACGAGCGGCCAGTGTCGAATCAAACCGCGCCGATCGCCGGGGCATCCGGCCACGCCGAGATTCCCCCTGGCCTGCGCGAGCTTGCGGAGCATGCACGCGTGGCTGGCGGGGTACCGCCACGTTCGCCCGAAGTTGTATTCGCCGCGCCCGGATCGCCATCGCAATCGCAACACCCGGGGATCACCGGCGCCGCCGCGACACCGGCATCGACGACCTGCACGATCACATCGCTGGATGACCTTCATGCGTTGCTGGACTCGCCGCAATCCGAGACGGCCGATACGCTGATCGTCGAAGGCGCGCTCGAAGATCGCGATTTTTTGCTTTTCCCGAGATCGGTGCGTCACGTGACTTTGGATATCGAAGGCGTCACGCCGGCCGCGCTGGCGTACCTCGAAGCGCTCGCACTTCGATCGTTGACCGCTCACCCACGCACTCAGGTCGGCGACGATGGCGCGATCGTTCTAGGGCAGCACCCGACGCTCGAATCGGTGATCCTGACCGCGAACCGCGTCGGCGATCGCGGCGCACAGGGATTGTCGCGAAGCGCGACGCTGCGTTCGGCCGACCTGTCCGAGAACTGCATCGGCGATCGGGGCGGAGTCGCATTCGCGCAGAGCACCTTGGAAACGATGTTGTTTTACGACAATGAGCTAAGCGCCAAAACCGCCGCGGCGTTGATAAGAGAAAGCCGGGCGATCGCCCTCGCCTTTGGCGGCAACCCTATCAGAGACCCGAGCGAAATTGCGTTTGAAGTATCGAGAAATACACGGCTGAAGTTTTTCGATGTCACGAACTGCCGGGTCGGGAATGCCGAACTCGGCGCGATAGCGACGAACCGGAGCATCGAGGCGCTGGTGCTCGACGGGAACCTATTCGATATCTCGGGACTGCAAATGCTCGCGCCGAACAGGATGCTCAGGTCTTTGAAGGTGGCAGACAACGACCGGCTTCGTGACGACAGTGCGATCCTGCTCTCTCGCATGACATGGCTGGAAGAACTGGATGTGGGCGACATCGAGTTTGGCGTCGACGGCTTTCTCGCGCTGGCCGTGATGCATCGTCAGGGCGTTCGGGTCGTAGCTGACTGGCCTGAGGGGTTGCCGTGATCACGCATGCGTGCATTTGTCATCGCGCACGCGCCGAACGCCTTCGACATCTTGCGAGGCTTGGTCTAAGCTACGAGGCTACCGCGCTGCAGCCTCACCCGGCCCCACACCAACCGTCTGCAATCCCCCATCGGTCACATAGGGGACAAAACCGTCGGCCGCAATCTTCCGCGCGATTTCGCGGCAGCGGGCCGGCTCCTCGGGGGGGCAGTAATCGATCGAGACGACAGGCAACCCATATCGGTCGCGAACCGCCCTCGCCTGCCCCAGCAGCCAGTCCCGGTCCGCCTGCGGCACCTCGCCATACTGGCGATTGCCTTGATCCCAGCGGCCGTAAAGCGATTCGAATGCCACCGCCGAAACAAGATCGTGCACCTCGGGCAATATTTCAAACCCGCGATTCAAAATCAAATGCGCATCGGGATAGCGCTTCTTGATCGCGCGAATCACTGCGACGAGGCCGGCACGCTGCCGTGCGCGGTCATGCTCGTTCTTGGCAATCAGCTGGTACGAGTCGAGCGTATCGAGAAAAAAGCCGCGAAACCCGCGTTGCGCGAGCGGCGTAATGACGTGTCTGACGAAGAATGCTGGCCACCCGCGCGCCGACTGATCGACTATCGCGGAGTCCCAGTCCTTGTTGCGCCCGGTCAGCCAACGTCGCGGCATGGCGGAAAAATAATTGCGATTCGCCAACACCTCCCCGACGCTCACATACGCGAACCATTGCGGCCCAGCGCCGGCATGCTCTCGCGGGTCGAATGCCGCATCGGGCTCGACCACCGCCACATCGAAATGCGAGAGGCGATCGACAGGCACACGATCGCCGTAAAAAAACGCCACGGAATCGAAGCGAGGCTCGCCTGTACGACGGTCCTCGGCGTGTGCCTGACGCGTCGGTGCAAGCGTGAGTGCCGCCATGAACGAAACGAGCACCGCCAACGCTCGCGTCAGCCCTCGATTGACTCGTCCCGGCATGAACCCTCGCCTCAGTTGCGCAACATATACGTCTCGTACTCGAGGCGGCCGAAGATGCGATCGAGCGCGAGCACGGACACGGCAACGAGAATCAGCAGCGTCAACGCGAACCCATAGCCGTAATAATCGGGCGCCATCCAGAGCGTGATCGCCGTCAGCGTTCCGTTGAGCGCGACGAATGCCACGCAAATGCGCAGCACGACACGGCGCTCGTCGAGATAGAACAGCACATTGAGGATCCCCAGCAAAAGAATCTGCAGGCTCGCCGCAATGACGTCGATCAGTAGCAACGGCATGTAAAGCGTCGAAATATGTAGCGCCTGAAGCAGACGCGGCCCGAACACCGCGACGAAGAGCAGCACGACCGTCTGGATCTTGACGATTTCGAACAAGCCCGCCCGCACGCTCGTCACCATCATGTCGCGCATATCGTTGATATGCCTCAGCGTCGCGCCGCGTCGCACGGCCTCATAAAACGCATCGTAGTATTCGACGAAATCGGCTTCGATGCGCACGAGAAACGCAGCCATACCCGGCATCACGCAAATATAGGCCATGAACACGGGAATGTCATAGATCACCGAAGCGTGCAGCGGACCGATGACTTGCGCGCCCGTACTCGGCGCATACCAGAACATGAACTTGTCGAGCCAGACGCCGACGTTGAAGCACAGCCCGACGAGCGCAAGGCTCGGATAAGCGAAGCGCCGGTCCAGCATCTCGAACGAAATGAACCGGGGACTGCGGTAGTTGCGATAAATGAGGCCGGACAGTCCGGCCAGCAATACCACGTGCCCCGCCACGAAGCCGCCCAGCAGACCCGAGATACCTTGCCGGTTGAGCAGCAACGAAAAGACGACGGTACACGCGTAACCGAGGACGAACACGAACAAGATCTGCCGGTACTGCTTGACGCTCGACAGGAAAATGACGGCCACCCAGATATTGCTGATCACCACACCGCCCGCCACCATCAGCATCCGATAAGCGAGCGGCTCCCCGCGAAACGCGAGGCCGACAGCGAGCAGACCGACCAGGCCCGACGCGGCGCTCGAGAGAAGCACCACCCCGTTATACGTCGATAGCACGAGATCGTCGCGCTTTTCGAACAAGCGATCGGAGATGAAGCGCGTGAACGAAAGCTGCAACGGCCCGGTGACGATCAGACTACATGCGATCAGATAGGTGACCGAAACCTGGAACTGCACGATCGCGTAACGCGGGATCGTGTAGCCGACGCTCATCAGGCCGATGATCAGGATGCCCAGAATCGACAGAATGAGCGGACCCGAGCTGATCAGACCCGCGTAGGCATATGCCCGCGCCGCACCGGCGAGCGTATCGCCCTTCAATATCTTGCGCAGTTCGAACCCGATACCAGCCATCAGCGCGCTCCCGGTGTCGACGAAGTGGACGATGGCGCGTGAGCCGCGCCGCCCGCATGCATCGGGCAACCCTTGGCTTTGTCCAGCCCGCGCCGTTCGCGCTCCGGCAGGGTGCGCAGCTTTTCATACAGTGCGCGATATCGCTCGATCATCTTCTCTTTGGTATAGAACCGGTGCACGCGAGCGATGGCCGCCTGCTGCGCACGCTCCCATTGCGCCTCGTTGCCCAGCATATCCAGCACGGCCTGGGCGAACGCCGCCGGATTGGCGATCGGCACGATCGCGCCGGCGGACCCGAGCGCGGCATCTTCGGCTCCGTCGCCTTCGATCAATTGACGGCATGCGCCGACGTCGGTCGTCACGGCCGGCACGCCCGCGGCGAACCCTTCGAGCACGACGAGCGGCAACGCCTCGCTGATCGACGTGAGCGCAATCAGATCGATGGACGGCAGCATCTCGTCCATGCGCTTGAACCCATGAAACTCGATACGATCGGCCAACCCGAGGCTTTGCGCGAGCGCGCGGCACTCCTCGGCATAGTCGCGGTCCTCTTCTTCAGGGCCGACGATCCACGCGACGATATCGGGCATCGTCCGCGACGCGATGAAAATGCCGCGGATGAACGTCTTTACGTCCTTGATCGGCACGACGCGCCCGACGAGCGCGACGACACGCCGCTTGCCCGTCGAGCGGCGCTCGACCAACGTCGAAAGAGACTTCACATCGACGCCGTTCGGGATGTTCTGCGTGATCGCCGCGTTGGCACCGTCCGCAATCTGGCGCTTTCGATTGGCTTCGTAAAGCGCCACGATCTCATCGGCCGCATCGTACGACAAGCGTCCGAGCGCTTCGAAAAAGCGCACCCACAGCTCGCGGAAATAGCTGATCTTCGAGACATCCTTTTCGAAGGCGCCGCGGTTATCGCTGATCCAATCGCTTTGCAACAAGTCGATCTTGCGCTCTTTCGTGTAGATGCCGTGTTCGGAAACGATCAGGGGACGCCCGGTCCGGTAGTGCAGCAACGTACCGAGAAAACCGGCATAGCCGGTCGATATCGTGTGGTAGATGCGCGCCGGAGGCAACGTGCGCGTCATTCGCTCGAGCTGCCACAGCGGCTGGTGCATGATCCGCACCGTCCAGAAGTAATCCGTGAACGACGGGTCCGTGCAGTTTTCCCGATATTGATCGACGATGTAGTTCCAGGCCGCGCGGCTCGACAGAAACGCCTTTTCGTTGAGCGGGCCATCGTCGCCGATCAGGTTCGCGACCTCCGTCATCAGCGCCGTGCCGTCCGCCGCGTCCGCCGAACGCCACGCCGCATGCAGCCGCGCAGAGTGCGCGAAGGCATCCGCATCGCCTGCGATTTCATGAGCCGTCTCATGATCGGCAGGCTTTTGCTCGTAGAGGAACTGCTCCGTGAAGTGAACGACGTTCTCGGGCAACGCAAATGCGGGATCGCCATAATCCTCCCTGCGGCTGCCGATGAATGCGATCGCAAAGCGAATATCGGGGAACGCGCGGATCATGCCGTCGACCCAGCTCGACACCCCTCCGCGGACATAGGGAAACGTGCCTTCGAGCAGCAGGCAGACGTCGGCATCGGCCGCACGGCGAAGCAATGACGAATTCATGACCAGTAGCGCACCAGGGGTTTGAGTATCGGTACGGCCGCCGTATTGCCGAGCGAACCCAGCAGCTCGGAGACGCGCGCGTATTCGCCGCGCAGATAGGCGATTTCGGCGAGCCACGGCACGAGCCGCTCGCGCGGGAATCCGCGCGTCTGTGCCCAGTCGATGTAGCGCCCCGCTTCTTCCGCATTGTTGCTGACGAGCGCGACGCGGCCGCGAATCAACCAGAGCGCGGCGTCGCTGTCGTCTATCGCCAGCGCCGCCTGGGCATGTTGATCGGCCTGCGTCAGCGTATGGCGGTAAACCGGTCCGTGTACGAGGTTCTGATAGATCAGTTCGAAGTAGAGCTCGGCCAGTTGGCGGTGCATCACATGACGCTCGTGCCGTGCGTCTTCAGACGTCTGCTCGAGCAGCTTCGTCGTGCGAAAGATCTGCTGCATGATCTCGTTCTCCGCACGATCGAGCGCCCCGTAGGCTATAAGGCGAACGTCTTCGATCGGATCGGCGAGCAACTCGCGCAACAGCGCCCCGGTGGTGCGCGTCGGCATACCCTGAATCGCCACGAGTGCCGACAACCTGTCTTGCGCGGCGACGTGCGTGTTGATGAGGCGGGCCTGCAAACGGGCGCCGCCGCCATGCGAGACGCGCGAGATCAGATAGGAAACGAACTGCGGGCGCGCCACTTCACCATAGCGCCGCGAGGTGTCCTCGGCCGGAAAACAGGCCGCCCAGATACAGCCCACGAGCACCACGAGGCCGCCGAGCACGGGCACGAGCGAACATGCGAGCCACAGCCACAACAGCGTCCAACCGCGCGGTTCGCGATAGGTGTCCGGCAAAATCGCACGCACGAGCCACGCCTCGACGATGCCGAAGCCGAACGTGAGGGCGACCATCGTGAGGAACGGATCGCGCAGCACGGACAGGCTCTGGCCGTCCGCGATCACGCGCCAGCCCAGGAAGAACTCGAGCGCCGCCGTCACCGCAAGTGCCGCGGCACAAAGCGTGCGCGAAAGGGAGGTGGTCTTAGCCATCGATGCCGCTTCGTTTCAAAAAGCGCGCGAGCGCGCGGCCCGGTTCGCCATCGGCAAGATGCAGCGTATGCACGCCGATGCGCGCCGCCTCGAAGTCGACGCGGAACTGGGCCTCGAGGCTACCCTCGATGCGCGCGAGGTAGCCGTCGACGCCCGTGCCGTCGGTCGCCGGCATCAGATTGACGATGACGGATTCGTTAGGGGTCCTGAGCGGCCAGATCAGATCGAGCGAACGCCGGCGGCGCAGCACGTGTTCATAGAGCGAATCGCCGGCTTCGTCGCGCGGAAACACCAGTGCGACGAGCGACGATGCAATCCCGCACTCGCGTTCGAGCCGCGAAAGCCGCGCGAGCTCGAGCGCGAAATCGACCGGACACGCCGGCACGTCGCGCAACACGCTGTCCACGAGCGTCACATGCTCGACGCCATCGGCGTAGTAGCCGAGCATCACCAGCAGCAACTGAAGGTTTTCGAAATTGAGCGAGAGGAACGGCATCCGCTTGATCACGAGCATCGCAGGCATGCTGCCGTCGGCCGCCACGAGCGGCGCGCATACGACGAGCCCGGTCCGGGTCACGGCGTTGTCTTCGTTGCCGTGCACATGCGCGATGTGCTTGCTCTCGAGCGCGCGCACGAGCAACGGATCGTGGCCGTCGAGCTCGAACGAATCGCCGATCGTCGCGAGCGGCCGGCTGGCCAGATGGCCCTTTTCGACCGGATAAAGCGCCGCCACGTCGATCTGGCAGGCCTGTGCCACGAATTCGAGCAGCGCTTGCGCACCGACGATCGCCGCGTTTTGACCATCCGTAGCGGCGGGCCGGGCCATCTCGCCCTCGGCGCTGCGCGTGACCGACAGGCGTCGAAGCTCGGTAATGGCGTCGCGCAGTGTGGTCGGCTTGGTCAACAGATCTTTTTCGAGCCGCTCGTGCGACAGGCGCATCAAGTAGTGGCTGTTCGTCAATGCGACCAGACGATCGTTCAGGTAATCGTTGAGCGCACTGGCGCGCGCGGCACGATTGCCCCAGGTATCGCCGAAGTGGCCCGCGACGATCGTTTGGACGAGACCGCCCAGTAAAAAGGGCGTCTGCCAGGCGGCTTCGAACGTATGCGCGTCGAACATCGCGGCCCCGGTCACCATCGCGCCGCCCAGAAGACCGAGCAGCGTGCCGTAGCGCAATGCGACGATGAGCGGCGCGATCCACAGCCAGCCGAAGCCGGCATGGGCAAGCAACGGATCCTCGGGCGCGATGACGCGCGCAAGTACCAGTACCACGAGCATGAACGCGACCGTCTCCACGATCGCGAGCGGCCGCGCGACGGCCGGTGCGACGAAGCGGCGGAAACGCCCGAGATTTCCGAAGGGGTTCGAATGACGCGGCTTCGATGAGTTGCCCGCATGCGATGGGCTGACGGTGTTCACGATCGGCTCCTGATCCGTGTGTGGACTTACGAACGCGGACGCAGCGGAGAGAGCAAGCCGCCGATCAACGTCGACGCTACACCCGAGAGGCTCGAGCGGCTCCATCCCGTGCGCGTACCCGTCGCGCTCCAGACCACGCGGCCCGAGGCGGCATCGATGAGCTCGAGCGTCACGCCGGCAACGGGTTCGCCGTCCACGCCGGTCTTGTAGCGCCACTCTTCGACGGCGCCGCTCAGCACGTACTTGACGTGCTGCTCACGCGCCCAGGCCAGCTTCTTTTCGCCGTTCTCGCGCTGCGCGGTATCGAACATCGCGCTCGACGATTCGTCGGCCGGGGCGATACGCACATCGCTCCATCCGTTCGTGCGCAGCACACCGGCCGCGATAGCCGCCGCGTTGCCGCCCGCCGCCGGCGTTTCCGTATAGTTGACCATCGGCACGACCGCGATCGAATCCTGCACGCCGAGTGCCGGCGCAGCGGTTTGCTTGATCGAGCTGCATGCGCCCAGCGCGAGGACCGACATCGCGAGCGAGACGATCCACTGCAGCGAACGACTCCACCGTTTGTTGTTGCTCATCGAATGACTCCTTGTTGACTCTGTTGATTCTGCTAGATTCGAAACCGCTTGCCGGATCGATGAAACGATCAGTAAAACCAGCTATAACGCGCGCCGATTTGCGTCACCGGCGTGCCCTGCCTGGACACGCGCTGATGCTCGAAGAAGAGCGCGGCGTGATCCCCGCCGAAGACCGACCCCGCGAGCCCGATACTGCCGCCCGGCCCCCATCCCTGATTCGAGTCGTGCATGATGCCGACGTCGAGGAACGGCCGCCAGGCACGCGTGTACCGCGTACGCAAGTCGTCTCCGAAACCGAAGAAGAGCCCGTACTGCGTATACGTCTGCGGCATCAGATCGCTTGCCGTGACGGGCCGATTCGCGATCGGCACGAGTCTCGTCACGAGATCGTCGGCGCTGCCGCTCGCGTGATAGTCGCCGTGCGCGCCGACGAGGCGCAGTGTGTAATCAGGGTAATTGGTGCGAATGCGGTAGCTGAGCTCGCCCGAGGTCAGTAACCCGCTGCCCAGATAGTTGCGGCTCTGGCTGTAAAAACGGCTCGCTTCCACGTTACCCGTCAGCGAAATGCGCTGCGTCAGGCGCCACGTGAAATCGCCGATCGCATTATCTTTCATGCCGCCCACGAACAGCAGCTGATTCTCGTCGACAGTCTGGTTGCGTCCGAGCCGCAAGCCGACCTCGAGCGGGCCGTTGCGGCCCGCCTGCGCGGCAAGCTGCAGCGTATAGAAACTGTTGAGCGCCTCGCGCCGGCCACCCGTGACCGCTAACATCGAATCGAGCGTCTGTCTGCGCAGGCTGAAGGCGATCGAACGCTCGGTGCTCGGAACGTTGACGAGTTGACTCTGATCGGTCGATCGCATGAAGCGCTGCACGCCCTCGACCCCCACCATGTATCGGTCGGAAAGCTTGCGGCTCGCCGCGAGCGTCTGTTCGACATAATCGAGCGGATGCTCCACGTGGTTCGTGACCGACGCGTCGATCGATTGCGGCCACGCCAGCATCGTGTCCACGAGGCGCGTGTGCAGTTCGTCGTCGGCGGGCGCGCCTTCGAGACCGGTAAAGGCGAGTTGCTGCGCCTCGCCCGGACGATCGATCGCGGATGCCGCGTCGATCCGCTCATAGAGCGGCAAGCGCGAGCGCGCTTCATCGAGCAAGCGCTTCATCTGCGCTTCGTCGTTGTCGGCCAGCGCAATCGCGAGTTGCGAATCGACGGGCTGCGACAAGCGTGCCGCATACTGCTGGGCCAGCCAGCGCTTGGCGAGCGGATTGGCCTCGCGCGACAACGCCCAGGCAATCGCCACGTCCTTCGCCACCGCGTGACGCAGGCGCGTATTGTGGGCGAGCTCACGCCGATCGAGCGTGCCCGGACCCGGCAAACCGTCGACCGTTCCCAAAAGCGAACGCGACGCTTCGGGCACGTTATTACGCTTCTCGCCCGCGAGCAGATCGTCGAGCATGGCGAGCGATGCATCGCCGGTCGCGAACGTGGTCGACAGGGCGACGCGCCGCCCGCGAAGCTCATCGACGACCTCGGCGGGCCGCGCGCCGCGCGTCGCTCGCGTCGACTGACGCGCGCTGTCCGGAGCGCCCGTTACGTTTCGATCGCGCGCCAGTTGCAGCCAGACTTTATGCCGGATGGACCACGCGAGGTCACTGCGCCCGGCCATCTCCTGCGCATCGGCATACGTCAGCAACCACAGCGGATCGCGAGAGAGCGAGGCGGACTGACGCCGCAGATACCCGAGCGCGACAACGGGCTTGTGCAACCGCATCGCCGCAGCGGCCAACGGTCCCCACATCGCGGCACTCGTGTCTTCGCGGCCCTGCATACGCCGCAATGCCTCGGCGACTTCCGCGTCGGAACCGTAGTCGACGAGCATCCACAAATAAGCTGAGCGCGTATCGCTGTTGGCACCGGGCAAGCTCAGCGCGGCACGAAGGTCGGCGATTGCCTCGCCGGGCCGCCCGGTCAGACGGTAATACTCCGCGCGCGCGCTCAGTACGGCCGGCGAAGTCTGCACCGCTTGCCGCTCGCTCGCGTCGAGGCTCGCGAACAGTTTCTCGATGCGATCCGTCGCGCCGGCTTCGGTGTAATAGTAGATCGCGTCCTGCAACGCGAGCATGCTGTGGTCACGCCTGAAACGCAGCTCGGCGACACGCGCCGCATCGATCGGGTACGGCTCGTAGAAATGCGTCATGTCGCCGAGATCGTCGGGCGTTGCGGCTTTGCCGGCCAGCAGGTGGCGGTAGGCCAGATTCGCCTCGTCGTCGCGCTTGATGAGGCGCGCAAGTTCGCCGTAATTGCGCCAGTAGGCCGCATCGTTGTCGGTTGCGGCCGGGCTCGCGGCACGCAACGCCGAGAACGCGCCACGGTAGTCACCCTTGCGATAAAGCACGCTCGCCGTTCGCAGCGCGGCATCGACATCGCGAGGCCGATGAGTCTGTGCCGAACGATAAGCATCGAGCGCGACATCGTCATGACCGGCACGCTCGGCCAACTGCCCGATGCGGGTATCGAGTGCGTCCGCGTTCTTGCCGCGCGGCAGCGAACGCAAAAAGGCAATGGCTTGATCCGGACGTCCCAGCCGTTCGAGCGTCGCGGTCACCGCGTCGATCTTCTTCATATCTCCGGGCGCGGCTCGTGCATCGCGTTCGGCGGCCGCAAGGTACGCTTCGTCATCGTCGAGCATGGGCGCCATGCGCAGGACATTGCTCCACGCGGCGGGATCGTTGCTGATGCGTGCGTACGCGAGCCATGCATGCAGCGCGACCGCGGGATCGCGATTCCATTGCGCGGATTGCGCGAGACGCTGCGTCCACAACGCCGAACCCGGGTTGCGTTCGACCTGCGCTTTCGCGAGCTGCTCGGCGCTGGCCATATCGCCCGCTTCGACGAATGCACCATAGGCAACGTCGGCGGGGGTCGGCTTGACCTTGCTCGCATGCGCGTTGTCAGCCGCCGGAGCGGGGGCCGTCGCTGCGATACGAATCACGCCATAGCCGTCCATTTGCGCGCCGCGCATGACAGCCACTGCACGTGTGGACCATTGCGCGCCGCGTGCCGGCAGCGGCCCATCCATATAGGCGTAGGCACGCTGCTGCGGGACGCCGCGCGTCGGCGCACCATCTGCCTGCGCATACTTCGCGAGCATTTTCGCGAAGCGATCGACTGCATCGGGGCGGTTCGCGGCCCGTGCCAGATTGACGAGTTCGACGAGGGTAGCCGGATCGTCGGCAAGCGAGCCGAGATGCGTCTCGGCCGCCGCCACGGCGTCATCCATCAGATTCCCGGCGCGCAACGCGCCGATCCCCGAGAGGAAGCAGCGTCGCGCATCGTCGCGATCGCGTGCGGCATCCTGCTTGCGGAACCATGCGGCGGCGGCGAGGCGATATTCGCCGCCTTCGAGCGCATACCGCGCGACATAGGTGTCCCATTGCGGCCGGCCATGGGAGTCGGCGTTCGACAACTGTGCATAGAGCTGCGCTGCAAGCCGCGGATCGCCGGATGCGGCGGCGCGCGTCGCCAGCCAGGACAAGTCCTTCTCCGCACGTGCGACCTTCGCCGCCGCGGCAATGCGGGCTCGCCAGTCGGCGAGTGCGGCCGGACGGCGTGCATCGGCACTGCTCAGCGCAAAATAGCGCTGCTCGGCGATCGCCACGCGCACGAATGCCGCCGTGCGGTGCGCATCGTCGGAGCGCAGCGTGTCGAGGCGCTCGGCCATGCGCTCGGCGTCGTCGACACGGCCCAGGTGCGCATATTGCGATGCGAGCACCGTCATGAAGGTCTCGTTATCGGGTTGCACGCGCGACCATGCCTCGAGATAAGCGACGCTGAGCGAGCTCGGCGAACCGGTTGCTTCGACGCGCTGCCGAATATCGCCTCGCGGCGTAACCAGGTAGAGCGCGCCGAGGACAGCGCCGCTAAGCAGCGCGATCAGCCAAGCCGGAGCGATGCGCGGCGGTTGAGCGTTGGTCGTGCTCACTTGAGGCCACCTCGCTCGCAGTCGATCTCGACAGGTCGATAAGTCACATGCGATCCCTCTACAGCGGATACATCGAAACGGAGTTCGCCCGCGTTGCCGCTCGCGGTGACGGGCTTGCCGCCGACACGCACACGGCACGCCCGGGCATCGGCGAGCTTTACGAACGGCTGGTAGTAGCCCCCGAACTCGAACGCCATACCGTGAGCAGTCCGAACGAAATGCCGCACGAAACCGTTGGCCTGCTCGATATAGGGAGTGGCCGCGCCTGCCGCGCCGTCGAACGTGATCACCGCTGCGCCGTCGTCGATATGGACGTAGGTGCCGTCCGGCCCCGGGGCGAAGCCCGTGACGCCGGGCGAGCGCCCGATATCGGGCCGGCTGTTGCCCGGCCAATGCACCTCGCGAACCGCGCCGTTGCCGCGCACGACCCACTGGTCGCTGCCCGGCACGATGCTGCGCGCCACGGCAAACGTACGCCAATCGAGCACTTTCTCCGTGTAGTCCGTGATGTGCACGGGCAGGACAGGCTGCTTGAGGACAGCCGAGAAGATCTCGTCGAGCGCACGCAAGGACGCGATTTTCGTGCCGCTATACATGTGGAAGTAGACGTCGATCGGCTTGAACCGCAGCGGCCGCTCGGTCATATCGTACGTTTCGAGTACGCGCGTAAAGCCATAGAATGGCCCGAGCCAATCGTTCGTATAGACATTCTCGTCCTGGTTCGGCGCATAGATCTGATACGCCCCGGGACCCTTGTCGACGCCGATCGGCGCGATATTCGTCCAGCTGTTGGCGCGCTTCGTGATGACCGTATCGCCGCCGTTGATATTCGCGACGCCGGCCGCGGCCACCTTCCGCACGACGATCGCGGGCGGCTGGCAATTGCCGGGCCACTGCAGCACCACCGTCTTCTTTCCCGGCGGCGCGAGCCGTGTGTCGATATAGTCGATCGAGCCGCCAATCTCGCGATCTATATTGAACTGATAGTGCGGAATATCGAGCGAGAACGCCGTGTCGCCGCCGCCGCGGTCGACCCGCGTGCCGGTTTTGGCATCGACGAGCGTCCAGTCGAACGGGTGCGAAAAGGTGTGCGAGCCGATCTCGACATAAGGCAGCGCAAACATCTTGCGCGCGATTGCCTCGAGCCGCGGCGATATCGAGGGATAGCGCCCGGCCGGGCCGACTTCGCCCTCGATGACCGAGAGCGTCATCGGGACGCGATAGCGTGTGAAGACCCTGTCGTACAGCGCATCGCCCGAGTACTCCTCGCCGGGAAACTCGGCGCGCGAAGCAAAGCCGTCGCCGTCCACGTGCACCATGAACAATCGCCGGCCGTTCTCCGTGGTGACGCTCGGCGAAGGGATGGACCGCAGGCGCAGCGCCGCCGTCAAAAACGCCATCGGCTGAATCGCCCAGCGCTCCTGGTCGATGCCATTGAGCGGCACCACGGTGTAGGGGCTCAACGCGAAGCCGCCCCATGGGGTGATTGCTGCCTGATCGACGATCTCGCTGCCTGCCCGGGCGCGCAACAGCGAACGACTGTGCGCACCGGCCTTGACGCCGGCAACATCGCGCGCCTCGAGGCCCGGGTCGATTTCGAAGCCGATCATCGGATCGCGCGCAACCACGTCGACATGTCCGGCGAAGGGGCCCGCGACCGGGCTCAGGTCGAGTTTGGCGCCGTCGTCGCCGGCCGCGTCGAAGCCGAATTGGCCGAGCACCGCAACGGGCACATGACTCGCAATGCGCGCATCGAGCCAGCGGCGCCAGGCATCGGCATCGTGCACACCGGCGCCCTCGAACCAGGCAACGACGCCCGCGTAGCGGTCGGGCGTCACGTTTTCCGGCAGATGGGCGTCGTTGACGTTTGCGTACTCGACGCTGTAACCAAGGTAATTGAGCGGCGTGGCCAGATCCCGCACACCGGGCGAAAGATCGAGCGGTGCGTCGGGCGCGGTGTCCTGAATGACGAGTACTTTGCGCGGCACGACTTCGATGGCGCCGAAACCGACGACATCGCGCGCCTGATCGGTGACATACGGCGTGACGCCCGTGGCCGCGACCTGCGCGGCCGTGGCGCGGCTGCACTCGCGGTCCGTACGTGGGCAGAATTCGAGCGAGACGACGGGCACGCCACTCGCACGCATGAAGGCCTGGGCCTCGGCTACGCGGCGGCTTCGTTCGGATTCCGAAATATCCGTCGAGCGCACGTTGTCGTCGTCCCAACCGTGCACGAGGGCGCTGCCGACGACCGCATAAACCGTACTCCCATGCGGCGTCGCGGCTGCCAGGGCGTCAGGGCCGCCAATCAGCAGGCGGGCCTCCGGATGGGCCGACCGTATTGCATCGAACGCAGCGATCGCAGCCTTGCTCTCGAGCAGGAAGCCTCGATAGCCGCGCGCCCAGAGCGGCGCGATTTCGCGTGCCACGAATTCGGCCGGCTCGCCGGCGGCCGTCGCGGTGACGCGGGCGACCCAGACGGTGTGCTCCAGCGGATGCGCTGACGGCGAGAAGCCGGACGAAGGATCGACGACGACCGCATCGAACGCCTGCAAGGCATCGACGGGCACATGCGCGCCATTGAAAAAGGCAACGTTGACGGACGGATAAGGCGAGCGCGCGCCGACAGTGGGCGCCGCCGCGCCGGCGCTCGCCGAAACCGCGCTCGCCGCCAAACCGGACGCCAGAACGAAAGTCGCCGTCAGCCCGCGCAAGCCACCCATCGTCGAGCTACGCTTCGGTGCGCGGCCTCCCGCAACTTTTCTCCGCCGTGTCTTCAACGCTTGCCCCGTAGCAATTTTTTGCGAAGCGGGCCCTGATCCGCGCTGGTCCGAGCGCATCAGCCTTCAGCCCTACCCAATTCCGTTTTCACAGACAACAAGGCTCCCCGCGGAGCGCCGGAAGCGCTTGCGCATCCAATCGAAAATCCGGAGGAATGTGTTTCCCGCGAGCAAGCAACAGCGCCCCTCGCAAGGAGGCTCAACCAGTCAGCACCAGAATCGGGCAGATTCTAGCCGACATTCATCTTAAAAGTAAAACCTTTGTTACCGTTTTTCGCGAATTCCCTAATTGCAAAACGCATTGCGCCGGGAGGAAAACGTTTGCGAAACCATTGTTTGCAAAAATCGCTCGTTTGCTTTGCGTCGCATGCCATAGAACCGCGCCCAGCCTGCCGCACGAGCGCTGAGGCCAGCGCACGACAACGTTTGCGCACGCAATTCGAATAGCACAAATTACCGTTTTTCAATTGCGGGTCGGACGAACTTTTTTTGCAAATCCGCGATTTAAATAGTCGGATTCGTCAAAAAGGAGACACTCGGTGCCGTCCGACTGATCGGCAGCGGCGCTCACGGGCCCCGGATCAGTCGGCCGAATCGTCCGGGCGCGGGACGACACTGAGCTTGCGCCAGAGCGTGGTCTTGCTGATGCCGAGCATCGCGCAGGCGGCTTCGCGATCGCCGCCGCACGCCGCGAGCGCGGCTCGAACCTCGTCCGCTTCGATATGACGGCTGCGCTCCCGCAGCGTCCGGGTCTCGACTTCGCCCCGGCGCGCTCGCACGAACAATTCGGGCACGATGGCCCGCATCGCCTCGCTCGCCAGGGGCTCGAGCATGGCGTCCGGGCCGTCGGCGTCAGCCAGCTCGACAGCAATCCGTTCGACCACGTTTTGCAGCTCGCGGACGTTTCCCGGCCAGCCGTAGCGGCACAACGATTGGCCGATGTCGGCAATCAGGCGCTCGGCCGCTTCGCTGCCCCGAACGCGATTCGCGAGCCGGGGCTCGCGCTGCGCCGCCTGCAGTAATAGCTGCGCGGCGAGCGGCACGATGTCCTCTGTTCGCTCGCGCAATGGCGGCAGCGCGATGCTGAGAATATTGAGGCGGTAATAGAGATCCGCGCGAAATGCGCCCGCGTCGATCGCCTCGGCCAACGATCGATGCGTGGCCGCGACGATGCGGATATCGATTCGGGTCGGCTCCGTGGCACCGAGCCGCACGACCTCGCGCTCTTGCAACACACGAAGCAGCCGGCTTTGCAGCGGCAACGGCATTTCCCCGATCTCATCGAGAAAAAGCGTGCCGCGATGCGCGGCTTCGATCAAGCCCGCCTTGCCACCCTTGCGAGCGCCCGTGAATGCGCCTTCCTCGTAACCGAAGAGTTCGCTCTCGAGCAGCGCTTCCGGAAATGCCCCGCAATTGATGGCGACGAACGGAAACTTGCGGCGCGCACTGAGGCGATGCATGCCCTGCGCCACCATCTCCTTGCCCGTGCCGCTTTCGCCGAGCACGAGCACCGTGGCATCCGATTTCGCGTAGCGGCGCATGAGGGTGCGCACACGCTCCATCGGCTCGCTGCGCCCCACCAGATCCTCGAGTCGATAGCGCGCCGCGAATCGATGCCCGAGTTGCGCCGAACGCAGCGTCCGATCGAGCCGCTCCACGGCCCGCGATTCCTGAAACGTGAGCACGGCGCCCTGCGCTTCGCCGGCATCGGCAAGCGGCCCGCGGTGCACGAGGTAGCTGACGCCGCGCAGCGTCAGCAATGCATCGCCATGTGCGTCCGGCAGCGCAGCGACGACATCGGGCGCCAGCGTCGCTAGCGGCTGACCCACCGCGAGCGCGGGGTCGATGCCCAGCGCCGCCGCCAACGGCCGGTTGATCGCTTCGACTCGCCCCTGGGCATCGAGAGCCACGACGCCGTCGCGGAGGTGTTGCAGCAAATTATCGATATGTTGGCGGCGGCGGGCTTCGCCGCGCGTGGCCTGCGCCACTTCGAGCGCCGTATCGAAGGCAGCGCGCACCGAAGCGTGCGAGTAGAGAAAGACCGCCCCCATTCCCGCCGCGGCGGCCAGGTCGGTCACGAGCCCGGGGCCCACGACGACCTCGACGCCCCGCTCGCGCAACTCGAGCACGCACGCCTGAGCGTCTTGCGCCGAGCGGTACGACGAAAAGACGATGTCGAGCCCAAACGCCGTGACGAAGTTGCGAATTTCGGGCGGGGTCTCGCCAGGACTCACGAGCGCAACCGAGGCCGATTGCCACCGCGCGCGCGACAGCGAATGCATGATGTCGAGTCCCGTCGGACCGATTTGCACCACCGGCACGGGAACGCGCGTCCTCAGATAGGCGGCGTTGGAGCCCCCGGCCACGACGACGTCCGGAGGTCGCGAACCACCCTCGCGCACCTCGCGCACCGCGTCGTCATAAGCACTGGCGATGACACGGATCTCGGCATGCGCCTCGTATTCGCCGACGATTTCGAAGAAAAGTTCGCGCAGTCGGCTGATACCGAACGCCCAGATGACGGGCCGTGGCGAAAGATCGGGTGGAAAATGGCTCAACGCGGGTCCCGCTTGAAGTCGACGGAGGGAGAGTACGGCGTATTATGATCCGCCATCGCCATATTTGAAATCGATGATTTCAAATATGAAACGCGACATGCGCATACCAGAGACGACTTTCCCGCATAATCAGCAGCTTACGCAACACGATTCACCCTGGCCCGCACCTTGCATTGCAGGCACCGGATCATACGGAGCGATTCAATTGAACATAACCTCACAGCAATCGACGAGTGCAGGCGCGCGATTTCGCGCTGCCGTTGCGGCCGAGGGCCCATTGCAGGTCGTCGGCGCGATCACGGCGTACGCGGCGAAGATGGCCGAAGCCGTCGGCTTCAAAGCCGTTTATCTGTCGGGCGGCGGCGTCGCCGCCAACTCGCTCGGCATGCCCGATCTCGGCATCAGCACGATGGACGACGTGCTCATCGATGCGCGTCGTATCACCGATGCATGCTCGCTGCCGCTTCTCGTCGATATCGACACGGGCTGGGGCGGCGCATTCAACATCGCGCGCACCGTGCGTTCGTTCATCAAGGCCGGCGTCGCGGCCGTGCATATTGAAGACCAGGTTGGACAAAAGCGCTGCGGGCATCGTCCCGGCAAGGAATGCGTGCCGGCCGCCGAGATGGTCGATCGTGTGAAAGCGGCCGTCGATGCGCGCACGGACAATGGGTTCGTCATCATGGCCCGCACCGATGCGGCTGCGACCGAAGGGCTCGACGCAGCGATCGAACGTGCCGTGGCCTATGTCGAAGCCGGCGCCGATATGATCTTCCCCGAAGCGATGAAAACGCTCGACGACTACCGGCGTTTCAAGGAGGCGGTCAAGGTCCCGATTCTCGCCAACCTGACCGAGTTCGGTTCCACGCCGCTTTTCACGACGGATGAGTTGAAGACGGCCAACGTCGACATCGCGCTCTACTGCTGCGGCGCCTATCGGGCGATGAACGCGGCCGCCCTCAACTTCTATGAGACGGTCATGCGCGACGGCACGCAAAAAGCGGCCGTCCCGACGATGCAAACGCGCGCGGACCTTTATCACTATCTCGGCTATCACGCGTACGAGGAGAAGCTCGACGCGCTGTTCGCCGCCAGCAAGCCATCGGAGCATTCGGAGACAAAATCATGAGTGAAGCAGGCAAGGACGCGCTCGCCGCAGGTTCATTCAAGCCCAAGAAATCGGTCGCCCTGTCTGGAGTCAGCGCGGGCAGTACCGCGCTTTGCACGGTGGGCCGCACCGGTAACGACCTGCACTATCGCGGCTATGACATTCTCGATGTCGCCACGGCTTGCGAATTCGAGGAAATCGCCCATCTGCTCGTACACGAACAATTGCCGACGCCCGCGGAGCTCGCGGCCTACAAGCGCAAGCTCAAGGCGCTGCGCGGTCTGCCTTCGCCCGTGAAGGCCGCGCTCGAATGCGTGCCGGCCGGCGCGCATCCGATGGACGTCATGCGTACGGGCGTATCGGTGCTCGGCACCGTGCTGCCCGAAAAGGACGACCACAGCGCAGCCGGCGCGCGCGACATTGCCGATCGGCTGATGGCTTCGCTCGGCTCGATGCTGCTCTACTGGTATCACTACTCGCACAATGGCCGACGCATCGAAGTCGAAACGGACGACGATTCGATCGGCGGTCACTTCCTGCATCTGCTGCACGGCAAACCCCCAAGCCCGTCGTGGGTGCGGGCGATGCACACTTCGCTGATTCTCTACGCCGAGCACGAATTCAACGCATCCACGTTTGCGGGCCGCGTGATTGCCGGCACGGGTTCGGATATGTACTCGGCCATTACCGGCGCGATCGGCGCGCTACGCGGGCCCAAACACGGCGGCGCGAACGAGGCGGCGTTCGAGATCCAATCGCGCTACCGGACCCCCGACGAAGCCGAAGCCGATATCCGCCGCCGCGTGGAAGCCAAGGAAGTCGTGATCGGCTTCGGACATCCGGTCTATACCCTCTCCGATCCGCGCAATAAAGTCATCAAAGAGGTGGCGAAACAGCTCTCGCAGGAAGCCGGCGACACGAAGCTCTTCGATATCGCGGAGCGCCTCGAACAGGTGATGTGGGACGCGAAAAAGATGTTCCCGAATCTCGATTGGTTCAGCGCCGTGTCGTATCACATGATGGGCGTCCCCACGGCGATGTTCACGCCGGTCTTCGTGATTTCCCGCACCTCGGGCTGGAGCGCGCATGTGATCGAGCAACGGATCGACAACAAGATCATCCGGCCCAGCGCCAATTACACCGGCCCGGAAAACCTGAAGTTCGTGCCGATCGAACAACGCCGATGAATACCGCTTATCGCAAACCGTTACCCGGCACGGCTCTCGACTACTTCGACGCGCGCGCCGCCGTCGACGCGCTCGTGCCCGGCGCCTACGACACGCTGCCCTACACGTCGCGCGTACTCGCCGAGAATCTCGTGCGCCGGTGCGAGCCCGCGCTGCTCGAAGCCGCGCTTGCGCAGCTGATCGAACGCAAGCGCGAGATCGATTTCCCCTGGTTTCCGGCACGCGTCGTCTGCCACGATATCCTCGGTCAAACCGCGCTCGTCGATCTCGCGGGCTTGCGCGATGCCATCGCGGCCCGGGGCGGCGACCCGGCCATGATCAATCCGGTCGTGCCGACGCAGCTTGTCGTCGATCATTCGCTCGCCGTCGAATGCGGTGGCTACGACCCCGATGCATTCGCGAAGAACCGCGCCATCGAGGATCGTCGCAACGAAGACCGGTTTCATTTCATCGATTGGACGAAGCGAGCATTTCGCAACGTCGATGTGATTCCGCCGGGCAACGGCATCCTGCATCAAATCAATCTCGAGCGGATGAGCCCCGTGGTGCAGGTGCGCGACGGCGTGGCGTTTCCCGACACGCTCGTCGGTACGGATTCGCACACGCCGATGGTCGATGCGCTCGGCGTCATCGCCGTCGGTGTGGGCGGGCTCGAGGCCGAAAGCGTCATGCTGGGTCGCGCTTCGTGGATGCGCCTGCCCGATATCGTCGGCGTCGAGCTGACGGGCGCGCGGCAACCCGGCATCACAGCGACCGATATCGTGCTGGCGTTGACCGAGTTCCTGCGCCAGCAGAAGGTCGTGTCGGCTTACCTGGAGTTCCACGGTGAGGGCGCATCGCGCCTCACGCTCGGGGATCGCGCGACGATCTCGAATATGGCACCCGAGTACGGCGCAACGGCCGCGATGTTCTATATCGACGATCAAACGATCCGCTACCTCAAGCTGACGGGCCGCGACGAAGCACTCGTGGCGCTCGTGGAAACCTACGCGAAAACGACGGGCCTGTGGGACGACAGCCTGGGAAGCGCGGTCTACGAGCGCACGCTCACGTTCGACCTCTCGAGCGTCACCCGCAACATCGCCGGACCTTCGAATCCACACAATCGCGTGCCGACCGCCGAGCTCGCCGCACGCGGCATCGCCGGCAAGGTGGACGACGAGCCCGGCGCGATGCCGGACGGCGCCGTCATCATCGCCGCCATCACGAGCTGCACGAACACCAACAATCCACGCAACATGATCGCGGCGGGACTCGTTGCACGGAATGCGAACCGGCTCGGACTGCTGCGCAAGCCGTGGGTGAAGACATCGCTCGCGCCCGGATCGAAGGCCGTGACGCTCTACCTCGAAGCGGCGGGCCTGCTGCCCGAGCTCGAACGCCTCGGCTTCGGCGTCGTGGCCTATGCGTGCACGTCGTGCAACGGCATGTCGGGGGCGCTCGATCCGGCAATCCAACGCGAGATCGTCGAACGCGACCTCTTTGCCACGGCCGTACTTTCGGGCAACCGCAACTTCGACGGCCGCATCCATCCGTATGCGAAACAGGCGTTCCTCGCTTCGCCGCCGCTCGTCGTGGCCTATGCCATTGCCGGCACGATTCGCTTCGATATCGAAAACGATGCCCTGGGCGTCACACCCGACGGCCGGCGCGTGACGTTGCAAGATCTGTGGCCGAGCGACGAGGAAATCGATGCACTGGTTTCATCCAGTGTGAAGCCCGAGCATTTTCGTCAGGTGTACGAACCGATGTTCGCACTCTCGGTGGAATCGAACGACGCGACCGATCCGCTTTACGACTGGCGCCCCGACAGTACCTACATCCGGCGCCCGCCGTACTGGGAAGGCGCGCTGGCCGGCGAGCGCACGCTCGCGGGCATGCGGCCCCTCGCCGTACTGGGCGACAACATCACGACGGACCACCTCTCGCCGTCCAATGCGATCCTGCCGACGAGCGCGGCAGGCGAGTATTTGGCCAAAATGGGCCTGCCCGAAGAAGACTTCAATTCGTACGCGACTCACCGCGGCGATCACCTGACGGCACAACGCGCCACATTCGCCAATCCGACGCTGCGCAACGAGATGGTCGTCGAAGGCGGCAAGGTCAAAGCGGGCTCGCTCGCTCGCATCGAGCCCGAAGGCAAGGTGACACGCATGTGGGAAGCCATCGAAACCTACATGGTGCGCAAACAACCGCTCATCGTCATCGCGGGCGCCGATTACGGACAAGGATCGTCGCGCGACTGGGCGGCGAAGGGCGTACGTCTGGCGGGTGTCGAAGCGATCGTTGCCGAGGGGTTCGAGCGCATTCACCGTACCAACCTCGTCGGCATGGGCATCCTGCCGCTCGAATTCAAGCCCGGCGTCAATCGCAAGACGCTCGCCATCGACGGCACGGAAACCTTCGATGTGATCGGCGAGCGCACGCCGCGCAGCGATCTGACGCTTGTCATCCACCGAAGCAACGGCGAGCGCGTGGCTGTTCCGGTGACGTGCCGGCTGGATACGGCCGAGGAAGTCTCGATCTACGAAGCAGGCGGCGTGCTGCAGCGTTTCGCGCAGGATTTTCTCGAATCGGCAACGGCGGATCTTCCAGGACACCCTCATTCATGACTCACGCACCGCAGATCAAGATTGCCGCGACCTATATGCGCGGCGGCACGAGCAAGGGCGTATTTTTCCGTTTGCAGGATTTGCCCGCGGCGGCGCGCGTTCCCGGCCCGGCCCGCGACGCGTTGCTCATGCGCGTGATCGGCAGCCCCGACCCCTACGGCAAACAGATCGATGGCATGGGCGGAGCGACGTCGAGCACGAGCAAGACCGTCATCGTTTCGAAGAGCACCCGCGCCGATCACGATGTCGATTACCTCTTCGGGCAAGTTTCGATCGATCGGCCTTTCGTCGATTGGAGCGGCAACTGCGGCAACCTTTCCGCGGCCGTCGGTCCGTTCGCGATCGCGAGCGGGCTGGTCGACGCGCAACGCATTGCGTGCGATGGGGTGACGACGGTACGCATCTGGCAGGCGAACATCGGCAAGACCATCGTCGCGCACGTACCGATGACCGGCGGCCATGTCCAGGAGACAGGCGCATTCGAATTGGATGGCGTGACTTTTCCGGCTGCCGAGATCGAACTTGATTTCATCGACCCGGCGGCCGACGAAGACGGCGCGGGCGGCGCGACGTTTCCGACGGGGAACGTGGTCGACGATCTCGACGTGCCAGGCCTCGGCACCTTGAAGGCGACGATGATCAATGCCGGCATTCCGACCGTTTTCGTCGACGCCGCCGCAATCGGTTACACGGGCACGGAGCTGCAGGACGACATCAACGGGGACGCCAAGGCGCTCACGATGCTCGAGGCGATTCGCGCGCAGGGAGCGTGGCGTATGGGGCTCATCGCGACGCCCGAGGAGATTGCGAGCCGGCAACATACCCCGAAGGTTGCGTTCGTGGCCAAGCCGGCGGATTACGTTGCGTCGAGCGGCAAGCGCGTGTCGGCCAGCGATATCGATTTGCTCGTGCGAGCGATGTCGATGGGCAAGCTGCACCACGCGATGATGGGCACCGCCGCGGTGGCAATCGCGACGGCGGCGGCGATTCCCGGCACGCTCGTCAATCTCGCGGCCGGCGGCGGCGAGCGCGAGATGGTGCGCTTCGGCCATCCATCGGGCACGCTGCGCGTCGGTGCGCAGGCAAGCCGCCGAAATGGCGAATGGACCGTGACGAAAGCGGTCATGAGCCGCAGTGCGCGCGTCTTGATGGAAGGATGGGTGCGCGTGCCCGAAACAACGCCATAGACCGTTTCGCGATGGGCACATTCCGAAATTTCTCATCGCGCGTGTTCGATCCCTACCGTTAGCATGAAGGCCGTTATAGCCGGAGACCGACGATGGCAACGGTAGAGCGTTCGTTACGAAGACTGGTCGAGAAATGGCTCGGTCCAGTGGATCTCACTCGGGTGAGTGCCCGCCAGGTGCCCTCCCGCACGCCGCGACCGAGCCGCTGCGTGCGTGTGCAAGCGGATCGTCCGTCGGGGACCGTGACGCTGCTGCTGTTTCGCCATCCCGATGGCAACTGGCATGTCTTTCCTCCTCAGCCCGCACGGCCGGCGATGAACGCGTGGAGTCGTTCAGCATAAAGCGGCGGTTCGTTCGTACTGCCGCATCGTTGTTCGTTCCAACGCATCGGGCGTCTCTTTCCCCGAAATACGATCGAGGCCATTCCAAAACAGGAGGCTTCGATGCCGATTTCCGCTGCTGGTGGCGCCGACGGCCCGCAAAACCGGGTTCCACCGCCCTCGAAAGAGCATCCTGATAACGGCGACAAAGCCCAGCCTGCTGCCCGCAGGCGTGCCCAAGGTTCCTCAGAACTGCAGGGTCTGCCCGAAGAGGATTCCAAGGGCGAGGCACGACGCCGATGGCGGTCGCTCTTCAGAACGCCGGCACGCGAGATGCCATCGCCCGAATCCGCGAGTAAGGACACGGACGCATCGAAGAAAAAAATCGTTCGCGCGGTGGACGGTGCGATATCCGAGCAGGCGCAGCCGAGCCCACTGGAGGCGCTCAACGCCAGCCTCCCGCAAATCGACGTCGCACTGTCTCAGTTGTTGCGCTCGCTGCCGCCTGAATTCGCGGAAACATTCGATGTCGGCGCGATCGAGACCATGGATGATTTCCTCGCTGGCAGCGACAAGCTGCTGGAGACCCTGGAGCAGGCCGGGGTGCTCGATGCGCTGATGGAAGCCATGGGCCCGGAGCACGCCCCATCCGCGCAAGCAAACGCTGAGGAGTCCGAACAACGCAGCAGGCTGCGGCGGGCAATTGCTTCGCCGTACGTTCCGGTGATCTCCCTGGCTATCGTTGCCACCCTGCTCAAGACCGCCGCATGGTATGGGCTGCCGTCCATATCGGATGATACGGTGCTCGCGTCCATCGGCCTGGGAGCGTTGGCGCACCCCGTTCTCAGAAAGGTCGTGGCGACCGCGGCGAAGATCGTTGGCAGTTGGCTGATTGCGCTGACCGAATACATTCCGTTCACCACGGCAACCTCCATTGCGGACAAGAACGACATCAATCTGGCCAAATTCCGCGGGATTCTCCAACCGATCGATCTCGGCGCCTTTCTCGGTGCCGCCGCGGTGCTCGATCACGAAAAGATCGGGCCGCACCATTACATCGGCTTTGCCATCGTCATCGCCGGTTCCACCCTTGCCAACTGGCCCGACAACGAGTTGCCGCCGCTCGAGCGCATGTTGCGCGACGCGGCAAAGCCCGATTCGGCGATGTCGAACGCGCTCGCATCGATTCGCGAACATACGCCGATCTTGAAGAACAAGGACCCGCGCGAATCGCGCAGCCAATTGCGCACTCGTCAGTCCGAAGCACTCGCGCTTGCCCAGTATTTGAATGAGGATGTCACTGCGCAGCTCAAATCGCTGGAAAGCAGTTTGCAACGCGCGCTCGCATCGCGCGAACTCGCGGTCGCTGATGGCGCGGATAGCGAGCCGACAGAACTCGAAGCCGAACTCGGCAAACAATTGAGAAAAGTCGAGAAGATGTTGGCGGCCGCTCCCCGACTCTCGGAGCAGTTGGAAGACTTGGCCCGGGTGGCCGGGGAGCAATCGGAACAGAAAGCCAAGCGGATGAAGACGATCTTCACTCGCGCATGGTGGATCGCCCAGGGCGCGGCCGCCACCGGGGCGGTCGTCTTCATGTTGAAGGACGACCCGATGGCCGCGGCGCTGAGCCTGTCGGCAGGGGCGACGGGCATCAAAACGCTGGCCTGGTTCAAGCATACGACCAAGAAGGACGAAGAACTCCTGCCCGAGAAGCTGACGCCGACGGATCCAAAGCGGCTCGAACTCGCGTACAAGATCGCCCGCGTGCTATATAGCTGGCGCTACGCGTTCTTCGAATACATCGAATTGACGATCGCCAATGGCGAGGCGGATGTCGTTCCCGTGCGCGGGGCGATCGAAGGTACCGACGCGGTCTGGACAATGGCGTTCCTTTCGATGGTGAAAGGTGCCGAAGTGAAGTTGAAACAGCTTTCGGGCCTGCTGTTGGCCGCGTTCGGCATCTGGATCGCCACCCGGTGACGCCGCCCTCGCGCCTGGCGTCGCGCCACCGCGCGCCCGAGGGACCGGGGGTGCCCATGCTCTGCGCGATACGCGTGACAAACACCGAACGTTCGTCCACGCTTCTGTTCGCGCCTCAGCACATAAATTCGCTCGCGCGGTGAGCTTTCGCAACCTTCGGACTATCTTGCGTTGCTCATGCTCGGTGCTTTGCCGCACCGCAAGACAGGCCAGTCCACGTAGCAGATGAGGAGAACGATGGAGCTTCGCCGCGCCAACTTGTCCGATGAAACCCCGGTTCGCGCACTCGTCGATGCCGCCTACGCACGCTGGATACCCGTTATCGGCGCGCGGCCCGAGCCAATGCTGCGCGATTACGCCGCCGTGCTGCGTCACCACGAGGTATGGGTGCACTGCGCGCCAAAGGGCCGGATCGATGCCATGCTGGAACTCGTCGAGGCCCCCGATCATCTGCATATCGCCAATCTCGCGGTATCGCCCGAGCGACAAGGCCGGGGGCTCGGCAGCGCCCTGTTGCGGTTCGCCGAAAGCCAGGCGTGGCGCTTGCAGATTTTCAAGCTGCATCTTTGTTTGAACCGCGAAATGACGGCAAATCAGCGTCTTTACGAGCGGCACGGCTTTACACCGGCGCATGTAAGTCGGATTGACGGGCTGGAAATCGTTTTTATGGCCAAATCTCTCCGCCCGGTAGGGACGGATCGCATCGCATCGGGATTTGCGCTCGAATCGCCATCGGTTCGCTCCGCGGTATTTGGTCCCCCGGGCACGGTGTAAAGTTCTACTACCCACTAGGCAGCAGGCGACGCAATCATGAAGCCCATCATCCGCAACGTTGGCAATCTCGACGGAAGGCCAATCGGCGAGGACGCGACGGGTGCCAACAAGGCCCCGACGCAACACTCGCCGACCGCTCAATCGCTCCGCGGCTCGCCGCTGACGGAAATCGCCGGGACCCACAAATCGGGGCGTACGCCTGAAGCGGGACGCGCGGATACCACGCGTGCGGGCGCATTCAGGTACGCCGATGCCGCATCGGACAAGACCGCTGGCACCCCAACCGCCACGAATCTACTGCTGGCTGCATCGACAGTACGCAATGTCGATAATCTACGAGATCTGATCTCCAACCTCGTCGCCTCGGCCAAGGCGAGTGCGGCCGCGCAGTCCGAGCCGTCGCTCGAGGCGCATTGCGAAGTGTTCGAGAAAGCGGCCGACCGGGTAGTCCATTGGACATCGTGGAACCAGCAGGTGGCCGGGCTGCGCGAGCTGAGGCTGGCATTCCGCGAACTGCCGCCCGAGGTGGGACAAACGCGGCTGGGTTCGGCAATCAACGCCGCCCATGAGAAAGCGATCAATTCGCGTGCAACCTACCTCGCCAATCAGATCGAATCGGCGGAGGACCTCCGGCAGGTGTTGGGCACGCCGCTGCTCGGCCAGGACAGCAGCTGGCCCGATTCGCTGCGCGAGCTCGCCCACGCCGCGTTTCTCGAGGCGGTTGCGGACCGCCTCAAGACACTCCCGCCCGATCAAGTCGGCGAATGGCATCAGGTTCTTTCGGAAGCAATCGTCTCGTCGCCGCCGTGGGTGGCCTACAGCGCGGACGAGAAGCTCATGCAGCTGGAAGCCCACGACCTGCTGCCCCCGGATGTCAGAGCGGCGTTCGAAGCGGGTGAGCGACTCGAGCAGACGGCCGGATCGGTTCACGATATTGCAAACCTGCACGCACTGCTTGCCGAGCCCGGTATCCTCGGATTCGAGATGCCGGACGGTCTGCTCGGGCTCGTTCGCTCAGAGCACGACGGCAATTTGGGCCTTCAGGCACGGCGGCGGCCCGAGCCGTTGGCGGTGGCGGCCACGCTGGTTGGCAGCTTCCAGTCGCAGGAGGCGAATCACCAGGCCTTTGACGAGATCTTTGCGAAGGTCGACAGTATCGAACCGCCAGGTCATCGTATCGCGTCGCTCATGGCCCTCGCCGGGGCCGCGAGCCGGCTGGGCGACGACCCTGCGCGTGGGCAGGCCTACAACCGTGTGTTGAACAACGCGCGAACGCTGCGCGAGAAGCAGCAAATCACTTCTCAGCAATATGCGTTGGTGCGCGATGCGCTGCATCGGGCCGTTCAAACGCGTCAGGGTGACGATGCCGGGCCCGCGGAACAATCGGCGCTGGACGCGCTGCGTCAAGACGCCGGCGCCCGATCCCGCTACGGCCTCGCCGCCTGAAGCATTCGAAGATCGAATCCGCCCGCCATCCCAGGCGGGCAGTATCCACCGCTCGAAAAGAATCCAGTGCGGAACATAATAAACACCACAACCGAATTAAAATCCCCGCCATTTCACGAAAGCCATTTTTAAGGAACCTCGGGTTTTTCGTTAAAGCGAAGCAAGCTTCGCAAAAATTCAATCAAGAACACATCCGTGTCATAAAGTTGAATCAAAGAAAACGGATCGTTTCCACGCCTCATTCGTCGGTCGCTTTCGTCGACTGTTTTCATCGAGCACTCAATGGGCTAGCGGGTACGTTTCCCGGTCTCTTGGAAATCGGTGCCTGGAGCGCCAGAGCATTCCAGGCAAACGGGAAATTTGTCGGGCAGGCAACCCACGACTACGAAATATCATAGTCCGGGCCCTTTCATAGCCCGCTAAATTAGCGTATTGGGCGCGGTAAGGAGGAGAGTTTGAGAACCAGCAAGAACATCCAGCACAGCCTGCTGATGTTGGATCGCAGTCAGCGTTGCCTGCCCGAATTCGTCGAGCGTTCCTCGAACGCCGGCCGATCCGCCATTGTCGACGCGCTATCGGCTGCGACTGGCCCTGACCAGCGCCGGCTCGTCATTGCCGCGACCATCGGCACCATCGGCTTCGACTCGGTCTGCTATTGGCGATTTGCGCGCACGGGCGATCTGATGACCCGCGCCCTTTATGTACGCGAATTTTCGGCCCCCGAGTGGCCGGACCTCTACATTCGCGAACGCTATATCGAGATCGATCCGCGCATTGCGTTCGCATGCCAATGCGAATGGCCGTTCATATGGGACCTGGGCACACTCGCACAAAACCCGACCGGAACGCAGACGAATATCGACCTCGTGCGTCTGCACAGCCTCGTCGACGATTGCGACCGCGCCGCCCTGCGAAGTGGAGTCACGCTCGCGCTGTCGAATCCGCGCAGTTCGTTTCAAAGCGTCATCAGCTTCAGCGCCGCGAATGCGTCGCGGCATTGGATCACCGATCGCGTGGTCGGGCAGGCTTATGCGGTCGGGCTTGCCTTGCACGAGTTCGTCCTGACACACGCCCCTTCTCTCGAAGAGAACGTTCCGGCCAAACCGATCACCCAGACGCAGCGCAGGATCCTCGGGGCGTTGACGCAGGGCCTGAGCGACAAGGAAATAGCCGATTTACTCGGGACCTCGGCGTATAACGTCGATTACCACCTGCGCCAGCTCAAGCGGCGCTATGGCGCGCAAAACCGCGTGCACCTGGCCTATCTTGCCGGATGCCGAGACGACTGGCGGCGCGACGGCAGCCCCCAGCGGACCGTCGTTCGCGCCGCGGCAGCCGCCGCTTCGAACGCCGCGCAGACTTCGACGGTGGCATGAGTGTGACAGGGCCCGAAGCGGCCAGGACTAAACGCGCCAGCTACCGGGCGATCTTCGCGGGCTTGCTGAGGCCGAGCTTTTCCATGGCTTCGTGGGCATCGATGACCATCGCCGAGATCTCGCCGACAGTCGCGCGCAGCTCGGTGGCGCGCGTGCGTATCTGCTCGTACGCTTCGTTCTCCGTCAGCCGGTGCGCTTCGACGAGCACGCGTACCGCCCTCTCGATCTGCCGGCGCGCCTTGATGGCTTCTTCCAGCTTCACAACTTTGTTTTGCAGCCGCTGCTGGTAACGTGCAGCCGCTCGCGCGAGAACCAGAGTGCTGAGAATGCCCGTGGAGCGATATGGCTTCGTGATCACGCCATGCGCTTGCGTATCGAGCAGCATTTTCAGCGCGGTCGGATTCTCGTAGTCCGATAAGGCGATCAACGTCGCCGACGTATCCGCCGCGCTCCAATGCCCCGTGCTTCTCGCCTCCGGTCCGACGTGGAAAAACACGGCGTCGGCATCGCCCGGCACCTGCGACGGAAACGGCCAGATCGCCCGCAGCGGACAGCCGAGCCGGCGCAATTGCTCCTCGAGAACATTGCGGTCTTCGCCGGGCGGGTGAATCACGAGTACACGCAGCGTGCGCAGATCCTCGAAGAGTCCGCGAGCCCATGCCGTCATGCGCGCCCTCCATCGAGCCAGAACTCGGAAAATCCATACGAGATCAGGTAGGGATCGGGCTTCACCGGCTTTGGGCTTTCCCAAACGATGTCGAACGAACCGTCTGGCTGGCAAACGGCGATACGGGGCGTCAGGATCGCGTGATTGTTTTCCGGGTCGATCCTGAGCAAGCCCTCGGGCGAATCGAACTCGACACCATGAACCGCATCGACGAGTTTTGCCGCATCGAGACTCTTCGTACGGGCCAACGCGAGCGCGAACAAATGGACCTGGTTATACGCCATTTCGGACCACATGCTCGCGGGCTGATCGCCGAAGCGCCCACGCCACGATTCGAGAAAGCGCCGGTTGCCGGCCAGATCGAGTGTATTGAGGTAGCTCGCCGAGACGATATGGCTGCCGCACAACTGCGCGCCGATCATCCGCGTTTCACCCTCGGTCATCGTCAGGCTTGCGATCGGGATGCGCTCCGGATCGATATCGTGCTCGCGATACAGGCGGTAAAACGCACGTGCGCCCCGCCCGATCAAGGTGGAAAACACCACATCGGGTTCGAGCGCCTTGATCTGTCGCACCACGCCGACCAGATCGTCGACATCGGCATCGCTCGGCAGATAGACTTCCTCGACGATTTCCCCGCCGTGCTGCTCCACCATGTCCCGCATGATCCGATTCGACTCGCGTGGATAGATGTAGTCAGCCCCCACGAGAAACAAGCGCCGGCCGTGGTTGCGAAGCAAATACGCAGCCAATTGCATGCTGTTCTGGTTCGGCACGGCCCCGGTATAAATGACGTTGGGCGAATATTCGAAGCCTTCGTAGATGGAGCAATACCAGAGCAACGCATTGTGGCGCTCGATCACCGGCAGCACGGCCTTGCGGCTCGACGACGTGGAACAGCCGAACAACACCGTCACATCGTCTTCCTGCACCATCCGCGTGGCGAGTCGGCGATACTCGTCGGGGTCGCTCTTCGGATCGTATGCCACGGGATCGAGCAGACGGCCATCGATGCCGCCTGCCGCGTTGATTTCCTCGATTGCCAGCACCGTCCCGAAGAAATGCTCGGACTCGGTCGCCGCGGTCACGCCGGTTCGAGAATACAGCACACCGATACGCCATCCGGGCTCCGCCGATGTCTCATTGTTCGAGCGCCGCGGCTTCGACTCCATGGTGTCTTCGTCTCGCATGGCTCAATCGTTCTCCAACGTCGCGGCGAAATGTCCGACATGAGCGCCGACGGCGCGCTCGACGAACGATGCGGCATCGAGGCACACGGCATCGTCCCACGGCCGGCAGATCACCTGCACGCCTATGGGGCCGCCACGCAGACCCCACAACCCCGGAACGCTCACGCAGGGACATCCGAGCAACGTCCAATTGCGATTGAACGAGGGGTCCCCCGTCGAGCCAAGTCCTTCGAGCGCTTCATCGGGCGCGCTCGGCGTGATGAGCGCCGTAATGCCGTCGAATAGCTCGGAAAGCTTTTTCCTCGCCTGCTCCACGAAGGCGCATGCGTTGACGTAAGCGGCCATGTCGACGGTTGCGGCCCGATCGAGAAACGCGCAGAGCATCGGTGAGAGTTCGGCGCGATGGTAGTCGTACTCGTAACCGAGCGATCGATAGGCCTCGTAACGCTGGATCGTTTCGTGCGCGGCGGCAATGTCGGCCATCCAGGGCGCAAAGCGCACGCGCTTGATGCGGCCGCCGGCATCCTCGATCGCGCGGACCGCGGTCTCGAGCGCGGCGGCGGCATTCGCGGATGGCTCGCCCCACGAGTAGCGGTCCGGCAAGCCGAACACCGGGCCGGTGCTGTCTTCGCTGACGGCGAGGCGCCGGCCCGAAAGCACTTGCGCGAAATAAGCCACGTCGCTCACGCCGGCTGCAAAAAGGCCGACCGTGTCGAGCGACCAGGAAAAGCACTTCATGCCGACAGTCGAGAGCATGCCGAACGTCGGCTTGTAGCCGGCTACGCCGCAAAACGAGGCAGGCCGGATCGTCGAGCCGCCAGTCT